>OMGX01000792.1_pt1 | contig 16506 bp, 16 predicted proteins | sample 1674381 | NCBI WGS metagenome assembly OMGX01 (sample SAMN05578582, study PRJEB25193) | human gut metagenome | biome: Human Microbiome; feature: human-associated habitat; material: feces | host: Homo sapiens | place: USA:Birmingham | reverse complement strand
GAGAAACAGAATATGGATTACTAATAGATAATCCTTCATCATCAATAGATACTCTAACTCTTCCCAACATAGTATAGTCTCTATGGCAAAAAGCATTTACTAAACCTTCACGGAACGCAGACCAATCAAATTCCGGAATAGGTATTCTGAATAATCCATATTCTGTTTCTCTCTCCGGATTCCACGCTCTAATATAAGTTTCATAATTTTCAAATAATTCCAATAACGGCTTGCTACTATCCTCATTTATACGAACAGCCGTTCCTTCCAATACCTGAAAAGTCGCTTTTGCTGTAGGGATCAATTCTGCTATTCTTTCTTCTTTTCCCAATAATAGCATTCCTGTAACAGTCGGAACATATGATTCTCCTGATTTGGTAACTAAACGTAAAGCAATATCTAATTCATCATCTGACAATGTTAATAAGTTTTTTTCTCCTCCTTGCCTTGTTTGAATAATTTTGCGTAATCTAACTCTCTGATTAGGATCTAAATCATCTATAGCAGCACCGTCTAAGGGCTGTGCTGAATAATCCAACATTCCCAACTCTGATAATCGAGAAGGTATTTCATATGGATACATCGGAATCGCTTCAGGACTTCCATCCAGCTTTAGTCTTCTTCTAAGTATCTTTCCCCAGGTAGTTGCTACTACTCCTCTGCTTCTTGGAATTTCTATTTTCAAAATATTATGCGACTCTTCGTAAATCACCTCAGCTCTTACACTAATTGGAGGTACTGTATTATTTGCAATTAATGCTGTCACTCCAACCGCATCATTATGTTTTTTATGAACACCTGTTATTGTTCCATCATCTTCTACACCCAGATACAGAACTCCACCAATAGTATTTGTCATTCCTACAATCTCTTCTATCAAATCATGATCTGGGTAACATTTCAAATCACTTTTAAATTCAACATCTAACGTTTCTGTGTTTGGAATTGTTCGCATTATTTTCCCGCCTCCTTTTAACTCAATTCTAACTTATTTTAATTCGTTTGTCGAGTTAAAACTCATTTTCTAATTCGCCCAATTGAGTTAAATGCTAATAAACGGTCATTGTATTCTCTGCCGTGCCTGCTCAATCACAGCAGGGTCAAGCTGCACATAAGGTCTGTTACTTTTCATTCAATTCAATCACCTCCTGAAATAGAAAAATCCGAGGGATTTTCGCAACGAAAACCTCTCGGCTATGTAACACACTAATTTATTTTACAAAGAAAATCTATCTTTAATTTTTTTAGAAGTCCCTCTCTTAATTCATGATATGTCGTAACTCTTAATTGATCCTGCATTGAAAGGTTAGAACCAATTTCATGATGAACATTTTTATTTCCATATGACAAGTCCGCAATAAGTAAATCACAGCTATCGATACCCTCAATAATTCTTTTTCTAATTATATCCAAATATCCATCTTTATGCTCGTCCACTTTTATAATATCAATTTCAACAACAGGTGGTTTATTTGTTTTTCGGAACAGCGAAAAACTCCACAATGTAAAACAGGGACTTGCCCTAACAACAAAAAGCGAATATCCAGGAACACATAAAATATTCCATGAATATCCGCTTAATCAGCGTCCCGTGCGGGAATCGAACCCACAGCTAGCGCTTAGGAGTTCTAAATGTCCTTTCGCAGCAAGTAGTTTCTAACCTCCTGTAATACCCTCTAACACCTTATAATACAGGAAAAGCGTGAAGTCTGTGCGGAAGATAGATTCACGAAATGTCCTGTACTGGTAACAAAAGTGTTAGCAACGTGTTAGCTGGCTCAGTTCCAGCTAGGAAACCATTTATCAAGATTATACGATACTCTTTTCCATAATGCAAGGAGTAGACGTTTTGTGTGAAAACATGAAACGTCTATTTTTTTACCCTAAAACCAGAAAGGATGTGATACCACGAAGAAATCACCACCGCCGGAGCATTCCCCTCCGACTTTCAAACCAGAACCCAAAACTAACCATCAAACACAACATTCAGAAAGGACAGGTACATCTATATGGAATTAAAATATGTTATCCCCAACATGGAAAAGACATTCGGCAACTTGGAGTTTGCCGGAGAAGACAAAACAGAACAGAGAAGAATCAACGGACGCATGGCGGTACTCTCTCGCAGCTTCAACCTGTATTCAGACGTACAGAGGGCAGATGATATTGTGGTTATCCTCCCTGCCGAAGCCGGAGAGAAACATTTTGACTTTGAGGAACGTGTGAAGCTCGTCAATCCCCGTATTACCGCAGAGGGCTATAAAATCGGCACAAGGGGCTTTACCAACTACATTTTACACGCTGACGATATGGTAAAAGCATAAGGAAAAGGAGGACATCAGACTATGAGATTAGCAAACGGAATCGTGATTAACAAGGAAGCAACTTTCGGGGTATTGAAATTTTCTGCCCTCCGCCGTGAGGTTCACCTCCAGAATGAAGACGGCTCGGTATCAGAAGAAATCAAGGAGCGTACCTATGACTTAAAATCCAGAGGACAGGGGCGTATGATTCAGGTTTCCATCCCTGCCAGCGTGCCGTTAAAGGAGTTCGATTATAACGCAGAGGTGGAACTCATCAATCCTGTGGCAGACACCGTGGCAACGGCTACCTTTCAGGGGGCAGAGGTGGACTGGTACATCAAGGCGGAGGATATTGTCCTGAAAAAAGGGGCTGCCATGAATCCGCAGCCGCCAAAGAAAGACGCACCCCCTGTAAAATAACAAGAACCTAAAAAGAAAATGAAAGGAGGATTGCTCCCATGAAGCAGCTTTTCCCCCGTGAAAAACGTATCCGCCCCACGGATAAAGACCTTGTATTCCATACTGTCCTTGCCGCCCTGTTCCCTGTCTTCCTGCTGGTTGTCCTGCTGTTTCATATCCGACAGATTGCCGGAACCGACTGGCAGGAAGTGTCCCTCTCTCAGATAGTACAGGCTATAAATATCCCTTACCTGTTATTCAGCATGGGCGTGGCAGGGCTGGTGTGTCTTGCAGCGGTTCTTCTGTTCTGGCGATACCGCAGGGATAAGGTAAAGCAGCTCATCCACCGCCAAAAGCTGGCAAGGATGGTGTTGGAAAACAAGTGGTATGAATCGGAACAGAAAAAGGAGGACGCTTTTTTCAAAGACTTGTCTTCCAGCCGTTCCAAAGAAACCATCACTTACTTTCCCAAAATCTACTACCGGATGAAACAAGGCTTGCTCCATATCCGTGTGGAAATCACTTTAGGGAAATATCAGGAGCAGCTCTTACACTTGGAAAAAAAGCTGGAAAGCGGCTTGTACTGTGAGCTGACGGATAAGGAATTAAAGGATTCCTATGTGGAGTACACCCTGCTCTATGATACCATTGCCAACCGTATCTCCATTGAGGACATACAGGCAAAGGAAGGCAGGCTCCGGCTCATGGAAAATGTCTGGTGGGAGTATGATAAGCTCCCCCATATGCTCATTGCCGGAGGAACCGGCGGCGGAAAGACCTACTTCATCCTAACCCTCATTGAAGCCCTGCTCCGCACCAACGCCATCCTGTTCGTGTTAGACCCAAAGAACGCCGACCTTGCGGATTTACAGGCGGTTATGCCGGATGTGTACTACAAAAAGGAAGATATGCTCGCCTGCATTGACCGTTTCTATGACGAAATGATGAAACGCAGCGAAGACATGAAGCTCATGGAGAATTACCGGACAGGGGAAAACTACGCTTACTTGGGACTTCCGGCAAATTTCCTTATCTTTGATGAATATGTGGCATTTATGGAAATGCTCGGCACAAAGGAAAATGCCGCTGTTCTTAACAAATTAAAACAAATCGTTATGCTTGGGCGGCAGGCTGGCTTCTTCCTGATTCTCGCCTGCCAGCGTCCGGACGCAAAGTATCTGGGGGATGGAATCCGTGACCAGTTTAATTTCCGTGTGGCTCTGGGTCGTATGTCGGAAATGGGCTATGGGATGATGTTCGGGGAAACCACAAAGGATTTCTTCCTAAAGCAGATAAAAGGGCGTGGCTATGTGGATGTGGGAACCAGCGTTATCTCGGAATTTTATACGCCCCTTGTGCCAAAAGGACACGATTTCCTCAAGGAAATAAAAAAGCTCATAGACAGCAGGCAGGGAGTGCAGGCGGCGTGCGGAGCGGAAGCCGCAGAAACGGACTGACCTGCTGTGGCTGGTGTGCCGCAAGGCACGCCAGCATAAACCCCTCGTATCTAACAGAGGGGTACAAATCGACAGGCAACAACCAAACAACAGGGCAGAATCCCACGGTACACAAGGGATTTTTCCCATATCCGGCGTATGTCAACAAGGCTTTGAAAGTTGACATACGCTTTTTAGATAGGAGGGATTTTCACTGAATGAAGAAACATGGGTACGGGACATCAAAGAAAAACGGGAAAGTTACGGTATCTCACAACAGAAACTTGCGTTAGCTGCCGGAATCACCCGTCCGTACCTGAGCGACATTGAAACGGGCAAGGCTCACCCATCCGAAGCATTACAGGAAACCATCACGAAAGCTCTGGAACGCTTCAATCCAAACAATCCCCTTGAAATGCTCTTTGACTATGTGCGGATTCGCTTTCCCACTACGGATGTGAAGCATATCGTGGAAGACGTGCTGCGGCTAAAACTGCCTTACTTTATCCATGAAGACTACGGCTTCTATTCTTACACAGAACATTACTATCTGGGTGATATTTTCGTTCTGGTATCGCCGGAACTGGAAAAAGGGGTGCTGTTGGAACTGAAAGGGCGTGGCTGCCGCCAGTTTGAAAGCTATCTGCTGGCACAGGAACGGAGCTGGTATGAGTTTTTCATGGACATTCTCATGGAGGACGGCGTAATGAAGCGGCTTGACCTCGCTATCAATGATAAAACGGGAATCCTGAACATTCCCCATCTGACAGAGAAGTGCCGGAATGAGGAATGTATCTCGGTCTTCCGCAGCTTCAAAAGCTACCGCAGCGGCGAACTGGTACGGCGTGGGGAAAAGGAATGTATGGGAAACACCCTGTATATCGGCTCCCTCCAAAGTGAGGTGTACTTCTGCATTTACGAAAAGGACTATGAGCAGTACAAAAAGCATGATATTCCCATTGCGGACGCAGAGGTAAAGAACCGCTTTGAAATCCGGCTGAAAAATGAGCGTGCCTTTTACGCCATCCGTGACCTGTTAGAACATGACAATCCAGAACGGACAGCCTTTCAAATCATCAACCGTTATGTCCGGTTCGTGGACAGGGACAATGCAAAGCCCCGTTCTGACTGGCGTATCAGTGAGGAATGGGCGTGGTTTATAGGGGAACACAGGGGAAGTCTGAAACTGACAACCAAACCGAAACCCTATTCCTTTGAACGCACCCTGCACTGGCTCTCCCATCAGGTAGCACCCACGTTAAAGCTGGCTCTCCGTCTGGATAAGATGAACCACACCCAGATTGTCCATGACATCATCACCCATGCAAAGCTGACAGAGAAACACGAAAAAATCCTGAAGCAGCAAGCCGCCGCTGCAAAGGAGGTGGTGCTTTAACGGCGGCAATCTTGAAACATAAGGAATCTTACAGGAAAGAAAGGAGCTTTTATGAATTTCGGACAGAATCTTTACAACTGGTTTTTATCCAACGCCCAGTCCCTTGTGCTGCTGGCAATCGTGGTGATTGGACTGTACCTCGGATTTAAGAGGGAATTTTCCAAACTTATCGGTTTTCTGGTGGTGTCCCTTGTAGCGGTCGGTCTGGTCTTCAATGCGGACGGTGTAAAGGACATCTTACTGGAACTGTTCAATAAGATTATCGGTGCATAGGAAACCCTTGTTACACTTCCGTTATGGAGCAAGCTCTGATTGCTTCATGGCGGAAGTCCACTAGGGGCTTGGGGAGCGTAACTCCCCAAAAACTTAACAGCGAAAGGACGTGATACTGATTGAGGAAATGAAAATCTACATCCTGAACACCACACGGTTTTACCATGAAGATTTTGAGGAATACCCCGGGGCATGGTTTTCCTGCCCCGTGGATTTTGAAGAAATCAGGGAACGTCTTGGGGTTCAGAGTGAGGAAGAAATCGAAATTGAAGACTATGAGCTGCCCTTTCCATTGGAGGGCAACACAAGGCTCTGGGAAATCAACGCCCTTTGCCGGATAGTACAGGAAATGCAGGGAACGCCCCTCTATTATGAAATGGATGTGGTACAAAAGCGGTGGTTTCCCAGCTTTACGGAATTTATCGACCACAAAGACCAGATACGCTGTTATCCAGTGCAGGACGGGGAATCCCTCGCCCGTTATCTGGTGCAGGAGGTACAGCTATTTGGAGAAGTACATCCAGCCTTGTTAAACCATATCGACTACGCTTCCATTGGTCGGGAACTGGAAACCAGCGAAAACTACCTGTTTACGGACAATGGTATCTTTTCTTACCGCTAAAAGGAGGTGGAGGAACTTGGAAGAAATGCGGATTTACATTGCCAACTTAGGCAAATACAATGAGGGCGAACTGGTCGGGGCATGGTTCACGCCGCCCGTGGATTTTGAGGAAGTCAAAGAACGTATCGGCTTGAATGATGAGTATGAGGAATATGCCATCCATGATTATGAACTGCCCTTTGAGATTGACGAATATACCCCCATTGAAGAAGTTAACCGCCTGTGTGAGATGGTGGAGGACTTACCGGAATATATTCAGGAGGAACTATCAGAGCTGCAATCCTATTTTGGCAGTATCGAAGAACTCTGTGAGCATGAAGACGATATTATCTGCCATTCCGGCTGTGACGATATGGCGGATGTGGCTCGCTACTATCTGGAAGAAACCGGACAGCTTGGGGAACTTCCGGCACACTTACAAAACTATATCGACTATGCAGCCTATGGGCGTGACATGGAATTGGATGGAACCTTTGTTGTCACAAACCACGGCGTATATGAAATCATACGGTAGACCCGTCTGTATCTCCTTTGGGAAGTGCAGGCGGTTTTTTTTGATTCAGGGGCGGCTTTTGCTACCCCATCTTTTAGAAAGGACGGATAACATGAAGAAAATACGAAGCTATACCAGTATCTGGTCGGTGGAAAAGGTACTCTATTCCATCAATGATTTTAAGCTGCCATTCCCCATCACGTTCACACAGATGGCGTGGTTCGTGGTGTCGGTGTTTGCGGTTATGCTCTTGGGGAACCTCCCTCCCCTTTCGTTCATTGACGGGGCATTTTTGAAATATTTCGGCGTACCCTTTGCCCTCACTTGGTTCATGTGCCAGAAGACCTTTGATGGGAAGAAGCCTTACGGCTTCCTGAAATCCGTACTGGCATATCTGGTACGCCCAAAACTGACCTATGCAGGAAAGCCCGTGAAGCTGGAAAAGGAATATCTGGCACAGCCCATCACGGCAGTAAGGAGTGATATTTATGGCATATCCGATTAAGTATATCGAAAATAACCTTGTGTTCAACCATGACGGGGAGTGCTTCGCTTACTATGAGCTGCTTCCCTACAACTATTCCTTTTTAAGCCCTGAACAGAAATATCAGGTACACGATTCGTTCCGGCAGCTTATCGCCCAGAACAGGGACGGGAAGATTCACGCCCTGCAAATCAGCACGGAATCCAGCATACGGGCGGCACAGGAACGCTCCAAACAGGAAGTGACAGGCAAGTTAAAGAACGTTGCCTGTGCAAAGATTGACGCACAGACCGAAGCCCTGATTTCCATGATAGGGGAAAATCAGGTGGACTACCGCTTTTTTATCGGCTTTAAGCTACTTGTCAATGAGCAGGAAGTCACCATGAAGCAATTTCGCAGGGAAGCAAAGACCGCCGTTTCCGATTTTCTCCATGAAGTCAATCACAAGCTCATGGGGGATTTTGTTTCCATGAGCAATGAGGAAATCTGGCGGTTTCAGAAGATGGAAAAACTGCTGGAAAATAAAATCTCACGCCGCTTTAAAGTCCGGCGGCTGGATAAGGACGATTTTGGTTATCTGATTGAGCATTTATACGGGCAGACCGGAACCGCCTACGAAGATTATGAGTATTACCTGCCGAAGAAACGGTTTCAGGAGGAAACGCTGGTGAAATACCATGACCTCATCAAACCAACCCGTTGTCTGATAGAGGAAAACCAGCGGTATCTGAAAATCGAACAGGAAGACGGGACAGTGTATGCAGCCTACTTTACCATCAACAGCATTGTGGGGGAACTGGACTTCCCATCCTCGGAAATCTTTTACTATCAACAGCAGCAATTTACTTTTCCCATTGATACCTCTATGAATGTAGAGATTGTCACAAACCGGAAAGCCCTCTCTACGGTGCGGAACAAGAAAAAAGAGCTGAAAGATTTGGACAACCACGCATGGCAGAATGACAGCGAAACCAGCACAAACGTGGTGGACGCTTTAGACAGCGTGAATGAGCTGGAATCCACCTTAGACCAGAGCAAGGAATCCATGTATAAGCTGTCCTATGTGGTGCGTGTGACGGCTCCCGACTTGGAAGAACTGAAACGCCGCTGCAATGAGGTGAAAGATTTTTATGACGATTTGAACGTGAAGCTGGTTCGCCCCTTTGGGGATATGCTGGGGCTTCATGGGGAATTTCTCCCTGCCAGCAAACGGTATCTGAACGATTACATCCAGTATGTCACCAGTGACTTCCTCGCTGGTCTTGGTTTCGGGGCAACCCAGATGTTGGGGGAACCAGAGGGTATTTATATCGGGTACAGCCTTGATACAGGAAGAAATGTGTACTTAAAGCCTGCCCTTGCCAGTCAAGGGGTAAAAGGCTCCGTCACCAACGCCCTTGCTGCCGCTTTTGTCGGCTCCCTCGGCGGTGGAAAATCATTCAGCAACAACATGATTGTCTATTATTCCGTATTGTTTGGGGCACAGGCTCTCATTGTTGACCCGAAAGCGGAACGGGGACGCTGGAAAGAAACCCTGCCGGAAATCGCCCATGAAATCAATATCGTAAACCTGACTTCGGAGGAACAGAACAGGGGCTTACTTGACCCGTATGTGATTATGGAGAACCCAAAGGATTCCGAATCACTGGCAATCGACATCCTGACCTTTTTAACCGGCATTTCCAGCCGTGACGGGGAAAAGTTCCCTGTTCTTCGGAAAGCTATTCGTGCAGTAACAAACAGTGAAGAACGGGGGCTTTTCAAAGTGATTGAAGAACTACGGGCGGAGGGAACCACCATCAGCACCAGCATAGCCGACCATATCGAATCCTTTACGGACTATGACTTTGCACACCTGCTCTTTTCAGATGGGGATGTCACACAGTCCATCAGCCTTGAAAAGCAGCTCAATATCATTCAGGTAGCGGATTTGGTGCTGCCGGATAAGGAAACCTCATTTGAAGAATACACCACAATGGAGCTGCTTTCCGTGGCAATGCTCATTGTAATCAGCACCTTTGCCCTCGACTTCATCCACACCGACCGAAGCGTGTTTAAGATTGTGGATTTGGATGAAGCATGGAGCTTCTTACAGGTGGCACAGGGCAAGACCCTCTCTATGAAGCTGGTTCGTGCCGGACGTGCCATGAACGCAGGCGTTTATTTTGTGACCCAGAACACGGACGATTTGCTGGATGAAAAGCTGAAAAACAATCTGGGCTTGAAGTTTGCGTTCCGTTCCACGGACATCAACGAAATCAAAAAGACCCTCGCCTTTTTCGGGGTGGATTCCGAAGATGAAAACAACCAGAAGCGGCTCCGTGACTTGGAAAACGGACAGTGCCTTATCAGTGATTTGTACGGGCGTGTGGGGGTGATACAGTTCCACCCTATCTTTGAAGACCTGTTCCATGCTTTTGACACCAGACCGCCTGTTAGAAAAGAGGTGGAATGATGGTGATACATAGAACTCCCAACCGACAGCAATTCCCAGTTCCCTATCACACAAAAAAGGGCTTGTCTTGGAAGATGGCAGGAAAAGTGATTGGCAGGGTGCTTCTGGCACTCCTGCTCATCCTCCTGCTTCTTGCAGTCTTCGGCACAGCCGCCCACGCTGCCGGACTGGTGGATGATACGGTGGACGCTGCCAACGAATACAGCAAATACCCTCTGGACAACTACCAGCTTGATTTTTATGTGGACAGCGGATGGGACTGGCTCCCGTGGAACTGGCTGGACGGTATCGGAAAACAGGTGATGTACGGGCTATATGCCATCACAAATTTTATTTGGACAATCAGCCTGTACCTTTCCAACGCCACAGGGTATCTGATTCAGGAAGCCTACTCGCTGGACTTCATTTCCTCTACGGCGGATTCCATTGGGAAAAATATGCAGACCCTTGCAGGCGTTACCACAGGCGGCTTGTCCTCGGAAGGATTTTATATCGGGTTCCTGCTGATTCTCATTCTGGTGGTGGGGATTTATGTTGCCTACACAGGGCTTATCAAACGGGAAACCACAAAAGCCATCCATGCCGTTGTCAATTTCGTGGTGGTGTTCGTGCTGTCCGCTGCCTTTATCGCTTATGCTCCTGATTATATCGGGAAAATCAATGAATTTTCCGCAGACATCAGCAATGCCAGCCTGACACTTGGTACAAAGATTGTGCTGCCTAACTCGGAAAGTCAGGGAAAAGACAGTGTGGATTTGATACGGGACAGCCTGTTTTCCATTCAGGTCAAGCAGCCGTGGCTCCTGCTGCAATATGGCAACTCGGATGTGGAAAGCATTGGAGCAGACCGTGTGGAAAGCCTACTTTCAACCAGTCCGGACAAAAACAACGGACAGGACAGAGAAGAAATCGTAGTGGAGGAAATCGAAGACAGGGAAAATACGAACCTTACCATCACAAAGACCATCAACCGATTGGGAACCGTCTTCTTCCTGTTCATGTTCAATATCGGTATCTCCGTTTTTGTATTCCTGCTCACGGGGATAATGATTTTCTCACAGGTTCTTTTTATCATCTACGCCATGTTCCTGCCTGTGAGCTTTCTCCTTAGCATGGTTCCCTCTTTTGAGGGGATGTCAAAACGTGCCATTACGAAACTGTTCAACACTATCCTTACCAGAGCCGGAATCACCCTGATTATCACGGTAGCGTTCAGCATTTCCACCATGCTCTACAACCTGTCTGGGGAATATCCGTTCTTTCTGACAGCGTTCTTGCAGATAGTGACCTTTGCCGGAATTTATTTCAAGCTAGGAGATTTGATGGGGATGTTCTCCTTACAGAGTGGGGATTCCCAAAGCATGGGGAGCCGTATCATGCGAAGACCCCGTATGCTCATGCACGCCCATATGCACCGTTTACAGCATAAGTTAGGACGTTCTGTGGCGGCTCTTGGGGCTGGAACGGCTGCATACCATGCAGGAAAACAGGCTGGCTCAGACCAGAGAAATACTTCCCACTCCGGCTCTTCCAAACGCACACAGGCAGACCACAGCAGACCAGACGGACAGGCAGCACCGGAAAAGGAATCCGTATGGAAACGGGCTGGTTCTGCGATAGGTGCGGCGGCAGATACCAAAGATAAGATAGCCGATACTGCCGGACAGCTTCGGGAGCAGGCAAAGGATTTGCCTGTCAATGCAAAGTACGCCCTTTACCACGGAAAAATACAGGTATCAGAGGGAGTACGGGATTTTACTTCCAGCGTGACCCAGACCCGAACTGCCAGAGCCGAACAGCGAAACGCACAGGCAGAAAGCCGCAGACAGACCATTGCAGAACGCAGGGCGGAACTGGAACAGGCAAAACAGCAGCAAAAGACAGCTTCCGAAGCACCCAAAGGGACGGCTCCTTTCCATGAACGCCCTGTTACTGCAAAACAGCCAGAAGATTTCCGAAATCGTGCAGATACCACTCATGCAGGAAAACCAGCCATACAGCCAGCTTCCCCATCCATCAGGGAACGGGGACAGGTTTCTTATGGTGGAACTGTGACAGAACGGTCTTCGGTTCCGGTGGTAAAAGCGGCTTCCATCCACCGTGAACAGATACCGCCTGTAAAGACAGAACGCCAGATAGCCCCTCCGGCTCCCCCAGACAAACCAGATGAAAGACAAAAGACGGCTCCCACTATCACACCGACTGCTCCCCGTCCGGCAAGACCTTTCCAAAATGATACGGCTCCTGTGATACCGGAAAGAAAACGGGCTGCCCCTGCGGTAAAAGAATCAAACTTTACCATCCGGCGTACCACCGCCAGAAAGGAGTGGACAAAAACGGTAAAAGCGGCTGCCAAACAAAAGAAAGGGGAGAAACCATGAAATTAAGACACCTTTTCTTTGCCTGCTCCGGCGTGTTCGTGATGATGTTCTCCCTGCTCCTTTTGGTGGTGATTGTCTTCTCGGATGAGGAAGACGGAGGAAGCGGCGGAAATCTTATCTATGGGGGCGTGAGCGTATCACAGGAAGTCCTCGCCCATAAACCTATGCTGGAAAAGTATGCAAGGGAATATGGCATAGAGGAATATTTAAATGTGCTGCTCGCCATCATTCAGGTGGAATCCGGCGGCACACTGGAAGACGTTATGCAGTCCTCGGAATCTCTGGGGCTTCCCCCGAACTCTCTTAGCACAGAGGAATCCATCAAACAAGGCTGCAAGTATTTCTCAGAACTGCTCGCAGTGGCAGAAACAAAGGGCTGTGACTTAAACAGTATAATTCAGTCCTACAACTACGGCGGCGGTTTCCTAAACTATGTGGCAGGACGTGGGAAAAAGTACACTTTTGAACTGGCAGAGAGCTTCGCAAGGAACAAATCCGGCGGAAAGAAAGTCACCTACACCAACCCTGTTGCAGTAGAGAAAAACGGGGGCTGGCGGTATTCCTACGGAAATATGTTCTATGTCCTCTTGGTATCGCAATACCTGACCGTGGCACAGTTTGATGATGAAACGGTGCAGGCTATCATGGAGGAAGCCTTAAAGTATGAGGGATGGACGTATGTGTACGGGGGTGATTCTCCCTCCACTTCCTTTGACTGTTCGGGGCTGGTGCAGTGGTGCTATGGCAAAGCAGGAATCGCCCTGCCACGGACAGCACAGGAACAGTACAATGTAACGCAGCACATCCCCCTGTCCGAAGCAAAAGCAGGGGATTTGGTCTTTTTCCACTCTACCTACAACGCCGGAACCTACATCACCCATGTGGGACTGTATGTGGGAAATAACCGGATGTACCATGCCGGAAATCCCATTGGCTACGCAGACCTGTCAGGCTCCTACTGGCAACAGCACCTTGCCGCAGCCGGACGAATCAAAAAATAAGAAAGGATGAACCGATATGATTCAGATTAGAAAAGAGGAAAACCAGAAAAAGCAGAAAGAAAAGACACTGAAAGTTTACAAAGTCAATACCCACAAAAAAACTGTGATTGCCCTGTGGGTGCTGCTGGCAGTGAGCTTCCTGTTTGCCGTTTATAAGAATTTCACGGCGATAGACATTCATACTGTCCATGAAACCAAAGTGATTGAGGAACAAATCCTCGACACTCACAAGATAGAGAATTTTGTGGAGAATTTCGCAGAAGTCTACTATTCATGGGAACAGTCCGCCGCTTCCATTGATAACCGGACAAATACTTTAAAAGGGTATCTCACCGGAGAACTGCAAGCCCTGAATGTAGATACTGTCCGAAAGGACATCCCCGTATCGTCTGCCCTGACCGATTTTCAAATATGGGAAATCACAGAAGAAAAGGAGCAGCATTATCAAGTGACCTATACAGTGGAACAGCGTATCACAGAGGGAGAATCCGGTAAAACCGTCCGTTCTGCCTATCAGGTGACGGTCTATGTGGACGGCTCTGGAAACCTGACGATTATCCAGAATCCAACCATTACCAGCGTTCCCGTAAAATCCGGCTATACGCCAAAAGCGGTACAAAGTGACGGTACGGTGGATTCCATCACCACAGAGGAAATCAACGAATTTCTCACCACCTTTTTCAAGCTGTACCCTACGGCAACCGCAAAGGAGCTGACCTATTATGTGAATGAGGGCGTGCTGAAACCTGTGGGGAAAGAGTATATTTTCTCGGAACTGGTGAATCCGGTTTACAATCGAAACGGAAATCAGGTGACCGCTTCCCTTGCGGTGAAATATCTGGATAACCAGACCATGACAACACAGGTATCACAGTTTGACCTTGTGCTAGAGAAGAATGGGGAAAACTGGAAGATTGTGAAATAAAGTTGAATATTTTTGAAAAATCCGCTATTCTTATAACAGATAAGGAAAGGAGCAGGCACAATGGCAGTAAATAAAATGTGTGCATAGCAAAGGCTATTGCACATCAAATTATGATAGCCTTTGCAATCCTAAGTAACACAAATTAGGAGGTGCAGAATGAGCTATTATAAGGCAGAAGAAGTTTTGCCAGAACATATTATAAAAGAAATCCAGAAATACGTTGATGGACACTCCATTTATGTTCCAAAAAAGCCAGATAATAGAAAAAATTGGGGAGAAAGTACCGAAACTTTATCTTTCCTTGAAAAGAGAAATGAGCAGATTTATTCTGAATATTTGGATGGCTGCTCTATTACCCAACTTTCAGCAAAATATTATCTGGTAGAAAAAAGCATACAACGTATTATCCGGCAAAAAAAGAAAAAATAACCTGTATTATGTGCCATAGATGAGTTTCCATATTCTCTATGGCACACTTTTATTTCACAAATATTCTTGTGGTTTAAAATCCCCCCTGTTACGGTTATAATTTTTTTAAAAGATTGGAGGGAGAATATAATATGCCATATTTTACATATCAGAATAAAAAAATTTTCTTTGAAGAATATGGAACAGGCATACCACTATTATTACTTCATGGAAATTCGCTATCTTCAAGAATGTTTCTTCCAGTAGTTGATGATTTACAAAAATATGCCAAAGTTATTTTAATTGATTTCTTAGGAAATGGCTACTCTGATAGACTTTCCAGCATATCGGATGATTTATGGTATGATGAAGCACAACAGGCAATCTCACTGATTGATTATCTTGGCTATTCACAAGTAAATCTATTAGGGAGTAGCGGAGGTGCTTTAGTTGCTTTAAATATAGCATTAGAAAGACCTGATTTAGTTGGAAAAATTGTAGCTGATAGCTTTGAGGGAGAAACACCATTGGAGTCCTTTGTTACAAACATATATCAAGACAGAGCAATCTCTAAGGAAAACCTGTGGCTACGGACTTTGTATCAGCAAAATCACGGGGACGATTGGGAAAATGTTGTTGATAATGATACTCTTGCAATCTATACACACTATCAAAACCATAAGACATTCTTCCACAAAAATTTATGTGAATTAAACTTACCCGTCCTACTAACAGGAAGTAAAGAGGATGAATTTATGTCCGGTGATTTTTTTGAAAATGTTTATACAAAGCTCCCGATTAGAGATAAAAGGATATGTATTTTTGAACACGGTGGACATCCTGCTATGATTTCAAATAAAGATACCTTTATACCTTTAGTAATAAGTTTTTTGGAAAATATAGAAAAGTAGTATAATTGATAAAGGCAGGTGCTTTTCATGGCAGAACAACAAATATGGGTACTTTGTCCTGTCTGTAACAGCAAAACACGAACTAAAATACGCAAAGACACGGAACTGGTAAATTTCCCTCTATTTTGTCCAAAATGCAAAAAAGAAAATTTAGTGACAATAAAAAACGGAATTACAACTATTATCAAAGAGCCAGACGCCTAGACGCAGAGCCGATAATTTATAAGCTATACAGCTTATAGACTATCGGCTCATTTTAATTTCAATCTTATTCTTATAGGCAATAGAAGTTATTTATCTTCCATTTCCTTGTATTTGACAATACCATCCGCAACGCTTTCCATGATAACAAGGTCTGCGTCTGTAAAATTGTCAATTTTGCTTTCAAGCTGTCTTCGTTTGCTGCTTTTTGCCAGACTATCAGAGGGTAAAAAGAACTCATCCACTGATACATTCAGCAGAGATACAAGGTCGTAAAGCACCTGTAAACTGGGGTGCTGCCCTTTATTCTCAATATTGGTTAAATAGCGTGGGTCAATCTCAATCATTGCTCCCACCTGTTCACGGGTCAAACCCTGTTTTTTACGGGCTTCTTTTATGGCAAGCCCAAACGCCCTGAAATCATATTTATCTTCTTTTTTACGCATAATACACCACCTTTATACATTTTACTGTTCCTGTTGTAATAGTGACAGGTATAGAAAAACGTATTATATAGTTGTACAGTTCCTATTATGTGTATCAAAGATAAAACTATGCTGCCGAAACGGAAATAAAAAAAACCGTTATTTGGCAGCATACTTTCCTTGTGTCAAAAATTACATCATCATTTCCAGACGACGGTTTAACAAAAGCCGCCGTCTTTTTTGCCTGAAATATAAATGATTTTTAAAGTCTACTACTTTATACAGACAGCGGCTTACAGGAGGAAGCCGCTATGCAAAATATTTTCTTAAATATATCTACATTCGGTAAACCGTTAAAAAAAGCCATCCACCTACACTAGAAAAGTCATTTAT
>OMGX01000791.1_pt1 | contig 16516 bp, 17 predicted proteins | sample 1674381 | NCBI WGS metagenome assembly OMGX01 (sample SAMN05578582, study PRJEB25193) | human gut metagenome | biome: Human Microbiome; feature: human-associated habitat; material: feces | host: Homo sapiens | place: USA:Birmingham | reverse complement strand
TCTACATTTGCTGTGTCAATAAAAAATTTCATTCTTTTTCCCTCCTGTTTTGTTTTCGCCCTTTTGTTTTACGTCGGTTTTCACCGTTGGTAATTTTATTATAGCAAAAACTCAGCAAGGGTCAAGAACCACACTTTTTATTAATAAAATATTTATTAATATTTTTGATTTTTATAAATAATTTTCCTTTGGTTTAAAATGTTTTTAACAAAAACCCCTAAATATTTTCAGCTTTTTCAACTTTCTGGAAATCCTTATACATAAAATTATTAATAATAATTTTTACCAGAATATTTATTTTTTGTACTGGCATAGGCAGTTGTCCTGCGGGCGATCAATTTAGGAGTATATTCTATATTATACAGGCTGGTAGGCTGAGGGCCTGTATAAAACTGATCGTTAGTAGTGATCTTGCGGATAATGATGTCACAGGCATCTCTTCCCTTTAAGGCAACAAAATGATCAATGGTCGTAAGAGACAGCCTTCTGATTCCGGAATAAAAAATATTATCACATCCGATCACCGACACGTCCTTCGGTACCCGAATCCTGGATTTTTCCAGAGCATCAATTGCGCCTATTGCCATCATATCGTTCTGTCCTGCAATCGCTGTAAAATGCCTTCCTTCTTTCAAAAGCTCCAAAGTAAGCTGATATCCCATAGTGTATTCAGAATCCATCCGGGGAATCTGCCTGTCAATAGATTCGTCTGCGGCTTTGATCAGAACATGACCTTCCAGTCCGTCCCGTTCAAACTCTTTCACAAACCCATCGATCCTCCGTGATCTCTGCCACTGCCTCCTGGTCAAAGGCGGTGTGATAAACGCCACATCTCTGTGTCCCAGATCCAGAAGATGACGGGCCATCAGCCGTCCCACCATAGTATTATCCTGATTGATAGCATCTACAGTAGTCGTCTTTTCTTTATTGCTGATGATCACAAGAGGAATCTCTTTTGCAGTCTCTTCCACTTTTTTCTGGAAATCCGGGTGGGGATTACATGTATAAATAATCCCCTGGGGCTGTATGGTACGGATCATGCGGAGATACTTTTCCTCAAGTCCTGCATTTCTCTGGGTGTTGCAGATAAAAACACCATACCCTTTTTCATTGGCAACTGCCTCGATCCCCTGCAGCAGCAAAACATAATAAGGACTTGTCAAAGTCGGACAAAATACAACGATCAGTTTTTCTTTTTTATTATCTCTGCGGCTCCTTCCTCGAGGCAGCTCATAGCCAAGCTCTCTGGCAGCCTGTTCCACACGCTCCACAGTTTCTGCCGAAAAGGAAACATTGCTCTTTCGGTTCAGGATCATAGACACTGTCGCCTGAGAAACCCCGGCTCTTTCAGCAACCTGAGAGGAAGTTATTTTTTTCTTTGCCACCGGCTTCTCCCTCTTTTCTCTGCCTCATTAAAAATCACAGTTCTACTCTGCCCTCCAATGCACGCAGCAGTGTCACCTCATCAATATACTCCAGGTCTCCGCCTACCGGAACACCGCTTGCGATCCGGCTGACTTTGATTCCTGTAGGCTTGATCAGTTTACTGATATACATTGCTGTTGTCTCACCTTCAAGACTTGAATTGGTGGCAATGATCACTTCTTTTACATCTTTCTGCAGTCGCTGCATCAGTTCTTTCAGCCGGATATCATCCGGCCCGATCCCCAGCATAGGAGAGATCGCACCATGAAGCACATGATACACCCCCTCATATTTGCCGGTTTTTTCATAGGCAGCCAGGTCCCTTGTATTTTCCACCACCATAATGGTTGACGGATCCCGTCGGGGATTGCTGCAAATAGGACAAAGTTCCTGATCTGTCAGCGTACAGCAGTTTTTACAGTAGCGGACCTTTTCTCTTGCCCCGGTAATCGAAGATGTAAGCTGCTCCACCTGGTCCTTCGGCATATTCATAATATGAAAGGCAAGTCTCTGGGCAGATTTTGCTCCGATTCCCGGGAGATGCGAAAGCTGTTCGATCAGCTTATTGATGTGAGTACTATAATATTCCATCAGAATGGAAAGCCTCCTCCAAGACCGCCAAGACCACCTGCAAGCTTGGACATCACAGCAGAAGACTCTTCTTCTACTTTTCTCAGAGCTTCATTGGTTGCCGCTACGATCAGATCTTCCAGCATCTCAATATCGTCCGGATCCACAACTTCTTCAGAAAGCTTTACTTTAGTGATCTCTCTCTTTCCGGAAATGGTCACTTCAACGGCTCCGCCGCCTGCTGCAGCTGTAAATTCCTTTTCTTCCAGTTCCTTCTGGTTTTCTTCCATCTGGCGCTGCATCTTCTGCGCCTGTTTCATTAAATTATTCATATTCCCAGGCATTCCCATACCTGGAAATCCTCCGCGCTTTGCCATATTTATCTTCCTCCTGATTTTTACTTTTATACCTACTCTACTATATTTTATTGTTTCCTTTGTGTCAATATGTTTGGAGTCAGGACTCTCCTTCCGGTTCCTCTTCCACCACAACATCCATATGGATATTTTCACGGATAGCCTGGTCTACGGTAATATTAACAAGATTCGTCTGCTGATGATCTTCTGCCACCAGCATATGAAGTTCCACACTTTTTCCGGTCTGTCTCTCTATGATCTGCTTCAGTTCCCGGCAGGCATCCGAATCATCCGGATAGTTTCTTCCCAGAGGTGTCTGAAATTCCACATACAGTACAGGCTCCCCTGTCTCGCCGTTATATTTAGGAATGGATTTTAAAAGAGCCTGCTTAAAAGCTGCTGTAGTCTGTCCCACGATCACTTTCCAGCCGGCAACGATCTTCTGCAGGTCTTCCGGGGCTGCTTTCTGAGCCTTTTTCGGTTCAGGAGCCGTCTCCGGCATTTCTCCGTCTCCGGCCGGTGTCACCTGCTGGACGATCACCTGCCGGGCAGGCGCTTCATCCATGCGCTTTTCCAATACTCGAAGGCGGTCCAGAACAGAATCCATATTGGTTTCCATAGCCGGGCGGCAAAGCTTGATCAAAGCAATTTCAACTAAAATCCTTTTCTGAGTAGCATAACGGATCTGACTGGAAAGTTCAGAAAAAATGCGGATGTAGCGCATCAGAGTATCCACATCTGTCATTTCACTTTCTTCTTTCAGAAGCTTTAGATTTTCAGAAGAAACGTCAATTGCCTCTTCCGGGTTTTCGGAAGTTTTTACCAGAAGAAGATTTCTCATATACCAGGTAAAATCTGCCACAAACTGTCCCAGTTCCCTTCCTCCTACGATCAGATCTTCCAGAATATGAATAGAACCTGTTACATTTCCTGCAAGAACCTGTCTCAAAAGGCTGCTGAAAACTTCTGTATCTACTGCCCCCAGTACCTCCAGTACCTTATCATAAGTAAGCGTCTGCCCCAGATAAAAGGCAATACACTGATCCAAAAGACTCAAGGCATCTCGCATAGATCCGTCTCCGGCCTTTGCCACATAACGTACCGCTTTTTCTTCTGCTTCCACTCCTTCGGCTTTCAGCAGTTCTGTAAGACGGGCAGCAATGGTATCAATCGAAATCCTGTGAAAATCATATCTCTGACACCTGGACAAAATGGTAATCGGTATCTTGTGGGCTTCTGTAGTCGCAAGGATAAAAATCACGTAGGAAGGCGGCTCCTCCAGTGTTTTTAAAAGAGCATTAAATGCTCCTGTAGAAAGCATATGAACCTCATCGATAATATAAACTTTATATTTTCCTTCTGTGGGACGATAAGTCACTTCCTCCCGGATCTCACGGATATTATCCACACCATTATTGGAGGCAGCATCGATTTCTATTACATTCATAGATGTGCCGGCCTGTATTGCCCTGCACATCTCACACTGGTTGCAGGGACTGCCGTTTACCGGATTCTGACAGTTGACTGCCTTTGCAAGAATTTTTGCCACTGTTGTCTTACCGGTTCCTCTGGTGCCGCAGAACAGATATGCATGACCAATGCGCTCTGCCTTGATCTGATTTGTCAAAGTAGTCACAATATGGTCCTGCCCTTTTACATCGTCAAAATTATCGGGCCTGAATTTTCTGTACAGGGCAGTATAGCTCATAGCTTTTTCTCCTCTCATGGCAACGAAAAGGATGCTGCAAAGCAGATCGGCTCCGTCTGCAGCACCCTCAGTTGTTATTTTTTATTATTGCTTCCTCTTCCGGATCAGTCACCAAAACTGATGCCGATCTGTTTGGCAGCTTTTACTGTCTGATCTTTCGGAGATACCATCTTCAGTTTTCCTGCACATTCTGCCAGAGGAACTCGTTTGATCTTACCGTCAACAACACCGATCATAACGCCATAATCCTCGTCAAGGATCGCTTCTGCAGCGCCTGCGCCGATTCTGGTTGAAAGCACACGGTCATAAGGGCATGGCTGTCCGCCTCTCTGAATGTGACCCGGAACTGTAACACGAACCTCGCTTCCTATCTCCTTGAAAATCTGATCAGCGATCTCGTAGGAGACAGACGGATATTTCTTTGCTCTTGCTTCCAGTTTTTCTTTATATTTTTTCTTTGGAAGCTTGGCATCCTCTTTGGATATCGCACCTTCAGCCACAGCAAGGATTGTAAACCTCTTGCCTGCTTTATTCCTTCTCTGGATCGCTTCTGTAACCTTCTTAATATCGTAAGGAATCTCAGGGATCAGGATGATATCTGCTCCGCCTGCCAGTCCTGCATGAAGAGTAAGACTTCCCACTTTATGTCCCATGATCTCTACAATAAACACGCGGCCATGTGAAGTAGCTGTCGTATGGATGCAGTCAATTGCATTGGTGGCAATATCCACAGCGCTCTGAAAACCAAAAGTCATATCTGTACCAAAAATATCGTTATCAATCGTTTTTGGCAGATGAATAACATTCAGTCCCTCTTCCCTTAAAAGATTGGCTGTCTTCTGGGTACCGTTACCGCCCAGGATCACCAGACAGTCCAGGCAGAGCTTATAATAAGTCTGCTTCATAGCCTCTACTTTATCAAGTCCCTTTTCATCCAGAACCCGCATCAGCTTAAAAGGCTGTCTTGAAGTTCCAAGGATTGTTCCTCCCTGTGTCAGGATACCTGAAAAATCTTTTGAAGTCAGCATACGGTATTTCCCGTAGATCAGGCCTTTATAACCATCGTCAAACCCATAAACCTCCAGGTCATCTACCGCATTGGACAGTGCCTTTACCACACCACGCATAGTGGCATTCAAAGCCTGACAGTCGCCGCCGCTTGTCAGCAATCCGATTCTTTTAATCATAATGACGCACCCCGCTTTGCTTAATAGTTTTTCTCTATTATATAATACTTTTGCCCCTCTTGACAAGACTGCAAAAATCGTCTATACTTAAATTCCGCGCAGCCGGGGAGTTAGCGGTGCCCTGTACCTGCAATCCGCTACAGCAGGGGTGATGCCAATCTGAGGCTTGTATTTTGCAGAGCTGCCCTTTATAAGCGGCGCTGACGTCTGGGTCTCACGCAACAGGAATCTGTGAACCGTGTCAGGGCAGGAATGCAGCAGCACTAAGCAGAAGCTCTTGTGTGCCGTGAGGGTGCCTGGGCCGAGTTGGCTGTAAAGGTAACGTCTGTGGATGCATTCCGAGGTGCGGCGCGCGTAAAAAGAAGAACAGCTGTCATTTCCTTATAGGAAATGGCTTTTTTGTTTTTATAGATCAAAAAGGAGGAGCCTTTCGGCACTCCTCCTTTTTTTATTCGCAAATTGCTGCAACCACTTTGTTGATCAGCTTTCCGTCTGCCTTTCCTTTCAGATCACCCATAACTGCTTTCATGATCTGCCCCTTATTTTTCGTAGCAAGAACCTCTGCAAATTTTTCCTCCAGATATGCACGGATCTCTTCTTCACTCATCTGCTGAGGTGCATATTTTGCGATCACATCATATCTGGCCTGGTACTCTGCACGAAGATCTTCTCTGTTTTCCGGACAGGTATCCAGCTGTTCTTTTACTGTTTTCAGTTCTTTCAGTATCACACGATCCACAAGAGTCTCCGGAATATCATCACGGCAGCCTTCATCAATAGCTGCTTTCTTCGCTGCTGCGATCAGAGAAGACACTGCCTCCTTTGTTGTTTTATCCTTTGCCTTCATAGCCGCTACCATATCTTTTCTTAATGTTTCAAGATCCATCATTCATTCCTCCTGGTCTGATCTGTTTTTCAAAGCTTCTTTTCGGAGTTTTTTCTCCTGACGCAATTCCCGGAAAAAATCTGAAAGCATAGCAGAGCATTCTTCTTCAAGAACTCCTCTGGTAACTTTTACTTTATGGTTAAAGCCGTCCATTTCCAAAAGGTTCAGTACAGATCCTGCACATCCGGCTTTGGGATTCATACTTCCGATAACCACCTCATCAATCCTGGACTGCACAAGAGCTCCGGCACACATCTGGCATGGCTCCAGAGTTACATACATGGTACATCCCTCCAGTCTCCAGTCTCCCAGTTTTTTGCTGGCTTTTCTGATCGCGTTCAGTTCTGCATGTGAAAGTGTATTTTTGTCTGTGTTTCTCCGGTTATAGCCTCTGGCAATGATCTTTCCTTCAGACACGATTATACATCCGATGGGCACTTCTTTTAATGCCCATGCTTTTTTTGCCTGCCGGACAGCCTCTTTCATAAAACGTTCCTGCTCCGTCACAAAAAACGACTCCTCTCTAAGTTTCTGTTTTTTATTATAGTAAATGACCGTTGCAAAATCAATGCAGAATCTCTAAAATAAAGAAAAGGCTGTCAACGAAAGGATGATTACATGAAAATATACGGATTAAATAAAACAACCCTGCTGGATTATCCCGGCAAGGTAGCTGCTGCGATCTTTTTGGGAGGATGTAATTTCCGCTGCCCCTTCTGCCAGAACAGCACCCTTGTGCTGAACCCTTCTGCACAGCCGGAAATCCCGGTAAAAGAAGTGCTTTCTTTTCTGAAAAAACGGCAGGGCATTCTGGATGGGGTTTGTGTTACCGGCGGTGAACCAACTCTTTCTCCTGATCTTCCGGAACTCCTGCAGGAAATACGCACTCTAGGTTATTCCATCAAGCTGGATACCAATGGAACGCATCCGGCTCTTCTGAAGGCTCTTGCTGAACAGGATCTGATCCAGATGGCTGCCGTGGATATCAAAGCATGCCCTGATAATTACCCTGCTTTGTGCGGACTTGTCCATCCTGAGATTAATGCTGTCAAAGAAACGGTGAATTTTTTAAAAAACGGTGCTTTGGATTATGAATTCCGTACCACAGTAGTACGAGAACTACATTCCGAAAAAGATTTTATTGAAATCGGTCAGTGGCTGGCAGGAGCCAAAGCCTACTATCTCCAGGCGTACAGAGACTCTGAAGAAGTTCTGCAGCCCGGATTCAGCAGTTATACCAGGAAAGAACTGGAGCATTTTCGCGAAATACTAAAACGTACCATTCCCTTAGTGGAACTCCGGGGGATTGATTAAGCGATACCAGTAACCGCCTCTCCTTTTAGGAACCTGTATCTGCTGGCTTTCTCTGAAATAAGGAAATCCAAACATATTCGCCATAAACTGTTCCTGCTGATCATAGGCTCCGGGAACTCCCAATATGTAATGCCCGGAGCGGTTCCTTCCTAAAAGAAGGTGTCCAAAATTATAAAATCCATACTGCAGGAAACGGTTATTACGAAGACCGCATTCCCGGGAACGAAGCCTGCACAGATCTCTGAGCTGGATTTTCCTGCAGTCAAAGATTTCTCCGTCCTCAAAAATTTCAGCCGGCTCACCAATATGCGGAAATTCAACTTTCCTTTTCTTTACATCCGCCTCTGCCACAGACTGTGCTGCCATCTGTTCCCGACTGCTCTCTTTCTGCCCTGAAGGCTCCACCCCTTTCGGTTCCGTTTCTGCCTTTTTCTCCTGAAACTCCGAAGCTTCCGCGGCTTCTTCCGTGACTTTCTCCGAAGCTTCCGGCGCCTTCACGGCTTCTCCCTCCTGCATTTCCGGCTCTTTCCTGCTCTCTTCCGGAATTTCCTCCTGCATTTCCGGCTCTTTCCTGTCCTCTTCCGGAACTTCCTCCTGCATCTCCAGCTCTTTCCTGTCCTCTTCCGGAACTTCCTCCTGCATCTCCGGCTTTTTCCTGCCCTCTTCCTTCTCCTTCTGAAGCTTTACTCTCCGGAAATTATCCGGCCGGATTGCCCGGTCATCCCACTCCGTTCCAAAAAATCCTCCTCTCTCCGTCAGAAGAATCATTCCTCCCATTTTTTCTAGAGGGATCCCGCTTCCTCCCAGGCTTTCTCTGTCCGTCTCTACCACACAGTCTGCACGGCTTTCCCCGGTTCTGCATTCCCCCACCAGGATTCCATCCATCAGCCCGCTGTTACGGACAAATCCAAAAATTTCGCACTTCTCCTCCGGAAGCAGCCCCGGGCAAAGAAGATGCACCTCCATCCTGCAGTTCTGCTCTTTTGCTTCTACCTGAATAAAACCGCAGTTTCTTCCCTTTTTTTCTTTCTGGTACTCATATACATATGCGACAAAACGCCGATACTCTTTCAAAAGCTTCCTCCTGAATTTTATATTTCAATAATATATATGTACTTTATACCAGAAAAGACCCTTTCTCTTATGATCTGCCTGTCAGACGCTGCTCTTTCTGATTATCCGGTAGGTTCCCAACATTGCAGCCACAGAAAATACTGCCGCTGCAGCCGTCCAGATACTTCCGGGAATCCCGCTGCAAAAATCAATTGCTGTATTTCCAATCCTTCCAAACACAGAATCCGGCGCATCCTCTGCTGCACCCATAATCCGGGGAAAAACAATACACATAGTCATCCACAGCACCCAGAAAATCCCATAAGCATATTTTCCAAAGCGCATTCCCAGCGCGCCCAGAAACGTACTGCCGATCACCAGGAATACAACCACAGGAACTCCCCATTTCAGCAGATAAGGCCAGACATCCACTACAACCTTCATTTCCGGGTAACGGCTTCTGTTCAGAAATCGATCGCCCAGATGGGTCAAAAGCACAATCACATACATCACAAAGGACTGTATCAGACTTACTGCCAGAAACGCCCAGAAAAAATATTTCCGTACACCGCCCATAGATATCACCAGACGGAAATACAAAGAAAACTGAACCATAATAAACGCCACTGCAAAAATCACTGCGACCATACCCGCCAGAAGTGTTCCCAGCGGCACATACTCCGTTGCTGCATACGGCTTCAGATAATAAATGATCTGAAGAAGAATGGTTCCAAAAAGTCCTGCTCCCACTGCGATCACCGCACCGCCGATCAGATCGTCTTTCTGTATCAGAAACTGTTTTCGTATCATATCCAGCATCATTGTCCCCTCCTTATACCCGTACTTCAATCTTTCTTGTAAGCATAAATGCAGCCGCTCCTGTAAACAGATAGAAAACCACCATAATCAGAGCCAAAGGCCAGAAATTATATTCCATCATTGCTTCTATACTTATATGTTGAAGAGAAATGCTCCCTCCCTGCATTGCTATAAAAACAGCTATGCTGATCGTCATCACCAGGATAGCCACCGCCATGATAATAGAACCGATTTTCCCCCAGCGCAGGGCAATTGCTCCAAACAGCATGCCAAAACCTCCAAATCCCAGCAGTACACTTGCCAGTAGCGAGGAAATAAAAATAATTATTTCCATTTCCCAGATGCCAAAGATGCACCAGATCAGAATCCCCAGAAGGATGTGCAGAAGCACAGTCGCCGCATGTCCTGCAGCCAGTCCCCATACAGCCGCCTTCCGGGTCACATTCATGGATATCAGCAGGGGGATTTCTGTCTGAAACGCGGAGAGTATCGAGATCACGGACACAAATAATCCCGCTATTGCCAGATATACCAAAAACGAGGCACCCAGTCCGATCCCCTGCATATATTGTGCATTTCCCAGCTCATTCAAAAGCCAGAATCCAAGCATACAGGCAAAAGAAATGCCTGTCCATACAACAGCATTCCTGCCCCAGTATTTCACATACCTTCCCAGTTTCATACTCATTCCTCCCCGCAAAGCGCCACAAATAATTTCTGAAGGCTTACATTCTGTACACTTACATCATATTCTGTTTCGATATGCTGTCCCGGCTCCAGAAGCACTGTCACGCCGCGGCTTCTTCCCAGCCGTTCCTCATGATGAGTGGTCAGACCTTCCACAGCCTTTGCCACAGCCTCCTCATGTCCACTGACATGGAAAGCCCTTTCCAAAAGCTCCTGGGTGTTTTCCTTCAGCAGGATCTTGCCCTGATCCAGAAGGATCACTTCCTCAAAAATATCTGACGCCTCCTCAATAATGTGGGTAGATACCACAAAGGTTCGCCCGGTTTCCGTAAATTCCTCCACAAGCAGCTCATAAAATTTCTCTCTGGCAACCACATCAAGCCCTGCCACCGGCTCATCAAAAATCGTAAATTCCGCCTTGCTCGCCAATCCTACAATAATCGTCACCATGGAACACATTCCCTTGGAAAGCTTTGAAATCCGCTGTTTCACATCCAGCCTGAAAAGTTCCACCAGTCTCTTTGCCATTTCCTTATCCCAATAAGGAAAAAAGGTAGCTGCTGCCCAGAGATATTCTTTTACTTTCATTGCGTTGGCATTGCCGCCCTGAAGCTGATTCAGCTCCCTTGAAAAACAAAGATGCTTCAATGCCTCCGGATTTTCCCATACCTGCATTTCATCAAAGGTCACACTTCCTTCTGTTGCAGGATTCTGAGAAGTCAGTATGGATAAAAGCGTGGTTTTTCCCGCTCCGTTACGGCCGATCAGACCATAGATCTTCCCTTTTTCCAGAGTCAGGTCAATACCATGAAGCACTTCCTTTGTTCCATATTTTTTTGTAATTCCTTTTGCTTTTAATTCACTCATATATACACCCTCTGCTTTCTGAAAACCATTACTCCCTTTCGTTCTCTGCTTCCTGAATCATGGCGATCAGCTCCTGTCTGGTGATTCCCAGACTGTATGCCTCCGCCATAAGACTTTTTACATAATCATCGTAAAAATTCTTTTTCCGTTTCTCCATGATCTGCTTCTTTGCTCCTGTCGCTACAAACATTCCAATGCCCCGCTTCTTATACAAAATCCCCTCGTCCACCAGAATGTTTACTCCCTTGGCTGCCGTGGCGGGATTGATTGCATAAAGCTTCGCCAGTTCATTGGTGCTGGGCACCCTCTCCTCCTCCAAAAGAATATTCCGCAGAATATCCTTTTCAATCATTTCCTTGATCTGAATGTAAATTGACTTCTCCTGTGTCAGGATTTCATTCACGCATTCTCACATCCCTTCTGTTTATGGAGCCACTCATTTAGTTCATTACTTGTGTAATTAACCATATCACCAATGTTGTTATTTGTCAATACTGATAAATAAAAAACAGAGCTGATGCTCCGGCAGATAATCTGTCTGCCTTTGCTTCAGCCCTGTAATTCTGATTTGCCACTGGTTATTCTGTTTCAAAAAGCTTCACCTGCGTAAAAACACGCTGAACACATTACCTTTCTCCGAATCATATTCCCCTTTCATATATCCCCTCTGGCCATTTACAATTTCACGGGCAAGATACAGACCAAGCCCTACGCCTTCCTGCTCTGCGGCATTTTTTCCCCGGTAAAACCTCTGAAAGACTCTGGCAAATTCTTCCCTTTCCACCTTTGTCCCCTGACTGCATACGTTGATCCGGATATACATCTCGTATTCCAGAAACTCTACAAGGATCCTGCTTTCCGGAACACTGTACTTCACTGCATTATCCAGAAGGTTAAAAAACACCTCTTCCGTCCATTTTCTGTCCAGACAGGCTTTCAGATCCTGCCGTCCCTCCAGACAGATATCGTTTCCGTGCTGCTCTGCCTTTAACGATATCTGATCCACAGCAGACAAAACCACCGGAAGTACCGGCTGCAGTTCCGGATTCAGGGAGATGATCCCTGTCTCCAGCCGTGAAATTTTTGCAAATCCTTCTCCCAGCCAGCTCAGTTTCCTGGCCTGCCTCTCCAGATTATCTGCAAAATGCCGGCGTTCTTCTGTTGTCAGGGAATCTTCCTTTAAAAACTCACTGTACATTTTAATATTGGCAATGGGCGTATTGATCTGATGCACCAGATCGCTGACAGAGCGGCTGATCTGATCCCTCAGCTCCTTTTCTCTCTGCTCCTGAGCCCTGTGGATATCATAGAGACGCCCTGCCCGGGTCTGAAATTTACCCAGCAGGGTATCTTCATTCTCTGAAAAGCACTTTACTTCCCGTCCCAGAATCAGCTGCTCCAGCATGTCATCCACCTGAATCATGGTTCTGTCGGCAAATTTCTCCATTCTTCTGTATCGCAGCAATACCAGCGCAAGGACAGCCATCAGTATAACGATTACCGCAAGCAGAAATACGGTCATCCCCCGGCTCATGTCCGGTCGCTCCATTTGTAGCCAATTCCAAAAACCGTCCTGATATATCCCTGCTCCCGGGAATCCTCTTCTATTTTTCCTCTCAGTCTCCCCACATTTACGTTCAGGGTTTTTTCATCCACATAGTTCTCATAAGTATCCCACACCATATCCAGCAGCTGCTCTCTTGTCAGCACCTGATTCCGGTGGGTCAGAAAGGCTTCCAGAAGGCGTATTTCCGTGGCAGTCAGCTTTACCTCCTGCCCCTGCTTTTTCAGTTGTTTTCCATCAAAATCATATATCAGCTCACCACAATGATAAAACCGGCTGTCTGTATTTTCCGAACGCTTCAGCAGCGCTTCGATCCTCCGAAGCAGAACCGCCATAGAAAACGGCTTTGTCACATAATCGTCGCAGCCTGAGTCAAATCCTTTCAGCATATCTGCTTCTGTATCCCGGGCAGTCAGAAACAATGCCGGAACCGGATCGTTCTGCCGGACGTCTTTCAAAAACGCTCTTCCATCTCCATCCGGCAGGTTGATATCCAGTATCATAAGATTTACAGGCTGATTCAGATATTCCGACGCTTTCTTTATGTTTTTTGCACAGTATACCAGGTATCCTTTTTTTCGCAGGGCATAGGCAATACCCTCATTTAACATTGGATCGTCTTCAAGCAGCAGAATTTTTGTGTCCATTATTTTCTCCAGTCCGGAGAGTCCGAAGGTCTCCGCTTTTTCCGCGCAGCCCAGGCTGCACTGTGTTTATCTTACTCAATTTCCCGCAGTCTTTCAACAATGGATTTTTTGTTCAGAACTTTTACCAGGAGCCAGGTCATAAAGATACAGATACCTGTCACCAACAGCAGCAGAACGGATGCCGATACCAGAAACAGCCCTGCGTTAAATCCTGTAAACAGCGGATGCTGAGTCACAAGATAAGACATAATGCCGCCGGATATCAGCATAAGAGCCACAGACACACTCATAAACTTCAGGGTATCTTTCAGAAGCATTGCCCACAGCTGCTTCCTTGTCATTCCAATGGACTGCATTGCCGCCAGCTCGATCTTTCGGGAAAATACATCCGAGGTAATGGTATTGACCAGATTGGAAATCCCAATAATCCCCAGAAGTCCTGCCAGCAGAAAGCCGATCAGCTGGAAAGTCTGCTTCTGACCACCCATTTCGGATCTGGTGTAATAACGGGAATCCAACTGAAGCTGCGTGTTGTACTCCTCAGCCATAAGACTGTTGATCTGTTGATTCTGTTCCTCTGTGATCTCTTCCTCTGTGTCGATCTGAATGTTGCTGATCCGTTGTTCATAATCCGGGTACAGCTCCTTAAACAGAGTATCGGACAAAATGATGTTCCCAACGCCAAAATCACCGGATCCATATATTTCAGATTTCGCCCGTACCGCCAGAATGGTTACCTCTTTTTCTATACAGTTCCCCTGAGCATCATAAAAACCGATTGTTGTTTTATCTCCAGGATGTACGCTGCCCTCAAAATCTCTTCCCAGAATTTCCTGACTGTCCGGAGACGCCCATACAATACCTTCTCCTGTCTTAAACTTCTCCAGATCCAAAGTTCCCTCAAAAACGCCCTCACAGGCAAGCTCCTGCCGGATCAAATCTGCAGGGATTCCCTTTACTCCCAGCTTCCACCGGTTGTTTTCTGCCTGATCCAGAAGACCTGTGTCTCCATAAGTACTCATAAATTCTTCACTGCCTGCAAAAAATTCCATTTCCTTTTTTAACGCGCCGTCCAGAGACACCTGAGCCAGAGAAGGCCAGTAAATTCTTCCCATTGTCGTTTCCTCATAATCCGGCATCAGCCTTGCCTGATATGCCACATCCACATTGGTCACAAAAGGCAGTGCAGCTATTTTCTCCGGCAATTCTGCAGAGACAGGCTGGTAAGGCTCTTCCAGCGACCAAGAGAAACCCTTATGAAAAATCCTGGCATCCTTCATGTTGTAGCGTTCCACCATATGATCTATGGAAAATCCCAGAGCTGCATTGCAGGAAACCAGAAAAATCATTCCGCTTAACGCGAAAGAAAGAATCGTAAACATATTTTTCTTCTTTTTGGGCGCGAATCTGGCTGCCTCCACCGGAGAAATATGACAGGCCAGCTTCAGAGATTTCAATGCACTGACGTATACGGTAAACCAGGAAAATCCGGCTCCCAGAAGGAACACTGCCAAAACGTTTGGCGCTTTGTAGAACATGCCATACATAGTCTGCCGCATCACTCCCGGTCCGATCAGATTTCCCACAAGATACCCCAGTACGATTCCGATCAGGATACCGATAACTGCCAGACGGCGGATCTGCTGCATCAGCACAGCCTTCAGCTGTCTTGCTGTGGTACCGATGGTTTTCATCATGCCAAACCAGCGGATATCAGAGGATACAGAAATATAAAACACATTATAGATCAGAAAATAACCGCTCATACCAATAAATAACACAAACAGAATCGCCGGTCCTACACTGAAAAGCATATTACTCATGCTGCTGGTATTTTTTGTTCCGGTTCCGGTACCTCCTGCCAGATCATTGGCTTCCTGCAGTTTGTCCATTACATCTGTTTTCATCAGGAGAGGATTCAGATTATTCAGCTTCACATAAATCTTATGAGGACGCTGATCCATAGCGGGATTATACTGTGTAATAAATTCAGGTACCGTATAGATCTCATCATAAACCTTGCTGATGTTGATCAGGGGGTTTTTATAATATCCGGTAACGGTAAAGGTCATGGGCGTTTCCACCATTTTTTCATCTGCGCCGATCATCACCAGAAGCTCCAGCTGACTGCCAATCACTGTTTGAAGCCCCAGACGTTCCGCCATAGTATCGGAAATCACAATTTCATCCGCTCTCTGTGCAAATCTGCCTTCGATCAGTTCCACAAAATTATGTCCAAAATAACCTTTATCCGGAGCCAGCAGCCGCACATCCATGCCGGCAAACTCCCGATTGTGAAGTCCTGCCCCACTGCATTCCCTGGCCATATCTGCCCATTGGATCTGGGGCAGTTCCTCAAGCCTCTGCCGTGTTTCTTCTGTACCATTAATATTTCCTTCACAACCCGGTCCAGGAGCAGATTCCCCATAATTACCGATGGTAGAGATCATACCAATTCCTACCGTCCACACCGCTGTGATCAGAAGCGTCGTCAGAGCAATGGCAAGAATGGCAATTCGGTTTCTGCTTTTATGAGAAATATAATTATCCCTTGCCAGTTCCTTCAATACTTCCTTATCAGAATTTTGAAACATGGATATCACCTCCCACTACCCTTCCGTCCTCCAGGTGAATAATACGGTCTGCCATCTGGGCAATTTCTTCATTATGGGTAATCATAATAATCGTCTGGTTAAACTCCCGGCTGGTCATCTGCAAAAGCCCCATTACCTCCGCACTGGTTCTGGAATCAAGATTTCCCGTAGGCTCGTCTGCCAGAACGATCTTGGGCTTGGAAGCCAGCGCCCTTGCAATGGCCACCCTCTGCTGCTGTCCTCCAGAAAGCTGATTGGGACGGTTTCGGACTTTTTCCGTCAATCCCAGAAGGTTCAGGATCTTTCCGATAAACTCTTCATCCGGTTTGTTTCCATCCAGCCGAATGGGAAGAACTACATTTTTATATACATTCAGCATAGATACCAGATTATAATTCTGAAAAATGAATCCAATGTTCCTTCTGCGGAATACAGTACGCTCTTCATCCTTCATATTCAGCAAAGACTGCCCTCCAATGATCACTTCACCGCTGTCCGCATAGTCCAGACCGCCCAGCAGATTTAAAAGAGAGGTTTTTCCGGATCCGCTGGTCCCCACGATTGCAACAAACTCTCCTTTTTCCACTGAAATGCTGATATCATCCACGGCCTTTACCAGGCTGCCGCCCTGACCGTAATATTTCTTCAGATGCTTCGTCTCTAATATTTTCATAAAAAATGTCTCCCTTCATTATGTTGAGTTTATCATAACAAAGGGAGATTACAATCTGGTAACAATATGAAATAAAGGTATTTCAGACATTCTCAAAATCAAATTGTTTGGCAGGCGCACGTTTCTCCTGCATCTCTCAGGGTTTCCCCTTGTTGGTTTTTTGTTA
>OMGX01000788.1_pt1 | contig 16557 bp, 25 predicted proteins | sample 1674381 | NCBI WGS metagenome assembly OMGX01 (sample SAMN05578582, study PRJEB25193) | human gut metagenome | biome: Human Microbiome; feature: human-associated habitat; material: feces | host: Homo sapiens | place: USA:Birmingham | reverse complement strand
CCTTAAATCCTCCTCCCCGTGCAGCCGCTCTACGCGCTTGCTCCATACGGGCTTCACCTCCTGCACCACAAACTCCACGGCAATCGGCCACATCGCGCTCACCACGTCCCCCACCTCCTCGTCGTCCATCCCCTTCACAGCACGATGCCCCAGCATACCCAAAGCAAAATTAACTACATCCAGCTTCTTCATAATACAAACTCTCTTAAACTTGAAAAAGGGCGGGAAACAGCCCGCAGACCGCCTCCCGCCCCGTAACAGGCAACTCAGCACCTTGCCTGCCGTAACACCGTTACTGCTTGCACAGCACCTTCACAAACCCCTTTTCCTCAAGTCTCGTCGCGCCGCAACCGAACTTCGCGCGGATCTGCAAGGTTTCCTCCATGTCATCGCGTATGGACACCTTCACCTTGAAATCATTCCACAGCCCGAACAAGGCGCGGCTCTTCACCCACGCAAGACAAGTCCGCGTGCCGCTGGTAAGCGGTAAATACTCAGACCGTAAAAACTTGAACCCCATGAAAGAATCCACCTTCCCCTCCACCAGAGCCTTCACATCCGCAAAATCACGGCTGGTTACTTCCGTTGTCTGAAGCAAATTCATCATCTGTGCGGAAGAACAAGCCATCACCAACTGATCCCCCATCCCCGCACTATCATCATTCCAGGCCTCATTCTCCTGGAACATCTGCAATGCTCGGCGCAGCTTCGCCAATGTCAGCCCCGTATCCTCCGCAGTTCCGGACTCCACAAAATTCTTCGCTACCGTCTGCGCCGTGGGGAAAGTCACAGCCGTCGTCCCGTTCTCTCCTGTATAGCAGGTTCCCAGGAACGCATCCAGCATCACCTTGTCCATCTGGCGTCCGGCAGCAAACCGCAGGCCCTCAATCGTCTGAGACACCGGAACATCCAGATCACCCAGCTTCGTACCGTCAAACTCGTCATACCCGATCGTCTTGTGGAAAAACTTGGGATGCAAAGCACGGCGGTCCGTGGGAGCGTCATCCACCTTCGTCGTCCCCTTGCGGGTCGTCTTCTCCTCAAACTCCAACGTACCGAACTGGTCATGAAACACCACCTTCCCGCTGCAATCAGTCTTCACCGTCACAAACTCCTTGATACGGCTAACCTTTTGTTGCAGCAACACTCCCCACTTATTGGAATACTTATTTTGAAAATTACTTGTAATATCCATAAACTAACTTTTAACTGTTAATATTTAATAACTAACACTCCTCCATCTCTCACCTCAGCCCCATCAGCCGATCATACTCGCTATTAGCGAACCTGTGATTCGGATGATCCAAACTCATGAACGCTTCATGCAGGGGATGGGACGGATCATTCATAATCCTTGCCGCCTCTGCCGCTCCGCTACCTGAGCCGGACGCTGATGCGCGCAGCCCTTTCGCCCCTTCATCCCCCAGCATCGCCCCCATCTGCGCCAACAAACGCAACACCCGCAGATTCGTCCCCACCGCAGGATCATTCCTAATCTCCTCGGCATCCTCCTCCCCCATCCCCGCCATCTTGCACAAAGCATTAATTGCCTTCACAGCCCCCTGCATATGACCGTCATACCCCTCTCCCCACAACGCCTCCAGCTCACTCTTCACCCCCTCCACACGCTCTACTTCGGCAGCCTCCGCCGCCTTCTGCGCCTCCGCACTCCGGGCGGCAAACTCACTCACGATCCCCGCAAACGCCTCCTTCGGCACCCCCAGCTCCCATGCCTTGCGGCCCAGCACCTCCACCGCCTCCGCATCCCACACCCCCTCCGGCAACCCTTCCGGAGCCGCAGGAAGAAACTCTTCTCCGGCAAACTCCTTATTCATGCCAAGGGCCTCCCTCCATGCCGTCATCGCCGCCTCATCCCCCAAATCATACCGCATCCCGGCACCCGCTCCAGACGCACCGCTTCCGCCATCTCCACCACTGCCGCCGCCGTCTCCTTCTCCTCCATCCCCGTCACCGTTTCCGGCACCATCTCCACCAGCATTATTTCCGGTACCAGCCATCAGGCTTACCGGGCCACCGCCGCCATTTGCGCCCCCGTCACCAGCCTCCTCGCGCAAAAATCCATTCGCAATCAATTTACCAATAAACATAATATTTAATCTCTAGTCTTTAATACTTAATAAATCCACCAACGCCACCTCACGCATCCCCCTGTCCCGCTCCCGGCAACCACGTTCAAACCTTACTCGCTTCACCTCATTGGCCCGTTCACCCAAACACACCCGTGCCAGCTCCACCAGCTCCTCAATCCTCCCTTGAGCCAAATGCACGTAAAACACACGCCCCTCATCCACCAGCCACCCCAGCAGCACCATCTCCCCGCTCATCGCCGCCACCCCTCCCGCATCCAGCACCCTCCCGCACTCCAGACACAACCTCTCCCAGCCGCCCGCATAACTCACCGCCCACTCATACCCCTTCATCTTCCCCGGAAAAATGCTTGAAAAACGCCACAGCAGAGGAATTTTCAATCATCAGGGAAGGATCATCGGCAGCCGTAAACGTGCGGATAGCTCCGGTTACGTCCTGCCGGGCCTCCACCTGTAAAGAAACCTTGCCCTGACCAGCCATCCGCGCCCACACCTGAACAGCACTCCAATCCTCTCCCCTCCCTTGAATAGCTGATGCAAGAGCAAGATAAACCGGAGCCTGCTCCTTCGGCAGGTCCTTCAGGGGCATCTCTTCTCCGTAGCTCCATCCGTCGGGTTTAGGCCCTACAAACCTGATAACCCCCGCAAGCGGGTCGAACTTGGCCCCTGAATCTTTCGGAGCGTCATAAATAATATGTATTAACATAATGTATTATATTGTCTTAAGTTAATTGAGAGAGTAACTGCCAAGGTAGATTTTTCCCGTATCTGTAATGTACAGGGTTGTCTGGTCCTTCACCGCCAGAGCGGCAAATTGCGCGTCTGTCAACGTATTGTTGAACTTAACCCACCGGGCATCCCCTTCTGCTACATTGGGCACATCAGTCTGGCTCAGGACTCCATTCTGATTTTGCTTGATAACTCTCGCCGCTTCTCTGTCGTTCCGTCCAATCGTAAGAGTAACACCCATCAAACCATCATCATCGCCTCGCAAGCTAAATGTGCCGCTGGACTTGTTTTGCCAGACGGCTTCTCCTGTTTGGACGGACATCAAGCTATACGCTTCATCATACACCGCACAGCGGTACATGGTTGCCAAACCAGCCACATTCAACGATTGGCTCATCGTCACGCCCCCGGCAAAAGCAGCAGCCCCAAACTGCCACGATCCACTTGTAACAACCCTCGTCGGATTCGATGAATCATAACTAAGACTATTAGGGCCAAACTGGAAGGAATTAGCCGAACACGATCCGTTTACGCTGATGGAAGCCAACACGGGAAGGTTAAAAGATGAACCCGGAATAAGGGTGTGAATATCTATATACTTGCTTGCCGAATTATACTTAATCCTCAAGAAATCAACTCCGCCTCCATTACCCAACACCACCCCGCTTTCATCTGGACTATCATACACACCAGTAATCTGTGCAGACTGCACGCCGTAGGAATCGTAAAACAAAACAGTCCCTCCGATCCCCAATCCGCCCTTCAGGGTAGTATGGCCATCTACCATCAGGGATTGCGCCAGTGTGACCCCATAATCAAATGATGCCGGACCAGCAACGTCAACCCGCTGAACAGAGATATTAGCCGTGATGACATTCCCAAGGGTGGTCGTATTACCCGTCGCTGTAAGTTCCCCGGACACAATCAACTCTCGAAATGTTGCAGTACCGCTGCAATCCACCGTAGCTGCACTCAGGCTATTCAACGTGGCGTTCTCACTATTACCTATCCCGCCCCCCTGAGCAGACGATCCCAGGGAGGCTGCTTTAAAAGTCTGAGTCACCAGCGCATGTTCATCGGACACCTCCACCGCATCCGTGGGAGCCACAAAAACATATTGCCCGGCTTTTGCAGCTTCAAGAATGGTAATAGGCGATGCGTCAGCGCGCAACACCTGAACAGTGCAGGCACCCGTGCAAGTAACCACGTAGGAGCACCCTTTAACAGTATCAATCCTCATTTCCTTAACCCTCCTTGAAATACTTGTCTATCGCCCTCGCAACCGCCACGCACAACTCAGCCACCCGTTCCTTCAACCTATCGTAATCCGTCACATTACTTCCAGCAAAAGCAGGCTCTACCATTACCGCAGGCATAACTGTCTTTTTAAAATACATATACCCACGGCCCGTATCCGTCACCCCCTTCACACCGCGGTCAGGCAAGCGCAATACATCGCACATGGCGGTCTGAATCAGCTCCGCAGCACGCGCTCCATTCTTGGACCCCGGAAAACACAGCGTCTCCGTACCCGTCGCACCTGATCCGGCAGAATTGAAATGGAACTCCACAGCCAAATCCGCGCCAGTCGCATTGCATGCCTTAGCCGCAAAACTCGGAGTGGTTCCCCCCGCGTCCGTCCGGTTGCAGACTACGGCCACATGCCCCAGCCTCTCCAGCTCCTCCTTGACACGCACCACATGCTCTCTCCAAAATCCATACTCGCTCCACTTTCCATCCGTACTCACTGCTCCTCCATCCTGCGGGCTATGCCCGATACTCAATGCTATCTTCATATAATTCGTCTTCTTTACTCCGGAGCAAGCCGTTTAGATAACGGCCTGCTCCGGAAAACTCTATTGTGCCTTATGCTCCAAATTGGAAAGACGTGCATCCATCGTCCGCAAAATCTCAGCCGTCTTTGCCGCAGTCTCCGCCTGTTCTTTCACAACAGTACGGAAATCCGCGTAAACGAACACGCATGCGGCAATCCCAAGGAACATCACAACCGTATCCTTATACTCCCGTAACACGCCCAAATACTCTTTCAACGGCTTGCACATAACTTGTCCAATCTGTCAATTAAGTCCCTCCTGCCCTTACTTCCCGGCACCCTGAACGACAGGAGGAACATCAGTCACGGGTTGAACCTGTGAAAAACTCACATGCCCCGGCTCCAGCACCAAACAAGCCCCATCCTTGCACACCTCAGTCCGTTCCGGAGTTACATCCACGTTATGTCCGCAACCGCCCAGCGTCAGAAACGCACCTCCGCCAAGAATACCCGCAATGATAACGCCGCCACCCCAATAAAGCCACTTCTTCCAGCCCTTGGACGCGGTTGCTTGCCCGGTCAAGTAATCCCGTACATCCTCCAGTGCGTGCTTTCCAATAATTGGTAGTGCTTGTTCGGCCAACCGGACGAAAGCTGCACGTTGCTGATCGGTCAATTCATTCCAAAGCTTCCACCCCTCACCATTGCCTTCGGAAACAACCGCGTAAAAATCCTTGCCGATAGCCTCGGCATGATTGCATTGATTATTAGTAGTCATATCAATTCTTCTTTCTTCGTTTTGCTCTCCTCCATTCACCACCTCTTCGGAAATACCGTTTCCGATACCATGGCATACCACCTTCGCTACGGAAGGCCGCCCCAGCCCCTTCCCCGCACTCTTGCCAATTCCCTTCCTGTACCGTTTCTTCACAGCTCCTCGCCCTCCTCTCTGTCCTCATCCTCCTGCGCACGGCTAAGAAACAAATACACTTCTCGGTATGCATCTCTCCTCATCGCATCCAAAGGATCATACCCGCGCTTCTCCTCCATATTCTGAAACTGGAAACAACACAAATCCACCCCAAACCTCTCCCGCAACCACTCCAAAATCACACCTCCCTCATCGCTCCTCTGGAACCTCTTTAAAGCCTGCCTGCGCCGCTTCGCCAGCTTTGCAGCCTCCTCCATTGCCCGCATCTGTACATCTAAACTATCTTTCATAACATAAAAACACTCTATCTTTTACTTACCTCCCGCACGCTCTGCCTCCGCTTGCAACTTCCGCGCCGCCGCCAAATCCTTCTCCGTTGCAGCTCCCTGTTGCTCTTCCATCATGCTCTGTTGTTCTTCAAGCGCAGCCATCTCCGCTCTCCTCGCATCCTCCACATCGGTCTCAGACAGCAATCCCCTCTCCGGCACTCCCAGTGCACGCGCCCTGGAACGCACGACAAAATCCTTGTCGAAATGATCCATTGCTCCCGGCAGCACCTCCTGTAATTCCGCAAACTCTCGGAGTGCAGACATCATGGCATCACTCCCCACCCGTTGCAGCACCAGCGCAACCCTATTATGAAACGTCACACCCGGATTATTCAAGGCAACCCCCACCTTAACATCCCCATTCATCACGGGCTTCAGGACGCAATCCGGCACCGGAGGAAATGCTCCGGCACGGTAAAGCACCATGAAAATCCTGTCCAGCATCGGCTGAATATCATCCGCAAAAAGCACAAAAGACGGGAAAAACTGCATCAAATACTGATTCTGCCTTGCCATCACCTCCGTCGCAGTCGGGTATCCGTTCTTGCCGTCATAGGAATCAAACAAATCAAGCAGAGAAGAAAAAAACGCATCCTTCACACGCCGCTCCTTATCTCCAAGCTGCTTGTAGGACAAACCCACATCTCCCACTCCCGCCCATTCCCTCGGAAACATATTTCCTCCCGTTGCGTCAAGCACGGTCGGATCAATCACCGTCCTCCCTCCGGCCCGCAAATCAACCTCTCCCACTTGGGAGGCAATCTCCAAAATACGCGGATCAACCGCCACGCGCCGCGCCTTCGCCAAATCCTTCTCAATCTGCTCCAGCTCCTCAATCTCCCCATCTACGCTCAACCAGGCAGGAAAACCGAAAAAACTCTCCCCATTCTTCAAAAACCGAGTCGCCATAAAAGGCATCTCCCACTCCATCACCCTCTTCAACACCCCCTTCTCGGTCACGTCCACATACACGCTCTCCCAGCCTCTTCCCATCTCCGGCTTCTTCGCACGTCTCACCACATGCAGCACCACCCACTTCTTCTCGTACATCTTCGCTCCTCCCTCCTCATACGCCCCCTTAACCTTCCCTTTCAAAGAACCTGCGCCAAACAAATCGGCCACATCGTAAGCAGACAGCAACATTTCCCTGATAAACACCACCACCCGGCCATCTTCATCCCGCACCCCGCAGCAATGCTCAGGCTGAATGGACTTAAACAACAACCGCCTGTCCTTCCCCGGACCGCCGTATAACGCCCCCGTCCCTAATCCGGCCCTATCGCTGCAACACTCGTAAACCTCCGTATAAAAATTACTGCGCGTCAACTCTGCCAAAGCAATATCCGTACACGCCGCATACCAAGCATCAGCCTCGTCACGGTCCTCATCCTCCACATCCCCGGGACGGCACCCCCACCGGAACCACTGTTCATGGCTCGGCATCACATAACTCAAATTAGAGCCGGCCAGCCGTTCGCATGCCAGCTTCGCAGTACCATTCCGCACCCTCCCCACAAAATCGCTCGGACGGGCGGAAAAATCGTCCACTTTGTGTGGAATCAAAAACCACCGCGCAAACCGCCACGTCCCGCCAAAACCATCCCTCTCCGTCTTCAGCCCGTTATACAGCTTCAGTAAATCATCGGCAACCTCATCCATGCCCGTCACCCCAGCGTCGGCCTCTTCCCGCCGCCGTTGCCGCCATTCAATCTCTCCGCCTCACTCGCAAGCAACGTGGAAGCCCTGCCGCGACGTCTGCGTTCCTCTTCCAGCAAACTCCGTTTTGCGGAATGTTCGCTCTCTCCGGCACTCACCGTCTCCACCTTCGGAGCCTGCACAGGAGGAGGTTCAATGCTTTTCTTCTTAAAACCCATGCCTCAAAAATACCATACAGCCACATCATCGCGCATCCATTCCAATACGTTCATATCAATCCATCCTTGCAAGCCCTCCGCGTCTCCGCCGCACACTTTTCCCTTCATCATCCTCCATCCACTCCTCCACCACGCACTCTCCCTGTTCCACAAACCCCTTCGCCAGCGGCACCAATCCGCGGGAAAGTCCCTCTCCCAGCGTCCTTGCAGCATCCGCCCCGTGGCTTGCCTCATTATGCTCCGGCACATCCCGGCTTACTCCGTTTTCCAGTACAGTCTTCTTACGGTATGTACATACACAATCCACCCCGCTCAACAACTTCACATCGCCTTCTCCCACACATTCAATCAGGCAATCCTCATGGAACACGGAACTCTTCAGCACCTTGCGCACGCTGTCAATACCCATCCATACATTCGGAATCCTTGGCACTCTGATAAACTTCCCCCCAATCCCCGTCTTCCGCAAAATCGTTAAAGGATCACCTCCCCAGCTCCTCCTCGTACCGTCATGCGGCAGCAAATGATAGGAAAAACTCACTCCCAATTCCCGCTCCCAGGCGCGGATCACCTCGGCATACTCCGCCAACTCCTTACCGCTGCTCTGATAAAACTTCCGCCATCTCAGCTCATAGCCTACTACCTGAGCCGCCCAAATAGCCGTCGCATCGTTAATCCCCAAATCCCACGCCGACACAAGAGGATAACCCGGCTCCACCGGAAACTTCACTCCCACACGCCCCTGTGCCCTCAACTTGTGCATCGCCGTCCCGTAAATGGCACCCGTCACATGCGGCCACAACGCCTCCTCCGGCGTACTCGGATACTCCTGCTTCATCAGATCGCCCTGAGTCTGCTTCATATGGGAGTACCACACCTTTTGCCCTTGCGTCAGCCTGATACCTTTCTCTTCCAGCTCGGCAAAATAGGCTCTATCCTCATCCAATACATCATACCCCTCGCCAGTAAGAACGTACCCTGAATCTTCAAACCACGGAAAAAAGAAAAACTTCCACTGCACCTCTGACAACCTCTTACCCATCAAATCCAACGCTCCCTTCATAATATCGTAATTCAATCCAGTCCGGCCCCCTTCATGCGTAGATTCATTAAATAAAAAACCATCGCTCGGCACCGTGTTAAACGCCCCGGACAAAATCTCTGCCGCCTTGGAAGGATGATGACAAGCCGTAGACCCAAACTCCGTCAGCCACAGCATATCCAGTGTGCCTCCTCGCAAACTCGCCCCTGAATAAATATCGCTCCCATTGGCAAACTTCAGCTCCCGCTCATTAGCATACACGGGTATCAGCCCCTTGTTCCGCAACCTTTTGCCAGTCCGCTCCTTAATCATCCGGCCCAGCCTTGCCAGCCACAAATCCTCCTCGGTTGCATGCGGAGGTACATAATCCAGCTTGTCCCATGCAAACCTGATTTTGCCTAGCTTCTGTTCCGCATCCGGAAGTGATTTATCTACAATCCCGGCATGAAACCCGCCAACGAACAACATGCAATCCAGAGCCAGCATGGCAAGATAAGTGCTGATCCCCATCTGGCGGCTCTTCAAAATTGCATTGCGATGATGCAACCCACGGTGCAACTTGTTCTGAACTCTGTTCAGCCGAAACCGCACCACCTTATCCCCTCCCTTCACCATCTTGCTCTCCACCCAATACAAATGATTCAGCCTCCACTCCCTGTCCCCCAGCACTCCCGCAAACTTACTCAGCACAGCATCATTCATGCCGCTGAGGAAAAACGGAGGCTCTTTACTCATCATCGGTCACCTTCTCACTGCTCCCGCCCACCTTCAGACCCTGATCCCCCAATAACCCGAAAATAGCATCAACCAAAGACGGACCACCCACATTCACCTCAGACGGTGCATTATGCCCGGCCATCTCATTATCAATCTTAATCGCAGTCATCACTTCCTGCACGGTAGGCGCAGACTCAAACAGCCCCAAATCCACTCCAATCTCCCCTCGCACCAGCTTCGCCAGATACCGCCTCTTCTCCTTTGCGCTCATCGCATCAGCCTCATCCAATTCCGCTCTCAACCTCCTTAACTCCTCCTGTATGTGCGGCTCTCTCATCTTCCGGCTCGCTCCCACGCTTGCACTCGCATCATCACCGGGATTCCATACGACAGCATAAGCCGCCTTCGGAGAAAAATTCTCCCACACGATCATCTTGCAAAACTCATCGTCCTTTTCACTTAACTTCTTCATAAAACCTCCTATCCATAAATTTCAATCCCCGCTCCTGTGAAAATTCGTCCCCAAGCAACGGAACGGGCGGCCCTCCTCCATAGCCGCGTACTCCTCCGTTCCTCTCGCATCAACAAACCGCCTCCGCTCAGGCCACGATCACCTCATCGCCAAACACGCCCGCCACAATCGTCTTATACCTTTCCACCCCTTCCTCCGTAGGCCGAACCTGCATATACCCGTTATCAGACTTTACATACTCCAGCAAGCCCAAATCAATCAGAGCATGTGCATCGCGGGCAAACTTCGTCTTCCACGCATCGCCAAACAGGCACCACTTCTCGCATACCTCCACCAACAGCTTCAGGCGGTCAGCGTGGAACTTCTTCCCCTTCGTTATCGCAAACGCCCGGGAATGCGCTCTCTGTGCCATGCCAACTTCACACGCACCACCCTCCTCGGCAGCAGTAGCACCAACAGCATCCGCGCACTCAGGCACACAGCACTTGCCATCGCCATCCATGCACACGCCAGCTTCCTGTGCTTCCTTCATTGCTTCAATCTTCTCCGCCTTGCTCTTTTTTACTGTCTTCTTAACCATAATGTACTTATATTATTATGTTTTTATGTGTTTGTTTTTTCCGGAACACCCGTTCCGGGAAATCTGTCATGCACGCCGGAAGCTCCTCCAATCACACCACCTTACCCCGCCGCGATTCTCGCGCTTACGCTGCATCACGCGGTCCTTCACGCTATCCGGCATGAACATGTTGAAATCCTCCTGCGTCCAATTTGCAACGATAACGGTATCTTCTTCCGCGTTATATCGTGCATTCACCACCTCCTCGAAATAATCCAGACTCAAATCCCGTCCCTCCCCCTTGTACCCGATGCCTCGCTGAAACTCATCCAGCACCAGCAGACTCTTGCGCCGATGCCCTATCTGCACGGCAAAATCACGCTCAAAATTTCCTCCCAGCCCAATCTTCGCCAGCCGTTCCCGGTACAAGCCGTCCCCGCTGAAATACCAGGCCCTCTCATACCCGCAATCTCTCGCCAGCTTGCAGGCGGATAAAGTCTTGCCCGTACCTCTCAGGCCCAGCACCACGGCCAGCATCCCCTTCCCGGTCATCCCAAGCAGCCAAGCCCTCAGCATCCCGGCCTTGCGTTCCGCATCCACATCCTCCACGGATGCAAACGGCAGCATCAGCTTGCAATACTGTTCCGGCCACCCCCACATCTTCAGCCGTTTCAGCTTACGTGAAAACAACACGTCGGCATCATCAAACATGGTAGGCTCATCCTCTGCCGCCTCGTCACTCACATGCAGAGCAATACGGGACATCAAATCATCTAAATCATCATTCATCACTAAAACCCTTCTGCATCAATCACAATATCCTCTCTCACTCCCTGACCTGCGGCCCGGCCACGGCCCTTCTGATCCTCCCGCATCCGCTCCTTCTGCCACTTCCGCGCGTTCTCCTGCAACCACACCTGAGCCTTATACCGCCAGTTCTTCAACAGACCACCTCCAGCCGTCCGCCCGTCCTCATAATGCCGGAAAAACTTCTCTGCCAAATCCTTCACACGTTCATCCTCCCGCTCCGTGTAATGCAGACAGTTACGCATCTCGGCCAATACCTCCTCCACGCTCTCCGGCACGTCAAAGGCATACACCCCTGCACCCCGCTTCGGCCTTCTTGACACTCCCCCGGCTCCATCATCCTTGAACGGCAACTCACTAGCTCTGAAAACATTAACACTATTTAACAAATCGTCTACCACACCGCCGCGTCCATCTGAAACATCTCCTGATTCGTCAGAATCAGGCACTTGCGGAGGCGCAGCCTCCCCATGATTCACCCCGGAATCCTCCAAATCACCGCCCAAACGTCCCTCCCCCGCACGCGCGCGGCCACGCGCGGATAGGTGCGGGGGTGTGGGGGAAGATAGGGGGGGTGTGGGGGGGAAAGAGGGGGAGAGGGGGGATGTCTGACAACTGTCTGACATATGTCCGACAACTGACTGACACTTGTCTGACAATTGACTGACAGTTGACTGACAACCGTCTGACAATGCTTCTCCGCCCGTCGTAACCCGCACAGGAGGAGCCGGGAACCTCGGCTCGCTCCTCTGCCTCACGCCCCACTCCGTAATCGCCAGATACCGTCCTCCCTCCGCATCATACCGCACAACCATCCCGGCAGCCTCCAGCTCGCACAGGGCCTTCTCCACCTCTTCCACACTCAACTGCACCCGGCAGGAAAAACACTTGCTCAGCACCCACTCTGCGTCTCCGTAGAACCTCCCTGCACTATCCGCCGCCATCCGCAGCCGAACGTACACGCGCTCCCCTGTAGAGCTTAATTCATCCATCTCCACCTCCTGACACCAGTCTCTGATTTCCCTGCGCGGCATCGTCAATCCTCAAGCTTCTTTTCCAGTTCTGCAATTTCCGCGGCCTCCTCTCCATCAGCCTCGCGCCACATTACTTCCATATCGTTCTTGTTCAGGCTGTATGAATTCCAATTATTCATTGGTCTTGCCAGTCGGCTCTGGAAGCCTTCTCCAGAGATGAACTTCATTTGGATAACCAGATTCCAACCATTAGGAAGTCCGGCAGCCTCTACAAAAGGCCGCTCCATCACCTTGTGATCGTTAACCATCCTATATACCGCGTCTGCCACGTGCAGTTCAAACGGCCTGTTCTCCTCGATGGGCTTGACCAGTTCGATTTCAGCGTAGGAAAGGTGGACAGGCTTTCCCGTATGAACACTGCATGTCTCCATGACCACAGCAGGATCTCCGTCTTTTTCATCTTCCGCCACGCGGAAAATCTGACCATCCTTAGCCCATAAGAACCCGCGCCCGTATAACCGGGCGCGCACGATGTCCCCTTTGCGGTAGCGGCGGCAGGGATCATACATCCCCTGTTCATGCTTCTCCCCGCCTTGTTCTTCCATATGCTGTTTAAGCTGATATATCATATACTCGGTATTCATTCCGGTAACTCTCCATTGGTAACTCTGTCCCTCACTTCCATCTTTTCGATGAAACCAGCCAGCCTCCAAGCGTCAAAATTGGAAGTTCGGCCTCCTCTTCTCTTATGGTCGCTTTCTCCAATTAACTTCTGGCCTGAATCATTTTCGTCATCCTCCTCATAAGAAGCGTTTTCTGGAGGATAAATATTATGGGCGATAATGAAGGCATGGGTGAAATTCCTGCGATATTTCGCAATTTCTGCTTTCATACTTCGGAGCATCAATCTGCAATGCACCGCTGCGTGGAAATCTATTGCATCATTACTACTCCAGAATTTGATTCTTTCCCGGAACCGTTTCATGCCGCGTTCAAACTCACTCCGAAAATGAGGAAGTAGCATATCCACATGAATCATCGCATTGATATAATCTTTCCGGGACAGCTTCATTATTACTTCCTTGGAATACGGACGGTAACTGTAGCTTCCGTGTTTCCCCTGACACATGGACGCAATTTGAATAATTAGCTCCATTTCCATCTGGTTCTTGTAGCGCACTATAAATTCGCCTATAACTTCATCATCAAAGTCATCTTCCGCAAAGTCATATTGCTTGCAGATGCGTTCAAAGGCTATTCTTGCAGACTCCTTTTCTCCATCTACGCCATGTCGGAAAAGTTCGCAAATCTTTCTTGCTTTCTCGAAAGCTTTTTCCCGCTCAGTCATTGTTCTGTTCCTCCTTCCCCTGAATAAATTTCATCTTGTTCACCTGCTGTTTCTCTTCTGCCAGATTACTCAGGCAGATCAGTTTATATCCAGCATTCCGGATTGCTTCGGAGCCATCTATAAGGGCTTCCATTTTTTTCCGGGTTCCTGCTCCCAACAGTAGTTCTTTTCCCCAGCAATCCACAAGCAGGGCATGACTCGGGATTGCCACTGCCTTCAATTTAGTGAACAGGGACAACCGCTTCCTCCACCTCCGGGACTGCCGGGATATTTCCACGGCCTCTTCCAGAGACTTCGGCACCCTCTTTTCAATTTTTTCCAAGCGTGCCCATAGGCTGGCCAGAATTCTCCGCTTGCGGAGGATAGGATTTCTCAGGGCAACTTTCTCTACAACAGTCAGGTTCTGCTTTTTGACGGCTTTTTTCTTTTTGGCTATTCGTTCAGGACTCATGGTTTTCTTTCTCCTTTCAGTTCTTGTAATTCTTCCAGACGGGCCGCTATCCATTCGTACCGGGCGGCCATATCCCGGAAAATCTGAGGTGCCGACTCTCCTTCTCTCTTCAGGGATTGCCTTTCAATCCAGCACGCACGCGCCCTGCAACAATCAGCATCACGGCGCAAACAGGCAATCTCCTCCTCCATGTCAAACTCTACAGAAGATGCCTTACCCATTGCTCTCCTCCTCTCTCCTCATATCCATCAAATCCTTCGCCTCCCGTACTCCCCGTTCCGTCAACAAGTACACTCTCGGCTTCAGCGCACTCGCATATTTCACAAGCCCCTGATCTATCAACACCGCCAGCACATTAGTCACGGTATTCCCGTGTAACCCGGTATCTGTAACAATACCCTTGTGACGCCTTATCCCCTTTGCCAATGCTACCAGCACCTGCGCCCCGCTCAGACGCAACCCCAGCCGCCTCACATTGCACGCAAATCTGCTTACACACTCAACGCTATTCATCGCATACTCCATTAATAGTTAAAACCTTGAATTTAATGACCCATACCCACTGATTCAGATCAATGGAGTCAGTACCTTTTATTTTTTTCCAGAGAGAAAAATAGGATTCCCTCGCAAAAATTAATCCTGTGGATTTTCCCGTGTAATCTTTCCACAAACAATTACTGGTATAATCATCATGCCAGATACATTCGATTCCTTCTAATTGCGCACTCCAAGATGTAATTTCTCGAAGCTGTTCAATTTTGACTTCCGTGATTTCCAGCAGAATCCGGGAAGCTTTCCGGGGCATGTGTATACTCGGAATCCATGGAGACCGTTCGCTTCCGTCTTTCCGGTATAGACCATATCCATCATGACCAATGACCCGTACATCAGGGGATGATGCCCGATACCAATACTGATCAGAGATTATCTTGTCGGAGTCGTCTGCTTTATAACAAAAAGCCTCTCTTACCCATAAGCGGTCACCTACCTTTCCATAAGGACACTTCACCCACGGATTAAAAATATCCGGAAACTCCCCGCTTTCGTCATTGGAGATAGCCAGCCATAAGCCGGGCTCTTCTTCTATAAATTCCTGAATCTCCCAGCCTCTTTCCTTTAGGAACTCAGGAAGAGCATTAAAACGTTCCAAACCACGCGTGCGGCGGGTCTGGTTTTTACACATGCCGGGATTTTGGTATTCCCGAATCAGTGCACAAATCATATCTGCGCTGAACAGGATAGGACGCTCTTTGATACTGTTATTCATGGTCTTGGTTATTGGTTGTTTCAGATTCTTCTAAAATCTGGTAAATCCTTCGCAAACTGTACAGCGGACGGCCCACCTTCTGATGCGCTTGCTTCAGGCTCCTTTTCACCTGCGGATGCTGTTGCGCTGTCCGGCGCAGCCATGAATCACTCCGCCCAGCACATTGTAGCAGTCCTTGAACACGCCGCCGTTGCAGGCGCACACCCCAATGGCGCACACCACCTTTGGCTCGTTCATCTGCTCGTAGATCTGGCGCACGACCGGCGCGTTTTGCTGGTTGACGGAGCCGGTGATCAGCAAAATATCCGCGTGCTTGGGGTTGCCGGTGTTGATGACCCCAAACCGCTCTACATCATAGAGGGGGGTCAAACAGGCCAGCACCTCAATGTCGCAGCCGTTGCAGGAGGTGCCATCGTAGTGCATAATCCACGGCGATTTGGTTACATTCGGCATACTTATACCCCCTTTAGCACTTGTAAAACAAAGATGTTGATGACCCCGATGATCATGGTCACCGCCCAAGTGGTTTTGAACATACGCTGCCACTTGAGGCGGGCGTTGGTGTTGTCAATGAGGATTTCCAAAAAGTAAGACAGCACCACGGCCACCGCTGCCAGCGCATAGCTCCAGGGCTTGCCGTTGATGAAAAACAGGGCGATAATGCCCATTAAAAATACGTTCTCATACCAGTGGCTCACCTCCACAATCAGGAGGGTTACGCCGTTAAATTCGGTGGTCAGCCCCTTGACCATCTCTTGATGGGCGTGGTGGCTGGTGGACAGGTCAAAGGGGTGCTTGCGTAGCTTGATGGTGAGAATGAACAGAAACCCGCAAAACACACCGGGCAGGTACACAATCGGCGGCAGGCCGCTTGACCGCACAATGTCGCTGACCTTAAAGCTGCCGGTGGCCAGATAAAAGCCAACGGCGGTGAGCAGCACCATAGGCTCATAGGCCATGGTTTGCAGCATCTCTCGATTGGCACCCATCGCCGCATAGGGGCTGTTACAGGTGGTGGCCGCCAGGATCAGACACAGGTTGGCGGTGGTTAGGGCAAAAAAGATCAGCAGCAGATCTCCCCCGCCGAAAAACAGCGCGCCGGTAAAAATAACGAAAATCAAGAAGCTTACATGGCAGACGATCTGAATGTGGTTCATATACTTGGTTTCTTTGCC
>OMGX01000782.1_pt1 | contig 16610 bp, 8 predicted proteins | sample 1674381 | NCBI WGS metagenome assembly OMGX01 (sample SAMN05578582, study PRJEB25193) | human gut metagenome | biome: Human Microbiome; feature: human-associated habitat; material: feces | host: Homo sapiens | place: USA:Birmingham | reverse complement strand
TCAGACGTGTGCTCTTCCGATCTCTGGACCAGACCGCCGTTACCTGTGTAGAGAGGCCCAGCAAATTCAGGGCCGTATTTCCGCATGGGGCAATGGTCCAGTGGTAGTTCCGCGCCAATGCCTTTGCAACAGCGTCCGGGTCGGCCGCTACATATTCATGAAGCAGCTTGCTGTACTTCGGCTTTTCATAGACGCCTTTTCGTATTCTGCGGAGCATACCAGCCTGTGTCAATCTGTTCAGAGTTCGTCTGACCGTTTCCTGATCAGCAATATCCGCGAAATCGGAGTTCACAAAAATTGTGCCATCGACTGCGGCTCCAATTCTCTCTCGTATTTGCTTTGAGAATCCGTTTGCCACGATGCTCGCCTCCTTTTTGTCCCGAATATTATATATTATTCGGGACATTTTCGCAACAGACAGACAATGATGCTTTCAGTTTTCCCAATTACAAAAGCGGCTATACCGGGCGATCGGCCTGCACTTTATACGAGCCCGCACAGGAGCGCTTCTCCCTTGTCCAGAATTTCCTCCGGGAAGGTGAACGTCGGTGCATGCAGCTCGATGCCGCCGGTGCCGAGGAAGAAGAACACGCCGGGCGCATGGCGCTGATATTCCGAAAAGTCCTCCGTGATGCACGTCGTCTCCGCCTCGGCGATCGGGAAGCGCTCCCGCACCTCGGCCAGCAGGGCCGCGTCGTTCGTCACGGGCGGATAGCCGGAGCTGCACGTCATGGTCACGGTGCAGCCCGTCTCCTCGCCGACGGCCCGGCCGATGGCCTGTGCCTGCTCCCAGAGCGCGGCATACAGCCCGTCGTCCAGGCAGCGCAGCGAGCCCTCAAGATGCGTGTGGTCGCTCACGGCGTTGCGGGCGCTGCCGCTTTCCATTTTGCCGAAGCGCAGCAGGCAGGGCTTGCCCTCGGCCAGTGCATACAGCCGTGTCAGCAGACGGGCGGCGGCGTCCAGCGCGTCGCAGCCCTCGGCAAAGCGGGCCAGATGGACGGACCGGCCCGTGATCTCCACCGTCAGCTCGCACGAGCGCGACATCATCGCTCCGGCGCGCGAGGCGATGACGCCCGCGGGCAGCTCCGGCCAGAGATGCATGCCGAACACGCGCGTTACATGATACCGCTCCAGCAGGCCCGTCGCGCAGATGGGCGCAGCGCCGCCCGTCGTCTCCTCGGCGGGCTCAAAGATCAGAAGGACGTTCCGCTGAGGCCGGACCTCGCCCGCTGCCAGGCGGCGCGCCAGCCCGAGCACCATGGCCATATGACCGTCATGCCCGCAGGCGTGCATGCGGCCCGGATGGGCGGATGCAAACGGCAGGCCGGTCCGCTCCGTCACGGGCAGGCCGTCCATGTCGCTGCGGATGGCGACGGTCTCGCTTTTCCCAAAGTCAAAATAGGCGCACACGGCGTCCTCCCACGGGGCCAGCAGCGTGCAGGGCATTTCGGCCAGCGCCCCGCGCAGATAGGCCGCCGTCTCCGGCAGGCGGCAGCCTGTCTCCGGGATGCGGTGCAGCGCGTGGCGGTCCTCCGATAAGGTCTTCATGGATATTCCCCCTTTTGCCGCATTATATCACGCCCGCCGGACAATTGCAATGCGCGCCCGCCTGTGGTACAATATACAATATCGATAATCACGCCAGAGCGTATAATAAACAGAAAATAAACAGGCAGTCCCGCGCGGGACTGCCGTACCAAACGGAGGAATGACCGGAAATGAGTGGGATCTCGGGACAGGTCTGCCTGCGGCGCGGCGAGACGCTTGCCGCCGGCTGCTGCTGGATCTATGACAATGAAATCGACTGGGCGGACGACACCTGCGAGGACGGCGGCCTTGTCGAGGTGCTCGACAGCCGCATGCGCTATCAGGGCACGGGCTTTTTCAACCGCCGCTCCAAGATCACGGTGCGGCTCGTCTCACGCGAGCGCGGCGAGACCATCGACCGCGCCTTCTGGGAGCGCCGCATCCGTGCGGCATGGGAAAACCGGCAGGCACTGGGTTTTTCGAACGCATGCCGCGTCATTTTCGGCGAGCCGGATGGCCTGCCCGGTCTGACGGTGGACAAATTCGGCGACTGTCTGTCGTTCCAGATCGTCTCGCTCGGTATGGAGCGCATGCGGGATGATATTCTCGCCATTCTGGCCGAGGTGTTCCGGCCGCAGTGCATTTATGAGCGCGACGACCTTGCCGTGCGCGAAAAGGAGGGCATGGAGCAGCGCAAGGGCTGCGTCTACGGCGCTGTCCCGCCGGAGCTCATCATCCGTGAGCACGACGCCCTCATGGCCGTAGACATCGAAAACGGCCAGAAGACCGGCCACTTCCTCGACCAGCAGGAAAACCGCGGCCATCTGCGGCCATATTCCGCCGGGCGGACGGTGCTGGACCTGTGCTGCCATACGGGCGGTTTCTCCATCCACGCGGCACTGTACGGCGCGGCGCGGGTGCAGGCCGTGGACGTTTCGGAGACGGCCCTTGCCATGGTGCGCGGGAACGCTGCGCGCAACGGCGTGGCCGACCGTGTCGAGACCGTCTGCGCCAATGTGTTCGATCTTGTGCGGCAGGACTGCGAGGAGGGCAGACAGTTCGGCCTTGTCATCTGCGACCCGCCCGCCTTTGCCAAGAGCCGCAGCGCCCTCGACGGCGCGTATCGGGGCTATCGTGAGCTGAACCGCCGCTGCGTGCAGCTGACGGAGCCGGGCGGCTTCCTTGTGACGTGCTCGTGCAGCCAGTTCATGACGCAGCCGCTGTTTGAGCAGATGCTCACGGAGGCCGCGAAGGGCGCGGGGCGGCAGGTCCGCCTGCTCGAGCGCCTCATGCAGTCGCGCGACCATCCGGCCACGCTGGGCGAGGAGCACTCCATGTATCTCAAGGGCTGTATCCTGCAGGTGCTGTGATGATGAAAATTCTTGTGGTAGAAGACGAGCGCCTGCTGGCTGATTCGCTGCAGACGCTGCTGACGGGCCGGGGCTTTTCCGTCGATACGGCGAACGACGGCCTGACCGGCCTGGAATATGCAAAAACCGACGTCTACGATCTCGTGATCCTCGACGTCATGATGCCGGGGCTCGACGGCTATACCGTCGCCAGCCGCCTGCGCGCGGAGCACCATGCCGTGCCCATCCTGATGCTGACGGCAAAGTCCGATCTCATGGACCGCGTGGCCGGGCTGAACGCCGGTGCGGATTATTATCTGACAAAGCCGTTTGATTCCCGCGAGCTGCTGGCCTGCGTCGGCGCGCTGCTGCGCAGACAGGGTGAGCAGGTCGACGAGCTGACGTTCGGCAACACGGCCCTCGACCTCTCGGCCGGGATGCTGCGCTGCGGCAGCAAAAGCGTGCGCCTGTCCGCACGGGAATTCGACGTCATGCGCATCCTGCTGCAGGCGAAGGGCGGCAACGTCTCGAAGGAGACGCTGCTCGAGCGCGTCTGGGGCTTTGACTCCAACGCCGTGGAGAATCATGTGGAGGTCTACGCCGGCTTCCTGCGGAAAAAGCTCGCGAGCATCGGCTCGAACGTCCGCATCGAGGCCATCCGGCGGCTGGGCTATCATCTGGAGGTGGCGGAGGTATGATCCGGAAGCTCCGCGTCAAGCTCGTGTGCATCCTCATGGCCCTGCTGACCGTGATGCTGGGCGTCACGTTCGGCCTTGTGCTGCATTTTACGCAGCAGAGCCTTGAGGCCGAGAGCCTGCGCACGCTCGAGGCGCTGGCCAATAACTGGCAGACGGCCTCCAGCCCCGGTTTGGACGACGGCACGCGCGTGCCGTATTTTGCGCTGGAGATCAATGCGCGCGGCGACATCATCACGACGCGCGGCGGCTATTTTGACCTGAGCGACCGCGAAAAGCTGCAGAAGCTCATCGACATCGCCGTGAATTCCGAGGACGACATCGGTGAGGTGCCGGATTACGGCCTGCGGTTCTACCGCGTCGTCACGCGCACGAGCTGGCGCGTCGTTTTTGCCGACACCTCGGCCGAGACGACGACGCTGCACAGCCTCATCCGCACGCTTGCCATTGCGAGCGCGGCGGCTCTTGCGGTATTTTTTGTCATGAGCCTGCTGCTGGCGCGCTGGCTGGTGCGGCCCGTTGCCAGGGCGTGGGACCAGCAGCGGCAGTTCGTGGCGGACGCCTCGCACGAGCTGAAAACGCCCCTGACCGTCATTCTGACGAATGCGGAGCTGCTGCAGGCGCCGGGCTACGACGCCCCGGCCCGCTCCCGCTTTGCCGGGAGCATCCTCACGATGTCGCAGCAGATGCGCGGCCTTGTGGAGAGCCTGCTGGAGCTGGCCCGCGTGGATGCCGGGCGCGCGCAGGATGCGCAGACGGAGCTGGACCTGAGCGCCCTCGTGAACGACGCCCTGCTGCCGTTCGAGCCGGTGCTGTTCGAGGCCGGGCACACGCTGACGGCCCGCGTGGAGGACGGTATCCGTGTGCGCGGCAATGCCGCACAGCTGCGGCAGGTCGTGGAGATCCTGCTGGACAACGCCCGCAAATACGCCCAGCCGGGCGGCTGGGTGCTGCTGACGCTTGCGCGGCAGGGCGGGCGGCACTGCATGCTGTCTGTTGCCGATCCCGGCGCGCCGCTCACTCCGCAGGAGTGCCGCGATATTTTCAAGCGCTTTTACCGCGTCGACCATGTCCGCGCCATGAACCACAGCTACGGCCTGGGCCTTGCCATTGCCGCCCGTATCGCCGAAGCGCATCACGGGCGCATCTGGGCCGAGAGCAGCGGCGGGATCAATACGTTCTATTTTACAATGCCGATATAATGCTTTGGTGATAGCCCCCGATTTGTCATTGCGAGGCTCCGCAGGAGCCGTGGCAATCTCGCAGTACCTGGCCGGAGCATAGGAAAGCCCCGGCGAACTCGTTGCTGCCAACTTGAGATTGCCGCGTCGCTTCGCTCCTCGCAATGACACGGGAGGGAAGCGCTGCCAAGTTTGTCATTGCGAGGCTCCGCAGGAGCCGTGGCAATCTCGCAGTATCCGGCGGAACACGGGTAAGCCCTCGGCGAATTCGCAGGTGCCTACTTGAGATTGCCGCGTCGGGCTTGCGCCCTCCTCGCAATGACACGGGAGGGAAGCGCTGCCGAGGTTGTCATTGCGAGGCTCCGCAGGAGCAAGGCGCGGCAATCTCGCAGTACCCGGCCGGAGTATAGGAAAGCCTCCGGCGAACTCGTTGCTGCCTTCCCAAGATTGCACCCCAAGGACGCTTCCTCTGCGTGCGCATTTCATGCGAATGCCCGCAAATACAGCAAGCTCCCCGGCGGACACCGGGGAGCTGTTTTTGCGCTATGTTACTTTTCCTTCGGCGCCTCGGTGGCGATCTCGATGAGGCTGTCGTCCGCCTTATTGAGGACGGCCGTGCCCTTCTCGCCGACGGTGAGGATGCCCTCGTACTTCTCGCCCTTGGCGACGGAGTTTTTGAGCGTCCACAGCACGGCGGGATCGTCGACCTCGCCCGTGATGGTGTAGGTCGTGAACGTGACGGTCTCTTCGTCGTGGAAGGCTGTCTTCGTGACCACGTTCACAAGGACGAGCGTGTTGTCGTCCACGCCGAGATAGTCGGCCAGCCTGTGGTTCAGCGCGGCGCGCTCGTCGCTTTCGAGCGAGGTGGCGTGATTGCGCGTGTTGTAGTCATACCATGCATAGCCCGCCGTAGCGCACGAGCCGACGATCAGCAGCGCCAGCAGAAAGGCGACGAGGCGGCCGGTGATCTTCAGCTTCTTCGGCGGCTCATACGTCAGCTTCATGCGGTAGGTCAGCGGGGTAATGACGTTCAGGAACAGGATGAGAAGCAGCGACTCGATCGGGAAGAGCACGAGGTTCTTGCAGATGCGCGGCAGGTCAAAGATCGCATAGGACTTGCCAAGGACCATCTGGTAATACAGCAGCATGATCGGCGTCTGGATGACGATGTTCACGAAGAAGCTCACGCAGAAGCGGGAGAGCGTCACGCGAAGGTTCGTCAGCGGCGCACGGTACAGGAACAGAGCAAAGATAAGGGAACCGGCGATCTCCGTGAAGATGAACGGGAAGAAGTACACGCCGGTCGGGAACAGGATACAGCCAAGCGTATCACTGATGGCCGCCGCAATGATAGCAACGACCGGGCCGAAGATCATCGCGCCGAGCGCATTGACGAAAAAGCCGAGGTTGATCATCAGCGTCGGGGGCGCAATCGGAATGGCGACGGACTTCAGCGCCACGCGGACGGCGATGAGGATGGCCGCGACGGCGAGCATGCGGACCTTGCCGAGCTCACGGGCAGCGTCACGCCAGTAGGCCTTGGAAAATGGCGAGGCATACAGGCCGGGAGCGAGCACTTTCTTTTCAGCAGCCATGCCCGATCCCTCCTCTCCGGAATGACGGACGGGCGGCCGCGCGCAGGCCGCAGGTGAACAGCTTGGTTGACATAAAAAATTCCTCCTTACGGAATGAGAGCGTGCGGACGCACCCCATTGCGCAGGGGGGTAAAAAAAGATCCGCCACTCTCCGGAGCGTGGCGAATGCACCCTCCGATAAAATGGAGGAGGTTCAATATGCGATGCTATCCCCGGAATGCACGGGGATCTTGCTCAGGCGGTTGCGGTAACCGTATCGCGGAGCCGAAGCTCCTTCGCCCGGCGGCAACCTCCCATCCGACCGGTACTTAACGCACAGTTCCTACTCCCTGCAGCATCGTTTTATGGATATTATTGTATCGATTTTTTTCGAAAAAGCAAGCCCTATTTTGCAGAAAACGGAAAATTTTTCCGCGGCATATGCCGCGCAGCGCTCACAGCCGCGCGGCAAGGGCATTGGACAGGGCGGCGAAGCCCTCAAGGCCGAGTGTTTCGCCCCGGACATTGGCGGGCAGGCCACATGCGGCCAGCACGTCGGTCAGCTCCGCCTTCGTCAGCTGCGGAAAGCCGGAGGCCAGCCCGTTGACGAGCGTCTTGCGGCGCTGGGCAAAGCTGGCGCGCACCGTGCGGAAGAACAGCACCTCGTCGCGGATGTCCGCGGGCGCGGGCCGCGTGCGCAGGCAGACGACGGCGCTCGTCACCTTCGGCTGCGGGATGAAGCACGAGGCCGGGACGTCAAACAGCAGCTCCGGCGCGGCGTGGTACTGGCAGAGGATGGAGAACGCGGAGTAGTCCGCCGTTCCGGGCGCGGCGCAGATGCGGCGCGCGACCTCCTTCTGCACCATGACGGTCACGGCGGAGAAGCAGCGGCTCTCCAGCAGGCGCGTCAGGACCGGAGACGTGATATAATACGGCAGGTTGGCACAGGCGGCGGGCGTCAGGCCGGGAAATTCCGCCTGCACAAGGGCCGGAAGGTCCATTTTCATGGCGTCGGCAAAGTGGATGGTGAGGTTGTCGAACTCGCCGACGGTTTCCGCCAGCACGGGGCGGAGCGTCGTGTCCAGCTCGATGGCCGTCACGCGCCCGGCGCGGAGGCACAGCTCCTGCGTCAGCGGGCCGAAGCCGGGGCCGATCTCCAGCACGCCGGTTGAGCGGTCAATGCCGGCCTCCTGCGCGATGCGCTGCGGCACCCACCGCTGCGTCAGGAAATTCTGCCCCTTCGCTTTGGAAAAATGAAATCCGTATTTCTCAAGCAGCGCGCGGATCACGCGCGGATCGCACACATCCAGCATGGCAAACGCCCCCTTTTCCTGCCCATTGTAGCAGAACCGCCGCCGGTTTGCAACTGCGAATCCATGGGCGGCGTCAGGCAGGGACGGGCGTGTGCAGGGGGAAAATGGAAAGTGGGAAGTTATGCCAGATCGCCGGTCGTGCATTGTGGGGGAGCGGACAGCCGGGTCCGGCTGCGCACTTCCGACCCGTACCGGCTATCGTTAAAATGGCACGCACCAATTGCGTCTGTAGCGGCGTTCACTGCGCAGCCGTTGGCGGCTTTGCCGCCTTACGGATGCGGCGTGCCCCTTGCGGGTAGTGAGCGCCTTGCAGGCTGTAGGTTTGGTGGCACTCCCGCTGACCGCACACGCCATTGTAGGGGAGCGGCATGCCGCTCCCGGCGCAGTGCTGCCGACTGGTGCAGGCTGGCGTTAAAACGGTGAAAACCAAAGGTTTGTCATTGCGAGGGCGCGCTGCGCCCGTGGCAATCTCGGGAAGGCAGTTACGTTTTTGCCGGAAGTATCCAATTATCCGGCCGGGTACTGCGAGATTCCCATGTCGCTTCGCTCCTCGGAATGACACGTCAAGGCGGTGCGGCGGTGCATCAGTGCTCTTACGCGGTTGAATAGCTCTGTACAAGGCGCTCACTGAGCGCCGCTACAGACGCAATCGGTGCGCACCATTTTATCGATACCCGGTACGAGTCGCAAGTGTTGCCCCGGGAGCGGCATGCCGCTCCCCTACAATGCCTATACTAAGACGCCAAATGGCCGGGGCTTGCGCCCCGGCCATGGCTTTTATACCCGCAGGGAGGAAGGATGGAAGACCTGCGGTGGGATTCTGCTTACTTTTCGAGCCAGCGCATGAGGATCGTGGCGATCTGTGCGCGGGTCGCGGTGGCCTGCGGCTCGAGGCTGGCCGTGCCGTTGGCATCGGCGACGCCGTTGATGAGGCCGCTGGCGACTGCCCAGTTCAGGGCTTCCTTCGCCCAATCGGAGACCTTGGCGGCATCCGGGAAGGCGGAGAGCTTGTCTTCCTTGGCAGCCTCTGCACCGGCGTAACGGTAGAGCATTGCGGCGATCTGCTCGCGGGTAATGCTGTCGTCCGGGGCGAAGGTGTTCTTGGCGACGCCGTTGACGATGCCGTTGTTCGCGGCCCAGATGACGGCCTTCGTGTACCAGGCGTCGTCCGCAACATCGGTGAACGGGTTGACCTGCTTGCCGGTGTCGGGCTCGCCCGCTGCGCGGTAGAGCACGGTGACGAGCTGCGCGCGGGTCAGCTGGCCGTCCGGCTCGAACCTGCCGCCGCCGACGCCGTTCATGAGGCCGTTCGTCAGGGCGTAGTCCACGCCTTCGTGGTACCAGGCGTCCGCGTCAAGGTCGCTGAAGGCCTTGGACGGGCAGTTGTCGGAGTTCGCGAAGATCGGGCGCGTCTCGACTGCCTGGCAGACGGAGCAGGTGCGGGTCTCTTCGCCGTCCTCGAAGCAGGTAGCCTCCTTCGTGACGGTCCAGTCGCCGAAGCTGTGGCCCTTGGCCGGGATGACCTCGGTGGAGATGGTCTCGCCGCAGTCCTCGCAGACGACGGTCTTGCTGCCGTCCTCGGTGCAGGTAGCGGGAACGATGTTCTCCTTGACATGCTCGTGCTTGCAGCCCTCATAGACGATGTTGTCCTCGCCGAGGATGACTGCGTCCTTCGTGATGGTGAGCTTTGCGTCGTGCGGGACAACGAGCTTGCCCTCGATGCAGAGCTTGCCGTCGATGGTAACATTGCCGCGCAGGGTGACGGTCACGCCCTCGGGGATGCAGGAGCCGTCGTTGTAGCCAATGTCGGTCTTACCGTCCCAGATGACGGTGGGCAGCTCATTCAGATCGGTGAAGCCCGCGACCTTGTTGCGCTGGCTGTTCAGCACGGCGATGACCTTGGCATCCGGGCGGAAGACACGGGCGCCGATGTTGCTGAGGGAGCCGTTCAGATAAATGGTGGTCGGGCCGACCCAATACTTGGAGCTGTAGTCCGCGGTGTACATCTGCGTGCCGAAGGCCGTATCGCCGAGATACTGCAGGTTCTCCGGCAGATGGATGGTCTCGCCGTCCAGATCGCCCGCGAAGGCGGACTTGCCGATGTACTCCAGGCTGTCCGGCAGGTTGATCTTTGCATTCCTGCAGTCATAGAGTGCACTTTCCTCGACCCGCTTCAGGGTGCTGGGCAGATTGATCTCCTTGGCCTCCTTGTTGCCGTACAGGGAGTAGTAGCTCAGGTAGGTGATGCCCTCGCCGACGTTGATGGTCTTATAACGGTTGCCCGCAAAGGCGCACTGGTCCATGAATTCGATGCTGCCGGGGATGTCCAGTACGTCGGTCTGCCAGGCCGGGATCAGGCCCTGCTGCTCCAGCCGCATCTCCCAGCCAAGGTAGCCGAAGGACTGATAGCCGACGGACTTCAGGTTGGCGGGCAGCTTGCCGAAGGTACGGACATTGAACATCTGGTCAAAGGTGCGGTCGCCGGTCTTCTCGATGGTATCGGGCAGATCCAGCATGGTCAGAACCGACTGGTTCTGGAACAGGAGGCGGTCCGCCAGCTCGGTGACGGCATAGGTGCGGCCGTCGCCCTCGTTGGTAACGGTGGCCGGGATGGAGAAGGTCTCGGTCTTGGCGTCGTCGCTGATGGCAGTGACACGGACGGTGGTGTCGGAGGTGGGCATATAGCTGATGCCGTCCACGGCGAACTGACCGCCGAAGTAGGAGGTGTAGGGCGCGCCGTTGATCAGGATCTCGTGACCATAGCCGGAGTAACGCAGGAGCTTGGCCTGCTCGGTGGTCTTAGCGTGCATGACACCGGTCTGATCCTCAAACTTGTTGTTCCAGAAGTAGAAGGCGTCCTGACCGATCTCCTTCACGCCGGAGCCGACCACGCAGTTCTCCACGCCGTCGCAGTAGATAAAGGCACGGAATCCAATGGTCCCGACGGAATCCGGAATGATGATTTCCTTGAGCTTCGTGGAGCAGAAGGCCCACGGCTCGATCTCCTGCAGGCCGTCCGGCAGGTTCAGCTTCTCGATGCCGGAGCTGTAGAAGGCAGCGTTTCCGATTTCCCTGACAGAGGACGGGATGTAGATACGCTTCAGGCTGGTGCAGCTCCAGAGCAGGCCGTTCGGGATCTTTTCCATGTTCTGCGGCAGCTCGACATAGGTGACATTGGAGCAGCCATAGAAGATGTTGGGGCCGTAGGTCTCCACCGTGGAGGGCAGGGTGATGCTCGTCAGGCCCGTGCAATTTGAGAAGGCCTTATCGCCGAGGTAGGTCAGCCCCTCCGGGAGATCGCCGTCCACCACGCCGGAGCCGCTGAAGGCGGAGTCGCCGATAAATTCAACGGAGGCCGGGATGGTCAGCGGCGCCTTGGAAACACCGTTGAGCGCCATCGCACCGATGGACCTGATGCTGTCAGGCAGGTTCAGGCTGGTCAGGCCGCGTGCGAAGAAGAACGCCGCATTGCCGATGGTCTCCAGGCCCTCGGGCAGGGTGATGGAGGTGGTCTTGGAGTTGAAGTAGAAGGCCTCGGCGGCGATTGCCGTCACGCGGTAGGTCTTGCCCGCATAGCTGACGGCCGCCGGAACGACGATCTCGGCCATGGAGGAATAGGAGCCGCTGTAGTTCTGGGTCTTGTTGTTCTCCGGCAGGAGCACGACGGTGTCCGGGCCGGAAACTCTCCACCACAGGCCGTCCTCGGTCGTGAAGATCTCGCCGAGATTCCCGCACTCGCCGAAGTTCCGCTCCGTGGAAACGCCCTGACCGACCGTGACCATGCAGTAGGAGGCCAGACGGGAGAAGGCCGTGGCCGTGATGCGGACGGTGCCGTCGGACACGCCGGTGACCTCGCCCTTTTCGTTGACGGTCGCGACGGAATCGTCGGAGGAGCTCCACTCGAGAGCGATATCCTGCATGGAGGCGGGATAGACCTTGTAGCTCAGCTGCTTCGTCTCGCCGACGGCGATCTCGGCAGGCTCGATCTCCATGCCCTGCGGGCCGATATCGATGAAGGTCGTGGAGGTATTGTTCGCGCAGTCGCCGAGCATGATGCCGACGCGGCCGGGGTTGGCGGCCTTCAGGGACAGCTGCTGAACGAGATCAGAGGCATCGAGGACGACACGGACGGTCTCGCCTTCCTTCATGTCCTTGAATTCCTCGGCGGCTTCCAGATAGAAGAACTGCTGTGCGGAATCGATGACCCAGAGGAACTGGAGATACTTGTTGTCGGAGACGGTCAGGGCCAGCTTCAGGTCGCCGTTTTCGTCCTCGAACAGCTCGGCACTCTTCAGCTCCGGTTTCGTGTTATCGACATAGAAGGTGTAGCTCTGATAGTCGTCCACGTCAGAGCCGACGCCGCGGCCGCGGACGGAGAAGGTGTACTCACCCTCGGGCGCCCAGTCGCCGGCATTATAGCTGCCGTCCGCACCGGGCAGGCGGCCGTTCCAGCCCTTCTGCACAAGGGTCGCCGTGGCCTGATAGCCGGTCTGCGTAACGGTGATGTAGGTCTTGCGGACAGCACCGAGGTCGCCGGAATCCCACATGGTCTCGCCCTTGGCGTTCTTGACCGTGATCTGATAGGCCTCGGAATTTCGCAGGAGGCTGGACAGATGCAGCAGCATACGGCCACCGCGCGCCGGGCCGAAGCCCATCCAGCGGCGTGCAAAGGCATCCGTGCGGTTGTTCACGCCGACATAGTTGCCGCTCAGGGAGGCGTTGACATCGGCCAGAACGGAATAGGTAACGTTCGCGGGGCCTTCATCATAGGTGCCCTGGAAGACCTGCAGGCTGTTCCAGTCGCCATAGAAGCCGAGGATCGGAAGGCTCAGGCTGACGCCCTCGTCGGCGGTCAGGAAGGTGAAGCCCTCGACATAGGAGCCGTTCGGGAAGTTATCCTGATAGGCCTGCTTGCCCGCTGCGGTCAGCTCGATCTTCACGGAGAAGGTCGCCTCGCCGTTGGCGGGGGCGGTGATCCTGTTGCCCGCGTCAAGGCCGGTGTAGGTGATCTTCACCTCGTCTGCGGTCAGGTCGCGGTTGGAGTTGGAGGCGAAGTTCTCGCCGTTGATGACCGTAATGGTCTCAATCATGGCAGTGGTATCGACGGTGTAGCTCTTGGCCTCACCGGTCATGTTGTGGACGGTCGCGGTGTAGGTGTAGACGCCGTCCTTGCTGGAGCCGACCTCGGCCTTCGGGCGCTTGCTGCCCTCGACGGAGAGGTACGCGCCGGACTCGATGGCGTTTGCGATGTTGGCAACGCCTGCGCCCTGGCGGCGGACCGGGTAATAGGTGCCGTCCGGCTCAACGGACGGAACAGCGGTGCTCATGAGCAGGCTGTTGACAAGGTCGCCCAGATCTTCGCCCGTGATGTTCGGATAATTCTTCTCGAGATACTGGCGCAGCAGGGCCGCTTCACCTGCCATGTGCGGGGTAGCCATGGAGGTGCCGGAGTAGACCTCATAGGCATTGTTCGCGCCGAGGACGGAGGAGCGGATGCCGCCGCCGGGGGCGGAGATCTCCGGCTTGATGGTCAGGTCGGGAGCCGGGCCTTTGCTGGAGAACGAGCTGGCGCCGCCGCCAACGGGGTTGTCCACAAGGCCGTAGTACTCCTTGGAGAAGGAGACCTTCTTCTCGGCAGCCGCAGCCAGCTTTTCGCTGGAAGCCTTCGTAATGGTGATGGTCGGGATGAAATACGTCTCCAGAGCGGCGTTCAGCAGGGAGCCGCTGACGTTGTCGTAGATAATGCACGCGACTGCACCGGCCTTGGAGGCGTTCTCCGCCTTCGTGCCGAAGTTCAGGGTGCCGCGCTGCACGACCGCGATCTTGCCGGTCAGGTCGAGACCCTCAAAGTCCTTCTCCTCGCCGAGGCCGGGAACCATAACGTACTCAAGCGTCTTGCCGTCCATGGTCTCGAGGATATCATAGGGGTTGGAGGTTGCGTTATCCACCGCATTGTTATAAGGGATCTTTTCCTCGCCCAGCATCAGATAGGTAGAGGTAAACTTCACGTTATCCACAGAGGCGACCGACAGGCTGGCCGCGACCGTGGAGGGCGACGCAACGATGCCGTTATCCGGATACTCGGCATACGTCAGGTTGCTGTGGGCCGTCACATACATCGTCGAGGCAGTCTCGTTGCCCGCTGCGACCAGGACGTTGACGCCGGCCTTCTCGGCACGGGTATAAACGCCGCAGTACGTCAGGTGCTCTTCCTCGCTCTCGTTTTCATCGCCATAATCCGTAAAGCCGGCGGGAGAGCCGAGGGACATGTTGATGGAGTCCGCGCCGAGCTTGACGGCATCGTCAATGCCCGCGAGGATGATATCGTCGGAGGTGGAGCCGGAGTTGTCGCCGAAGATCTTCATGATCATCAGCTGGGCATTCGGGGCAACACCGAAGAAATCCTTGCCGTTGTTGCCCGCGACGGTGCCTGCAACGTGGACGCCGTGCGCCTGGCCGACGGCCTCGGCATCGGCATCGCCGTTCGCGTAGTCATAGCCGTAGGGGGCCTTTTCGTTGATGTACACGGAATCGGCATCCGTCACCTTGCTTGCAAGAGACTGACTCTGCAGCAGGGAGGCGATGTCGTCCTTGGAATACTTCGTATTCGTCGGCATGACGGAGAAGGCCTCGTGCGCCTTCATGAAGCCGGTGTCAAGGATGGCGACGATGGTGCCGGTGCCGTCATAGCCCATGGCATTGACCTCGGTCGAGCCGACCATGCCGGTGGAGCTGTTCATGGAGATCGTGTCGTCATCGGCACTGAGGTCCTCGGGCAGGCTGTACTGCTCGGCGACCCAGACGTTCTTGACGCCGTTCAGCGAGCGGACCTCGTCGAGCTTGCCGTAGGGGAGCTTCATGGAGAAGCCGTTCAGGACGGTCGTATAGGAATAGGTGAGGTCGCTTGCGCCATTGACGGAAGCGGTCTCGGTCTTGCCGGTCAGTGCCTCGATCTCGGCACGGACGGAAGCCTGCTCGTTCAGGAGATCCTGCTCGAGCTGCAGACAGGCGGGAGAGCTGATAAACGTGTCGAGTTCTCCCATGGCTGCGTCTGCCAGAGGCTCGCTCTCCAGCTCCACGATCACCGTAACGATGTCGGAGGCCTTGAGAGCGTTTTCGTCGTTCGAGAGATCAACTCCGTCCGCAGACGGGATCTCACCCTCGACCTCATGCGGGGTGATCTCCTGATCCGCGGGGAACAGGGAATTCTTATCGGTCCAGCGGGCGGAGATCGCATCGTCGCTCTCTTCGGCCGCGGGTTCGACGGCCATGGCCGGAACAACGCCGAGCGTTGTCAGGCACATTGCCAGAACCAACAGAATCGCCAGAAACCGTTTCATTTTCATGGTCCTTCTTCCTTTCATTTCGATAGATGGCAGTGCTAACTTTCTGCCTTGGCGGTATTCTACCACGTCGCTCAAAGAAAATCAATAGAAATTCTATATTCATCTTATCAAAATTCGATAGATATTAGAATTTAAATTATTCCAAGAATTATGCTCTATATTCTGCATATTTTCAAGATAATGATTGATTTCGCTCAGAATTTATATGGTTCTGCCTTTCATTCTTCCGCATTTGTCCGCGTATCGTGCACATCTGTTGTGATTTTTCCCGATAAATTCTACATTTTGCACGAGATATTTCGTCAAACTTCGATATCCGTCCGAATCCAGTGCTTGACTTTTCCGCTCATCCGGGATACAATATGCATGAATTACGATAGAAATCGAAAGACCACCTTCAGGAGGACTTCTGACTTGCAGATCCAATATTTTGAGCGCCTCAATCCGGAGATGGAGTGCATCTATCTGCTGGAGCGCCGTTATCAGGCCGGGGAGGATGCCCCGCACAGCATTCCCGCCCTGCGCGATTATCTCTCCGGGAAGTACAATATCCCGATGTTTGAGCTGGAGGCCATGCTGCAGCCGCTCATCGATCTGGAAAACTACGTCGTCTCCAATCTGCAGGTCAGCGAGGAGCAGCTGCGCTTTTTCTTTTCCTCGCGCGGCGGCACGACCTCGGCGCTGGCCCGGCCGCTTTATGCCGTGCTGCACAGCCGCCCGCACTACGGCAGCCTGCCGGAGGCCGAAAAGCTCGGCGCGCTCAAGCGCGTGCTGGCCCGCGTGCTCGGGCTGGAGACGGAGGACCTTGCCGGGATCGACAGCTTCGACGCTCTCATCCGCTTCCTGCTGCAAAGCCTGGCGACTGAGGATGTGAAGTGGATCTGCACAGCGCTGTTCTATTCCATTGATGAATATATGGAGGAGCTGGACATCATCCTGCGCAAGGCGACGGCCCTGTTCCTCGAGCATGTGCCGGACACGGCCGCGTCGCTTTGCCGCAGCGCAATGAAGGACGCAAAGGCCAAGATCGGCGACGATCCCGTGGCTCTGTTCGTCAACCTGAGCCTGCCGCAGCGCCCGGAGCGTCTGACCGTCGTGCCGTCGATGATGGCGTTCCACGGCGTGCAGTGGGACTTTGCGGCGGAAACGCTGTATTACGGCGTGTACTACACCCAGCTCGGCGAGCTGATCGTGAAATATTCCGACCAGTCGGCCTCGCTTGTCCGGCGGCTGAAGTCCATCGGCGACAAGAGCCGCCTGGAGATCCTGCGCGCCGTGAAGGACGGCCCGTGCAACGGGCAGGATATCGCCGAAAAGCTGTCCCTCGCCCCGGCCACGATCTCGCACCACATGAACCTGCTGTGCAACGAGGGGCTTCTCACGGCCACGCGCCGCGGCACGAGCCTGTATTATGAGCCGGACTGCGAAAACCTCAGCCGCTTTCTTCGTGAACTGGAGCACTATTTGCTGTAAAATTTGTTGTAAAATATGTAGGGGCGGGGACAGCCAGGCCCGGCTCAAAACCGCCGATACGGACAGGCTGCCGTTAAAATGGCACCAGCCCCCGAATTGTCATTGCGAGGAGCGAAGCGACGTGGCAATCTCGGGAAGGCAGTTGCGTTTTC
>OMGX01000761.1_pt1 | contig 17004 bp, 14 predicted proteins | sample 1674381 | NCBI WGS metagenome assembly OMGX01 (sample SAMN05578582, study PRJEB25193) | human gut metagenome | biome: Human Microbiome; feature: human-associated habitat; material: feces | host: Homo sapiens | place: USA:Birmingham | reverse complement strand
AAGTGACTGGAGTTCAGACGTGTGCTCTTCCGATCTACACCAGCTGGGGTCTGCGATGAGTTTGGTCCAGGTCTCGTAGTCGGCGTTGGACTTTCTGGTGTAGGTGTGGCTGTTGGCAGCCTCTTCAACATCGAGATAGTACCAGGCGGAGGTGGCTACATCGGAGAAGGTGGTGTAGTTCCGGGTGAGATCGGAGGTGTACTGCGGGGCACGGTTCAGCACGCGGTTGAGGACGGCGACGGTCTCCGCACGGGAGATGTAGCGGTCGGGCGCGTAGGTGGTGCCGTAGCCGTTGATCCAGCCGAGCTCATAGGCTCTGTCAATGTAGCCGGCAGCCCAGTGGCCGTAGGTATCGGAGAAGACGGTGCTCGTGCCGGTGTAGTAGGCGCCGTCGCAGCGGGCGATCATGGCCGCGATCTCCGCACGGGTGATGGGATCGTTCGGGCGGAAGTAGCCGTCGGCGCCGCCGTTGACGATGCCAAGCTTCGCCATGGTGGACACAGCGGTGTTGTACCAGGCCGTGGCCGGGACGTCCTTGAAGGAATTATAGGTGGTGGCATACGCCTTGCGGGTGGAATCCGTCAGGAGACGATAGAAGATCGTCGCGGCCTCGGCACGGGTGATGGTGTCGGTGGGCTTGAAGGAGCCGTTGGGATAGCCCTTGATGTAGGCGTAGTGGTCGGTGCCGTTGAGCATGTAGGGCACATCGCTCTTATAGCGGGACCACATGGCGGTGAAGTAGTAGGTGCTGCCGGACTTGGTCAGATCCCAGCCGTAAAAGGTGTAGCCGGAACGGGAGGCGTCGGTCAGCGTGTAGTCGCGGTAGATGTTGAAGGACTGCTTGGTGGAGAAGGACGTGCCGCTGAGCTTCGCGGTGCCGCCGTTCGGGTCAATGACCACGGACGTGCCGTACGGGAAGTTCGCGTACTCGCTCTTGCAGTCGTCATAGTCGTAGTAGTAGATGGAGTAGGTATTATTGGGATAATCCTTCGACCAGCGTGCCGTGAAGGTGACCTCATCTACACCAGTATTGGTCGCTTCCCAGCCGTAGAACGTGTATCCCCAACGCTCGGCGTTCGCGATCGTGTAGTTGCTCGTCAGGTAGAACGACTGCTTTTTCGTGGTGTAGCTGCCGCCATACTTGAACTGACCGCCGTTCGGGTCAATGATGATCTTTGTGTTGTGGTCGAGCTTGATCGTTTCGTTCTTCGTTTCATGATACCAGCAGTAGAACGTGACGATGTGCTCAGTTGTGGTGTCTTCCTTCCACTGTGCAGTCAGCTGCACAACATCGCCGCCCTGATACTGGCCCTTTTCCCAGCCGATAAAGGTCTTGCCATCAGCCTTTGCAGAACCAATCGTGGTGTCCTTCGTGATAGGCAGCACGAACTCGCCAGACTTCCCATTGTTTGCTGCATCGTTTGCATCGACATAGCTGCCGCCATTCAGGTTCAGGACAACATTCTGCCAATCAGCAATCTGGAAGGTCGCTGCCGTCTTATTCGGGGCCTTGTCATATGTGACCGTCCACAGAACGTCATGGGCATCCACATAGTCAGCCCACAGCGTCATGTTGCTGTGAACCGCAACAATGATGTCATTGGGCGCATAAGTCTTCGTACCATCGGTCCAGTGGTCGAAAACCATTTTTTCGGGAGCCTCCCACGTGTCCGGGTAAGCAATCACCTTGTGGGCAACCCCATCCTCGACGTTGACTGGTATCGTCATCGTACTGCTTTCGTTGTACCGATAGGTGATCGTATGCTTTCCTGCAGGGGCAGAATCCGCTTCCCAGATGCCATAGAGTGTCAGATCGGGTTGAAGCGGATAGAAATAAGAGTTACCATCAAATTTGATGATCTTTGTGCTATCGCCGTCAACACTGGACCAACCCTTGAAGGTATATCCTTCCTTTGTCGGCGTCGGAATGCGATCCAAATCAGAAGCTTTTGCAAAATCGCCTTGTCTCGCAGTCGCCGAATAAAACGGGCCATGATCTTCATTCACATTTGCGGCAAAATGAATCTGCATCATGTCATACTCTTCTGCTTCCGCCGCCAGCGCAAACGGTACCAGGCCGATGACCATGACCAGGCACAGAAGCAGGGCCAATAAACGTTTTTTCATAATTCTTCCTCCTTGCATTGTTCCCCGGCTCTCCGCCGGGATCCATCCGGCACGCACGGAAGACTGTCCGTACGCCGGTCGGCAGAAACGCGCAGCATGGCCGTGGTTTCCACCTGTTTTCCATATATATCGTAGCACAGTCCTTTCCAGAACGCAATAGGTTGTTGACGGGATTTTCCTGCATTTTTCGGGAAAATCGGCTTTTTTAAGAATTCTTAATTTATTTATGTCAACCATTTTGTCCCACACCCCGGAACTGTTTTCGAATGGGTTTCAAAGGAGTTTCAGAAGGGTTACAAAAAGAAAAGCCTTCCCCTATGAGGGGAAGGTGGCACGGCGATAGCCGGGACGGAAAGGTCGTGCCAAATTTGTGACAACCTCTCAGTCACCTTCGGTGACAGCGTCCCTGGGAGGGGAGCCTTTGGCCCGCTGCGGCGGGGTAACCCCTCAGGCGCTCCGCGCCAGCTCCCCTTGACAAGGGGAGCCGCCTTGGGTGCGGGCGTAAAAAAGCCTCCCCTTGTGAAGGGGAGGTGCTGAGCGAAGCGAGGCGGAGAGGTTACTCCGGGTCCGGAAGGTCGACGATGATGGGGGATGGTGGACGGCGGGGAGGAATTTTTCGAGGATGTCCGCCGTGGCGATGGCGAGGGTGGAGGAATTGATGCAGGGGTGGCAGCCGATGGAGGCTGACTCGGCGATGGGGCGGTCGATGACGAGCTGGACGGCGTTGTCCGGGTCGTTCATGAGGCCGAGGACGCTGACGGAGCCGGGGGTGATATCGAGATATTTCTCCATATCCGCCGGGTCGGCGAAGGACAGGCGCGCCACGCCGAGCTGCTTCGACAGGTCCCTGGTCTTGAAGACCTTCTCCCCTTCCAGCATGAGCAGGTAAAACTGCGTCTTCTGCCGGTTGCAGAGGAAGAGGTTTTTGCAGATCTTCTCGCCGAGCACCTGCTCGACGGCCTCGCAGGCCTCGATGGTGTCGGCGTGGTCATGGTCGACGCGGAAATAGGCGATGCCGAGGCGGTCAAGCAGGTCGTAGCAGCGCTGCTCCTTCGGCAGGCGGGAAGCGCAGTCGGCCGGGCGGCCGGAATAGCGGGTGGGATCGATGTACATGGAAAAAATCAGCCGTTGCGGATGAACAGATCCGCGGCCTCGACTCCTTTCTCGTAGGGGTTCAGATATTGATTGACGATATCCGCGACGCCCGCGGCGTCCAGCACGTAATACGAGCCGCTGGAAAAATTCGCGGCGTAGCCGGGGAGCGTGGCGGAGTTGATCTCGCTGCGGCTGCAGAGCAGGAAGCTCTCGGCCAGCCAGAGGAGATTGCGGGCAGAAAGGTCGGTGTTGGTATGGTCGGCGACGAGCTTCACGGCCTGCGGCAGGTGGATGGCGCCCTTCGGCGAGACCCACTGGCGGATGGCGGCGGAGACGAGCGAGCGCTGCACCTCGATGCGGCCGAGGTCGGCCGTGGCGTAGCCGGAGCGGAAGCGCGCGACCTGCATGGCCTGTTCGCCGTTCAGGTGCTGTTTGCCGGCCTGCAGATCGATGCTGAGGTTCTGCGTGGGGTCGGAGTAGTGCATGTCGACCGGGACGTCGAAGGTGACGCCGCCCATGAGGTCGACCAGCTGCCGGAAGATGCTGAGGTCGACGACGATATAGCCGTCCGGCGTGAAGCCGATGATCTCGGACACGCGCAGCAGCAGCTCCTGCATCCCCTGCTCCCCGCCCCCGGCCCAGCCGTAGGCGGAGTTGATCTTCGGGACGGAATATTCGCAGTAGATGAGCGTATCGCGCGGGATGGAGACGAGGCTGATGGTCTTTTCCGTCCGGTCGACGTTCACGAGCATCATGGAGTCGGTGCGGTAGCCGCCCTCGTCCGTCCCGGCGACGAGAATGGTGGAGGTGCCGGGCTTGCGGGCGGACAGGGCGTTCTCCGCCTCCGGCTGGCTGGCGATGAGGAAGTGGAACGCCGCGGTCAGGATCGCCAGCAGAAGCACCAGCACGGCGAGGATGCGCAGGCCGGTATGGCGCTTGGGCTTTTCCTGCTTTTTGCGGGACCGGCCCGCAGGGGCGGCGAGCGCTTCCTCCTGCTCCTGCCGGGCCTGCTGCTCTTCGGCGCTCAGGCCCTGGGAATAGAGCCATTCGGCGTATTCCGCGGCGTTTTTGCGGGGTTTTTCGTGTTTTTTGCCGGTGCTGGCCTGCCGGACGCGGGAGGTATCGTCGCGGCTGAGCGCCTGCTGGCGCTCGGCGCGGGCGAGGCGTTCCTGCTCGCGGACGCGCTCGTATTCGGCGCGGCGGGCACGCTGGTAGGCGGGCTTGGACTGCTCGTAGTAGGTCAGCGGAGTCTTGGACTGGCCTGGCTCTTCCGGGCCGTAGAATTTGCCGTAGTCGATCTGCACGTCGTCGGCCGTGATGGGCTCGGAGTCTTCCGCGTCCGGCTCCGCCGGGGCTTCCGCGGCGATGTCGGCGTCGGTCTCGCCGAGAAGGCTTTTGACGTCCTGCAGCAGTGCGTCGACGTCGTCGGGGGCCGGTTTTTTCGCTCCGCTCTCCTGCTCCGGACGCAGCTGATTGAGGTCTTCCATAAGCTGTCCCCTTCCATTTTCCGCCCGGCCGGAGGGTCAGGTGGAAAGAAAGTTTCCAATTTGATAAGATATTGTAACATATATTCGTTAAAAAGTAAATACTGCGCGGTTTTCGCGCGTTGCAATTCCGGCGGTTCCATGATAGAGTAGACGTATTCTGAACATCGGGAGGGGCCGGAATGCGGTATGATGTGGCGCTCGCCGCCTGTAAGAGCTATGAGGATGCGGAGGTCTCGGCCGCGCTGGAGACGGCTGTCACGGCCGCGGGCGGGCTGGACTGGGTCACGCCCGGGATGCGCGTGGCGCTGAAGCTGAATCTGGTCTCCGCGATGAAGCCGGAGGAGGCCGCGACGGTCCATCCGGCGGTGGTCTGCGCGCTGGTGCGGATGCTGCAGGCGCGCGGGGCGCATGTCGTCCTCGGCGACAGCCCCGGCGGGCTGTACAACGCCGCACATCTGCAGCGCGTCTACGACGTGACGGGTCTGCGCGCGGCCGAGGCGCTGGGTGCGGAGCTGAACGGGGATTTTTCCGTCTGCTCCGTCTCGTATCCGGAGGCCGTGCAGGCAAGGAGCTTCACCGAGACGGCGTATCTGAAAAACGCGGACGCGATCATCGACGTGTGCAAGCTCAAGACGCACGGGATGATGGGCATGACGAACGCCGTCAAGAACTTTTTCGGCATCATTCCCGGCGCGATGAAGCCGGAATATCACTACAAATACCCGAAGATCGAGGATTTTGCGAACATGATCGTCGATCTTTGCGAATACTGCCGGCCGCGGCTGTGCATCTGCGACGCCGTGGTCGGCATGGAGGGCAACGGGCCGACGCAGGGCTCTGCGCGGCCGATCGGGTGTCTGCTGGCGGCGGAAAGTCCGCACGCGCTCGATCTTGTGGCGTGCGGGCTGATCGGGCTGCAGCCGGACGAGGTGCCGACGCTCACGGCGGCGATCCGCCGCGGGCTGTGTCCGGAAAGCCGGGAGGCGCTGCGGGTCTATGGCGACGCGGACGCGCTGGCCGTGGCGGATTTCAAAACGGTCCCCTCGCAGGCGAGCGTCTTTTTCCGCCGCGGCGGGAAGGGGCCGTTCTCGAAGCTGGTGGACAGCCTCCTGTTCCACGTGCTGACGCCCTATCCGAAGCTGCACGCGAAGGCGTGCGTCGGCTGCCGGAAGTGCGCGAACATCTGCCCCGCGAAGGCCATCACGATGCAGCGCGGCAAGCCGCGCATCGACCGCAAGGCCTGCATCCACTGCTTCTGCTGCCAGGAGTTCTGCCCGAAGGGCGCCATGCAGGTCGGCCGGAACGCAGTGATGCGGATTTTGGAGAAATAAAAAGAGAAAACCGGCGCACCGCCATAGCCCAGTGTCCGTCAGACAGTATTGCGCTGAGAAATCCGACAACCAAATGGCGTGGGTACGGCAGATGAACGCCTGCAGGGTACAGGCAGAAGCTATCGCAGAGGATGAATATCTCGAAGGAACGATCGTAAAAATCCTTGGCATCGAAGTCTATGATGCTGTTACGTAAATGATAATTTGATAGAAAGGATTTGTCATGTGGTGTTTACCTGACGATAGCTCGAAGGCAGTTATTACAGCAGCTGAGCAAATAAATAGCGCACATCGTAAGTGCCATTTGCGTTTGCCCGAAACAGCAGTTTTGTTTTTTATGAGCAAGGGAACAGACTATCTCATAGAGCATTATCATACGGAGGAAATGGCAGAGCCTTTCCCCCGCTTTCTCAATCGCTGTCCCATTTGGGCGATAAGGGATCTGAACCTTTGTTTTCTGGATGGCGGCCGCGGCGCGCCACAAGCTGCAGACACGGTTGAAACACTTGCCGCCTTGGGTGTGAAGAACATCGTTGCTGTTGGCATGTGCGGCGCTTATGATGAGAAGGTCCGTGTTGGCGAGATCATAGCTCCACAAAAGGCCTTTGTAGAGGAAGGTACATCTCTTCATTACTACGGATCCATAGAAGCTTCATATCCGAACGGTGATCTGTTGGAAATGGCTACAGGCTTCCTTCGTGTTGGTAATTATCCCATTGTGTCATCCGATGCGGTATATCGCCAGACTTTTGGCAAAGAACAGCTGTGGCGAGAAAAAGGCGCTGTCGGTGTGGACATGGAAACATCCGCTGTTTTCAGTGTTGCTCAATATCTTGGACGAAAAGCGGTTGCCTTATTGATGGTTTCTGACATACACCCCATAAAGCCGGATGCGCCGAAATGGGAGTGGCACATGACAAAGGATATGAAATACCATCTTGCTGAACAGGGGATCGCATTGGCAAAGAAACTCGTTAGATGAAGAATGGCCGGTCGTCATTTCCCCGACAAGTTACAATTTGTCTAACAGGATATATCACCTGAATATCGAAAAACTGACCGTTGACTGGCCGCAATGTGCGAAAAGTTGACGGTCTCTTTTATACTCATTTTCAAAAAGGAGGTCACGAAACATGGCAAAACCGCAAACCCCTGAACCGCTCCGAGCCGGGGAGCGATCGTATAAGGTTTCATTATATAAAGAAACCCTCCGTATGATCTCAGTACATACGGAGGGTCAACTGCTTTACGGCCATCGCCCGATTCGGTGCGCCGGTTTTTTTATCGGCCGAAGAGTTCGACCGCGTGGCGGACGAAGGAGAGGGGCGGGACCTGGGCGGGGAGTTTGGCGCGGAAGCGCATCTGCGGGGTGCGCGGCTCGGACAGCGGGATGCCGTCCATATCCTCCATGGGCGTGACCTGCCAGGACAGCGGGCGGAAGTCCGGGCCGACGAGCTCGACGGTATCGCCGACAGCAAACTTGTTGCGCAGGCTCAGGACCGCGTTCCCCTGCGCGTCGCAGCTTTCCACGACGGCGCAGATCTGCCACTGGCGCAGATAGCGGGAATCCTCGGTAAACTGGCCGGGCTGGCCGTAGTAGAAGCCGGTGGAGTAGTGGCGGTGAGAGACATGGTCCACCTCATCGCGCCAGACGGGATCCGGCGCGCGGCCGGCCCACACGTCGTCGAGCACGTGGCGGTAGGCGCCGGTGACGATGGCGGCATAGTAGGCGGATTTGGCGCGGCCCTCGATCTTCAGGCAGTCGATCCCGGCGTCGCAGAGCTCGTCCAGATGGTCGATCATGCACATATCGCGGGAATTCATGATGTACGTGCCCTTTTCGTCTTCGAAGACCGGGAAGTATTCGCCGGGGCGCTTTTCTTCCATCAGGGCGTACTGATACCGGCAGGGCTGGGCGCACTGGCCGCGGTTGGAGTCGCGGCCGGTCATATAGTTGCTGAGAAGGCAGCGCCCGGAATAGGAGACGCACATTGCGCCGTGGCAGAAGGTCTCGAGCTCGAGCTCGGGCGAGACCCGCTCGCGGATCGTCAGGATCTCCTGCAGGCTCAGCTCCCGCGCAAGCACCACGCGGCGCGCGCCGAGGTCGAACCAGCTCTGCGCGCAGACGTAGTTGGCGATCGACTGCTGGGTGGAGATGTGCCGCTCGCAGCGCGGGGCGTACTTCCCTGCCAGCGTGAACGCGCCGAGATCCGCGAGGATGAGCGCGTCGACGCCCGCAGCACCCAGCTGCTCGAGATAGGCCGGGAGCGCGGCGGCCTCATCATTGCGGGGCATGATATTGACCGTGCAGTGGACCTTCACGCCCGCGGCGTGGGCCAGCTGCACCGCCTTCGGCAGCTCGTCCGGCGTAAAGTTGCCGGTGAACGAGCGCATGCCGAAGCTCGTGCCTGCCAGATACACGGCGTCCGCGCCGTAGGCGACGGCCATGCGCAGCTTTTCCATATCCCCTGCCGGGCTCAGAAGCTCCGGCTTACGTCTGTCCATCTGTCTGATTCTCCGTATCGGTATTCTCTTCGCCGTCCGCGGGCGCGTCCGTCTGCTCCTCGTCCGGCTGGGTCTTGCCCGCGAGCTCCGCCAGGAAATTCTGGTGCTCGTAATAGGTCTCGGAGAAGTGGTGGACGCCGTCGGCGTTCAGGGCGTAGAAGTAATAATTGGTCTCGGCCGGGTACAGCGCCGCACGGATGGAGTTCATACCGGGGTTGGCGATCGGGCCTGCGGGCAGACCGGCGTTCGTGTAGGTGTTATAGGGGCTGATGACACCCTTGTCCGCGTTGGAGAGCACTTCCTTGCGCTCGGCGAGCGCGTACTGGATGGTCGCGTCGATCTCGAGGCAGGGATAGAGCTTGCTGCACAGGCGGTTGTAGATGACGGAGGCGATGGAGGCGCTCTCGGAGGTCTTCGCGGTCTCCTTCTCCACGAGGGAGGCGACGGTGATGAGGTCGTAGAGCGAGAGTCTGCCGTCCGTGATCTCGGTCTCGGTGAAGCCGTTCGTGCGCATGCGCTGGGCCAGACGGTCGTTGAGCGCGTCCAGCGCGTCGTAGAGATCGTCGGTGAATTTGTTATCGAAGTTGCGCAGGAATTTGTCGATGACGTTCGCCGGATCGTCGCTCATATAGAACTGATACGTATCCGGGAAAAGATAGCCCTCCAGCCGGTTTTCGCTGCCGTAGGGGATCTCCTGCAGGAAGTCATAGGCAAATTCGTAGCTCGCCGCGGTATCGGCCAGATCCTGATAGGAGCAGACGCTGTCAGCTTCGAGCAGGCGGAAGATATCCTCGCACTCGTAGCCCTCGGGAATGGTGACCTCGACGACCGCACGGTCGGGGCTGGCCTCGATCATGTTGCTGACGAGGGCGTGATAGTCGTAGCGGCTGTTCAGCGTATAGGTGCCGGGCTCGATGGTCTTTTCCGCGTGGGAGGCCCAGCAGTAGAATTTGAACAGGGTCTCATAGCGCACGAGGCCCTTGCTTTTGAGCTCTCCGGCGATCTGCGAGATCGTCGCGCCGTCGGGGATGGAGACGGTGACCTCGGCGTCCTCTTTCGTCAGCGACAGCACGTCGTCGGCGCAGCGCCAGACCGCCACGGCCAGCAGCACAGCCACTGCCAGCACGCAGCACACGTACAGCAGCACCCGGATGCCGGACGGCAGCCGCGGGCGTTTCTTTTCGGGCTCCTGGCTCTCCGGCTGCGTCTCCTGGTCGACGGTCAGATCCGCGTATTCCTCCGGGATCTTCGGCTCAAAGAGTGGCTGCATGCCGGGCTTAGACGCTTCTTCGGCGGCGTCCGGCGTGTCGGGCGCAGGCGCATCCGGCTGTTCGGGCTGCGCCGCATCGCCGGGCCCGTCCATCATCGCGTCGACGCGGGCCAGATCGTCCTTGACCGACGCCAGCAGCTCATCGAGCGAAAGCTCTTCCAGACTTTTTTCCAGCGCGTCCTGCTCGGGCGTCTGTTCGTCCGGGCGGGCGTTGGGGTTCTGTTCAGCCATGTGTTCCTCCCTTATGCGCGGTAGACGATGTCGGCCGCGACCTGATCCGCGGCGGCCTTCCCCTTCAGCGCCTGCAGGCACAGAAGGCCAAACTCGTCAGCCGAGCCCGCCGCGCGGCCGGTGATGACGCGGCCATCCTGCACAGCGCCGCAGGCCGTCATGACGGCGGCGCCCATCTTCTCCTCGAGGCCCGGGTAGCAGGTGGCCTTGCGGCCGTCGGTGATGTGCAGCTGGGCAAGGATCGTGGGGGCGGCGCAGATGGCCGCGATATATTTGCCGTCTTCATAGGCAAGGCGGATAAAATTCATGGCGGTATCGCAGGCGAGGATCGAATGCACGCCGCCGAGGCCGCCGGGCAGGATGACCATGTCGGTCGAAGCCAGCTTCAGATCCTCCACGCGGCAGTCGGCCTGCACGCGCACGCCGTGACCGGCCTCGATCAGCGTCCCGCCGATCCCGGCGAGCTGCACTTCCACGCCGCCGCGGCGCAGAATGTCGCACGGCGCAATGGCTTCCATCGGCTCAAAGCCGGTACCCAAGATCATATATACCATTGTATTATGCTTCCTCCATACATTTTTTTACGTACGAATACAGTTCCTCATGGATATCCTCGATCGAGCGGAGCTTCCCGTCTTTCACGCAGGAGACGACCGTCCAGCCGAAGTAGGCCGCGGCCTGCCGCGCGACCTCGCGGCACTGGTGCAGATATTTGTCGTTGCGCTCGTGGATGTCGGCCTTCGTCCCGGTGTCGCTCTCGCGCTTGCGCATGAGCGTCTCGGCGATCTCCACCGGCATGTCGAGGCACAAAACCAGATCCGGCTTCGGCAGGCCCATGCGGCAAAATTCCAGGTCATAGAGCCAGGAGAAGAATTCCTCCCGCGCCGCTCCCTCGAGCTTTCCGCCCTGGTGGACGGCGTTGGACGTCGTATAGCGGTCCGACAGGATGAGGCCGCCCGCCGCGTAATCGTCCTTCCAGACGCGCTGATAGGACGCGTAGCGGTCGACCGCGTAGAAGGTCGAGGCCGCGTAGGCGTTGACGCTGTTCGGGTCGTCGCCGAACTCGCCGTTGAGATACATCCGGATGAGCGCCGACGACGGCTCGAGATACTGCGGAAACTGCAGACGGCGGAACGGGATGTTCTCGCTCTGCAGCCGCTTGGTCAGAAGTGCGAACTGTGTGGATTTTCCGGTACCGTCGGTTCCCTCAAACACGATCAGTTTTCCCATGTTGTTTACCCTCTTATCCGTTTGCCGAGCACGGCAAACAGGTATTTTGGCAGCCGGAGCATACGTCCGAACCGCTTCGGCTCCTTGATGAGCCGGTAGAGCCATTCCAGATTGCAGCGGATCATCCACTTCGGCGCGCGCTTCACGGTCCCCGCGAAGCTGTCAAGCGAGCCGCCGAGGCCGATCATGAGCTTGACGTGCAGCGCGTCCAGATGGTCCTTCATGAAAAGCTCCTGCTTCGGCGCACCGAGGCAGACAAAGAGCACATCGGGCCGGGCGGCGTTGATCTTCTCGATGATCGGGGCTTCGTCCTTGAAATAGCCGTCGTTCATGCCACAGATATGCAGCTTCGGATGCTTTTCGAGCATTTTCTGCGCGGCAAGCTCTGCGATGCCGGGCTTGCCGCCGAGCAGGAACAGGCCGCCGCCGGTCTTCTCGAGAATGGAGAGCAGACGGTCGGCAAAGTCGACGCCCGCGACCTTCTGCTTGAGCGGCGTCTTTAAAAGCTTCGAGGCCAGGACGACGCCGGCGCCGTCCGGCAGGACGAGGTCCGCGCCGTTGATGAGCGCGCGGAGCTTTTCGTCGTGCAGGGCTTCGTAGGCGATCTCGGCGTTGGGAGTCACGGCGTAGCAGGTCCTGTCTCCCGCGAGGATCTGTTCGGCGCGGGCGGCGGCCTCATCCATCGTGACGTTATCAAACTGCAGGCCCATGATATCCAGTTTCATGTGCAGGCATACCTCACCAATTTAGAATCATACGCATATCATCTTAGCACATATTTCCGCATTTGTCCACGCAATTTCGGGGCCAATTTCCTTCCGCGGAGTTTCACATGCGCCCGGCGCTGCATAAACTGTTATGAAAGCGAAGCGTGAACGACCCTGGTTTCGGCCACGCGAACCTTTACGATCATATAATAGGAGGTCATCCGAATGTCTGAACCTGCACAGGCTGGCAAGACCTGTGATCTGCGCGGCATCCGTGAGGCTGTTTGCGTGCATACGGGGAAAATCACGGACAGCTGCCTTGCAAAAGACTGCATTGAAGATCTGCGCGTGTACTTAACGGTGGACTCCCAGCACACGCTGGACTGCGCGGCGAGCGCGAAGGCGCGGTTCGTGGAGCTGCTGTTTGTCGATGTTCAGGTGGAGTGTGTCCCCTACTCCTCCGGCTACTTTACGGTCGACGTTACCTTCTACTACCGCGTCATCGCCGACGCGACGCTCTCGGCCGGGCGGACGAATACGGTCACGGGTCTGGCGGTCTTCTCGAAGCGGCTGGTGCTGTTCGGCGGCGAGACCTGCGCCCGGATCTTCTCGAGCAAGGACGATCTGACGTGCCTCTGCAAAAAGTCGCTGCAGTCGGTCTCGCTGCCGCGGGCCATTGCCGAGACGGTCGACCCGATCATCCTCGGCTCGCGCGTGATGGAGGCGTGCGGCTGCTGCTGCCAGAGCGAGACCGCTCCCTCCATCCCCGAGGCGCTGCTGGGCTGCTTCGACGAGCCGCTGGTGCTGACCGGCGAATGCAAGCGGCTGCTCGTGACCATCGGGCAGTTCTCCATCGTCCGGCTCGAGCGCGACACGCAGCTGCTCATCCCGACGTTCGACTACTGCGTCCCCTCGAAGACCTGCCCGCCGGTCGGCGGCGCGAGCACCGAGAGCCCCTGCGACGTTTTCAGCCAGATTGAGTTCCCGATGGACGCCTTCTTCCCCGGCAAAAACGAACCCTGCATCAAACCCGAAGACAGCTGCACCGGCTGCAGCCGGACGAAATAAGCAAACCCGGGCTTCCCCACCCAGAGGGAAGCCCGGCTTTCCTTTTTGGCCGCTGTTTTACACGGATTTTCGACGGATTTAACATCCGCGGAGAAATCTCACGAAAATTTAACACGGGCATGCACGCGCTTTTGACATTTTAAATTTATAGTAGGGTCAGAACACAAGAGAAATACGGAAAGGGATCTTTGTGAAATGACGATTTTTGACTTTTTGACCATGCTCGGCTCGCTGAGCCTGTTCCTGTTCGGCATGAGCGTGATGGGGACGGCGCTGGAAAAGCGGGCGGGCGGCTCGCTGAAGGCCATTCTGGCGAAGCTGACGAGCGGACGGTTTTCCGGCCTGCTGACGGGCCTTGCCGTGACGGCGGTGATCCAGTCGTCGTCGGCGACGACGGTCATGGTGGTCGGTTTTGTCAACTCCGGGCTTCTGAGCCTGCGGCAGTCGATCCCGGTGATCATGGGCGCGAACATCGGCACGACGGTCACGGCGTGGCTGCTGTCGCTGTCCGGCATCAGCGGCGACAGTCTGTTTCTGCAGCTGCTGAAGCCGTCGTCGTTCACGCCGGTGCTGGCCGTGATCGGCATCATTCTGTATCTGACCGGCAAGGGCAAGAAAAAGGACACGGGCCTCATCCTGCTCGGCTTTGCGACGCTGATGTTCGGCATGGAGTCGCTGTCCGGCTCGGTCTCGGGTCTGCGCAATGACTCGAACTTCACAAAGTTCTTCCTGATGTTCTCCAATCCCATCCTCGGCGTGCTGGCCGGCGCGATTCTGACCGGCATCGTGCAGTCCTCGTCCGCCTCGGTCGGTATCCTGCAGGCGCTCTCGTCGACCGGCGCGGTCAGCTATGGCGCGGCGATCCCCATCATCATGGGCCAGAATATCGGCACCTGCGTGACGGCCATGCTCTCGTCCGTCGGCACGAATAAAAATGCCCGCCGGGCCGCCGTCGTGCATCTGAGCTTCAATATCATCGGCACGGTCGTCTGGCTGACGGTGTTTGAGACGGCAAATCTGCTGCTGCACTTCTCCTTCGTCGACCAGCCGATCGACACGTTCCAGATCGCGGTCATCCACTCGATCTTCAATGTGCTGTGCACGCTGATGCTGCTGCCTTGCTGCGGGCTGCTGGAAAAGCTGTCGTACCGGCTGATCCCGGAGACGGATCACCCCGATACCGCCGCCGTGCTGGACGAGCGTCTGTTCGCCACGCCGGCCATCGCGCTCGTCAAGAGCGAGGAGCTGACCAAGCGCATGGCCGCCGACGCGGAGCTGGCGCTGCATGAGAGCCTGCAGGCCGTGCTGCACTTCACGCCGGAGCTGGCCGCCTCGGTCCGCAGGCGTGAGGACGACACCGACCGGTATGAGGACACGCTCGGCACCTTCCTCGTGCATCTGGCCACGCAGCCGATGAGCGAGCAGGACAGCGTAGAGTCGTCGATGCTGCTGCATCTGATCGGCGATTTCGAGCGCGTCGCGGACCACGCCGTCAACATCATCGAATCCGCCGAGGAGCTGAAGGAGAAGGGCGTCTCGTTCACGCCGCCGGCACAGAAGGAGCTGCAGACCATGCTGGACGCGGTCGGCGAGATCGTCGATCTGACGAGCCGCGCATTCCTGCAGGACGATCTGGCGCTGGCGCGGCAGGTCGAGCCGCTCGAGCAGGTCATCGACAAGCTCAAGGACGAGCTGCGCACGAACCATATCGCCAGACTCCAGCGCGGCGAATGCTCGCTGGCTGCGGGCTTCGTGCTCTCCGACCTGCTGACGAACCTCGAGCGCGTGTCCGACCACTGCTCGAACATCGCGGGCTGTCTGCTTGACATGAAGAACGAGCGCATCGACCTGCACAAATATCTCGGCGACGTCAAATCCGGCAGCAACGAATTCTTGCTCCAGTATAACGCGTTTGAGGAAAAGTACAAGCTGGAAGCCTGATGCCTTGCTTTTCCCGGCCCCGTGTGCTATCCTGAAAAAAAAGATAACTGGGAGGTACGGATATGGCGATTTGGGCATTGGCAGGCACGCTGGCCTTCAGCTTCCTGCTCGAACTGATCGGCGCATCGGCAGCAAACAGCTCCGGCTGGGGCATCGTCGGCGCGATCGCCGCAATGGGCGCCTTCCTGATCCATACGATCGAACAGGCGCATAAAAAAACGCCGGATGAGGACGAGAAACCGGAGGAATAAACCAAGACCCGCCGTGCTGCTGCGCGGCGGGCCTTTTTCTCTTTTACGCGCTGCGTTCCGATTCGAGGGTGCGGAGGGCTTTGCGGAATTGGTGGGAGAAGAGGATGGAGGTGAAGGTCACGGCGAGGGTATCGGCGACGGGCTCGGCGAGGTAGACGCCCAGGGTCGGATCCGGGACGAGGTGCGGCATCAGGTAGATCAGCGGGATGAGCAGGACGAATTTGCGCATGACGGCCACGATGATGGAGCAGACGGCCTTGCCGATGGAGACGAAGGTGATCTGGCAGGCCCGCTGGATGCCGAAGATCGCCAGCACCGCGCAGTAGATGCGAAGGGCGCGGCCGGTGAATTCGATCAGTTCGGCGTCTGGCGTGAAGATCCCGGCGAATACGCGCGGGCAAAGCATGACAAACGCCCAGATCAGCGCGGAATATGTCAGGCAGACGGTCAGGAGCACGCGGAAGGTCTTTCTGACGCGCTCGACGTTCTTTGCGCCGTAGTTATAGCTCAGGATCGGCTGCGCGCCCTGCGAGATCCCCTGCAGGGGCAGGAGCGCAAACTGCATGACGCTCGTGAGGATGGTCATGGCGCCGACGGCAATATCGCCGCCGTAGCGGGCCAGCGAGGAATTGAAGCAGACGGAGAGCACGCTCTCGCTCGCCTGCATGATAAACGTCGCCGTGCCGAGGCCCACGCAGGGCAGGATGAGCCGCGGGCTCTGCAGGAAGTTCTGCACGCGCAGCTTCAGGACGCTTTTTTTGCTGAACAGGAACAGCACGACCCACAGGCACGACACGCCCTGTGAGACGATGGTCGCCAGCGCAGCACCGCGCACACCCATGCCGAGCTTGAAGATCAGGATCGGATCGAGCACGATATTGCACACGGCGCCGATCAGCACGGTGAGCATCCCCTCCCGCGCAAAGCCCTGGGCGGTGATGAACGCGTTCATGCCGAGCGTCAGCTGGACGAAGACGGTGCCGATGGCGTAGATCTGCATATAATCGGCGGCATAATCGATGGTCTGCCCGCTCGCGCCGAAGGCAAGAAGCAGATCGCGGTTCCAGATGAGAAGCACCGCGGTCAGGACGGCAGAGATGCCAAACTGCAGGGTAAAGCAGCCGCCGAGCATCTTCTCGGCCGTCTGCATATCGCCCTTGCCCATGCTGATGGACGCGCGCGGCGCGCCGCCCGAGGCGACGAGCGCAGCGAAGGCCGACACGATCAGGATGATCGGCGTGCAGACGCCAAGACCGGTCAGGGCCAGGCTGCCGACCTGCGGCATGTGGCCGATGTAGATGCGGTCTACAATATTATAGAGCATATTGACGAGCTGCGCGATCACCGTCGGGATCGCCAGCCGGAACAGGAGTCTGCCAATCGGCTCCGTGCCGAGAAACGCGTTTTTCTGATCCATCCGGACGCCTTCTTTCTGTGAAATGCCAGAAGATATTATAGTGTGCGGAGGACGGGCCTGTCAACGGAAAACAAGATGTTGCGGAAGGCGGGAGGTTTTGGCCCATATATGGTGATGTTGGCAGAAAAAAGTTTAATATTTGCTTAAAACCGGAGAAAAACGTTGAAAATACAGCGCAAATATGGTACTCTTTTGGTAAACATAATACTCCAACCACAGGAGGAGAAGGACATGAAGAAACAAAGATGGCTCAGCCTGGTGCTGATCCTGGCGCTCGTCGTGGGGCTGTGCAGCGAGATCGGAAGAGCGTCGTGTAGGGAAAGAGTGTAGATCTCGGTGGTCGC
>OMGX01000755.1_pt1 | contig 17095 bp, 15 predicted proteins | sample 1674381 | NCBI WGS metagenome assembly OMGX01 (sample SAMN05578582, study PRJEB25193) | human gut metagenome | biome: Human Microbiome; feature: human-associated habitat; material: feces | host: Homo sapiens | place: USA:Birmingham | reverse complement strand
TTGCGCCGCCCGGACAGTCCCTTGCCTTTTCTCTGGGAGACGAGAAAGGCTTTGAATGGATAGGAGCTTATGACATTACCGCTGACGAGCTTCTTGCCGGGACAGACACCGCCAAGACCGAAAGCAAGACCGCACAGGCGCAAATGCTCATTCTGGAACTGCTTGCAGATGGAAAGCGTATGCCGAGCGCAGAGCTGGAAAAGGCAGTCAATGAGCGTGGGATTTCCTCACGCACCATGAGAACGGCAAAGAGCCGTATCGGGGACAGACTTGTGACCGAGAAAGACGGTACAGCATGGGTCTGCTATCTCCGAGACTGACAACAGGAACACGGCAAGCGTGGCAAAGACGGCAAGGTTTTTATAGATACCTAAATGTTGCCGCCTTGCCTTGTTCCCTCATACCGACGCCGCCCGATGATGAACAGTCACCGGGCATTTTTCATTTCAGGAGGATTTTGAATGAACAATACCGCAACCAGCAGCACCAACAATACCCTTTGCCCGACTGTCAGAAAGCAGATTGGCAAGACCACCTATATTGTCCGTGTGCATTTCAGCCAGACCGCAAAAGAGACGATGGAGGACAAAATCAAGCGTCTGCTCCGTGAGGAAGTCCGCAAAATGTAACTTCTTTTTGAATTTGATGAAAAAGTCCTTGACTTTTCGTCTCTGGCAAGACCGCAAAATCGATCTTGGTGAGTACGGCTGTCCGCCTTGCACCTTTCAATCTGCCGCAGATTCAAGCCCTGACCGACCATGACGACATGGACCTTTACACGCTGGGCGAGAAGAAAGTGGCTCTTTACGCTGTCATTCCCGACAATGATAACACGTTCGTGCGCCCGGATAGGGCACCTTGCAATGCAGAAAAATGGTACTGCCCCGCATGATAACGCGGGAGGCCGCCTGCCTGACCGAAAGGCGAAAGCTGACACGGGAACACAGCACGGCAGGAAAGCGGTAAGTTGCCCAAAGGCAATCGGGCACGACTGAACCGCAAGGCCAAGTGGATATGAGGCTTAAGTTGGGTTTACTGAATGCAAGTTTCAAGTCTCTGTTGTGTCCAGGTGGGGGAAAGTGCCTGTAACCCCCAGCGCAGGTACGTTTACTACTTGAATGTTGGTAAACGGTTATCAGCAAACCTGCGCGACGAGCAGGAGAACCTGTTTTAACGAAACGAAAGCAGAGTCCGACAATCCACATTTACCAAGGCAAAGTGCTAACCGGGGATACCCTAAACAGGAATGCCGTGAAAGGGGGAAAGTTTGGCTATGGTTTAGAGCCTGAATATCCTGCATGGGTACGGAGCGCCCATAGTAGTCCGAGGACCCTGAATTGACAGGGATAGCCGTAAAAACGGAAGCGGTAACGCCGTCCACATGGCGAAGGGGCGCAGTCAATGCGTACTAAAATCGTAAATTGATTAGGGAGGAAAACCTCACGAATGAAACCAACAATGGAGATTTTAGCAAGAATCAGTCAGAACTCAAGCAAAAATAAAGAAGAAGTATTCACCAGATTATACCGTTACCTTCTGCGTCCTGATATCTACTATGAGGCATACCGAAATTTGTACGCTAACAGTGGAGCGGCGACCAAGGGAGTAAATGAAGATACGGCGGATGGATTCAGCGAGGCAAAAATCAACCGTATCATCAAATCGCTGGAAACAGAAACCTATCAACCCAAGCCGGCCCGCCGCACCTATATCCAAAAAGCCAACGGGAAAATGCGTCCGCTGGGGATTCCCACCTTTACGGACAAGCTGGTACAGGAGGTGCTTCGGCTGGTGCTGCAAGCTGTGTATGAGCCGGTTTTTCTAAATTGCTCACACGGATTTCGGCCAAACCGGAGCTGCCATACCGCATTAGCACAGGCCAAACAGAAGTTCTCCGGTGCAAGGTGGTTTATAGAGGGCGACATCAAGGGTTGCTTTGACCACATTGACCACACTGTTTTGGTGGGGCTGGTAAACCGAAAAATCAAGGATGCGCGGCTGATAAAGCTGCTGCACAAATTTCTGAAAGCCGGATACATGGAGGACTGGCGTTATCACATCACATATAGTGGAACGCCCCAGGGTGGGATTATCTCTCCTATTCTGGCCAATATCTATCTGCATGAGCTGGACAAATTTGTGATGGCGCTGAAGGCTGGTTTCGATGTCTATGAGGAGAAAAAGTACACACCTGAATACAATACGCAACTCAGTAAAAAGAAAGTGGTACAACGGCAAATCAAAAAGGCTGAGGGCGAGGAGCGCCAGCGGCTTATTGAAAAATACAGGGAAATTCGCAAGCAAATTCTGACGACGCCCGCAAAATCCCATACCGACAAGAAAATCAAGTATATCCGCTATGCGGACGACTTTTTGATTGCGGTGAACGGGAGGCGGGAGGACTGTGTGGAAATCAAGCGAAAACTGGCTGAGTTTATCGGTGGGATGTTGAAGATGGAACTCAGCGAAGAAAAGACGCTCATTACCCACAGCAGCGAATATGCCCGATTCCTGGGATATGATGTCCGGATACGGCGGGATGGGAAAATAAGGCGTGTCGGAAAGTTGAAACAATCAAAGCGCACACTGAACAATAAAGCGGAATTAGTTGTACCATTGGACGATAAAATCCATAAATTCATCTTCTCAAAAGGCATTGCGATTCAAGAGGAAAACGGAAACCTGCGACCCGTCCACCGGGCGGAGCTGCTACACATGACGGATTTAGAAATTGTCTCCAGTTATAACAGCGAACTTAGGGGAATCTGCAATTACTACAACTTGGCAAGCAACTTTTATAGGCTGAGTTATTTGGCCTACTTGATGGAGTATAGCTGCCTGAGAACCCTTGCCAACAAACACAGAAGCTCTGTACCGAAAATCATCCGCAAATTTCAAGATGGACAGGGCCAGTGGGGTATCCCCTATGAAACAAAAAAAGGCTGGAAATGGTGCTATTTTGCCAACTACGCCGACTGCAAGACAGTGAAGAATCCGACAGACACAATTACGTTCGCAACCCAGCAGCATAGACTTTCGGTAAATACGATCGAGAAACGATTAAAAGCGTGTAAATGTGAATTGTGCGGCACGACGGACAGTCCCTGCTTTGAGATTCACCATGTGAACAAACTCAAAAATCTGAAAGGGAAACTGCCTTGGGAAGTCGCTATGATTGCAACGCGGCGCAAAACTTTAGTGGTGTGCCATAATTGCCATGTCATGATTCACCACCAGTGAGTATCTGATTGAACAAGCAAAGACGGAGCCGTGTACAGCGAGAGTTGTAAGCACGGTTCTGAGGGGGGTCTGAGCAGACCTGCCGCCGCAATGCGGTAAGGCGGCTCTTTCCTACCCTACAACTTCCTTGTGAGCCTGCTTTACGCGCAGGCGTTCCAAGCCCTGTATTACAGCGCAGACCAGATCCACCACGGCCCGCTGCCGCGCCACGTTCGCTTTGTGCTGGACGAGTTCGCAGCCATGCCGCTGCCAGGCTTTACACGCGAGCTTGCGACGATGCGTTCGCGTTCCATTTCGGCAAGCGTTATCATACAAAACATGGCGCAGATCAAGGAGCTTTACAAGGATAGCTGGGAGACGATTCCCGGTAACTGCGATACCATTTTGTATCTTGGCGGCAACGAATCCAGTACGCACAAATATGTGTCCGAGATGCTCGGCAAGGCCACGATTGATACGAAAACGCATGGTCAGACGAAAGGCAAATCTGGTTCTTACTCAACCAATTTCCAGATGTCCGGGCGCGAGCTGCTGACCCCTGACGAGGTTCGAAAGCTGGACAACCGCTATGCGCTGCTGTTCATTCGCGGTGCAAGCCCGGTCATGGATGAAAAGTACGATCTCATGCACCATCCCGCAATCTCGCGCAGCTCTCTTGGCGGTGCAGCGCCCTACATTCATCATGGAACCAACCCGCCCATTTACACCGGCCGTCCGCTGTTCCGAGCAGGCATCACAGAACACCTAAACCCATCAAAGGAGGAATTTCATTGAAGAAACCTTTTGAATCCAAAGCCAAACGGCTCTACTCGATCTTCGCCAGCGTGTTTTTCATGCTGGCGGTTTTTGTTGTCCCGGCGTTCGCGGCAGACGGCGATCCGCTTGCGGTCGTCAACAATCTGAGCGACTTCATTTTCTCGCTCATTCGCGCGGTCGGCTTGATCCTGCTCGGCTTTGGCATTTTGCAGGTCGGTTTGTCGCTCAAGTCGCACGATCCATCCCAGCGCGCGAACGGCATCCTGACTGTTGCGGGCGGTATCGTCATTACATTCACCAAGGAGATCCTGACGCTGATCACCGGCTGATAACGCCGTGGGGAGAGCGAAAAAGCTCTCCCCGATACAACTGGAGGTGATACCATCTCAAGTGGAAACTGGATCATAGATAACCTCAATTCCTCGCTGGAAACATGGAATGATAAACTATCTGAGATTTGGACACTGCTGACCACCAGTCCGGAGAATTTCAAGGGCGGCGGGATCTGGAACGTGATCGTGGGCATCAATGACGCGCTGAAAGCAATCGCATATGCGCTTCTGGTGCTGTTCTTTGTGATCGGCGTGATGAAAACCTGCGGCAGCTTTACGGAGCTAAAACGCCCGGAAGTGGCGTTCAAATGCTTCATCCGTTTTGTGCTGGCGCAGGCGGCAGTTACCTATGGCATGGAGCTGATGACGGCTCTGTTCTCGATTGCGCAGGGTGCGATCCAGACAATCATGGGCGCGTCCGGCCTTTCGGCAATGGAAGCATCCACACTGCCTGCCGAGATCGCAACGACGATTGAAGATGTCGGCCTGCTGGAGAGCATTCCGCTCTGGGCGGTGACGCTGCTCGGTTCGCTGTTCATCTGGGTGTTGTCACTCGTGATGATTCTGACCGTCTACGGCCGCTTTTTTAAGCTCTATATGGCGACAGCGATTGCGCCGATCCCGCTTTCTAGTTTTGCAGGACAGCCCTCCAGCAGCATTGGCATGGCGTTCATCAAGAGCTACGCCGCCATCTGCTTGGAGGGCTGTGTTATTTTGCTTGCCTGCATTATCTCTTCACAATTCGCGTCCAGTCCACCCGTCGTAACGGAAGGACTTGCCCCGGCAACGGTCGTCTGGAATTATATTGGCGAGCTGGTATTCAATATGCTGGTACTCGTCGGCTCCATTAAAATGTCCGACCGCATCATCCGGGAACTGATGGGGCTTGGTTAAATCATGCGCCGAACTTTCCGCACCAGCGACACAATACACGAAATCAGTCCCAGGACAATGAGCGCATACCAGATCCCATTCGCCAGTGCATAGTGGCTGTAATACCAGCCGGAAAACAGCGTCGGCACGATCAGCGCATACAAAAGCGGCAGACCGAGGTGCAGCAGTGACGCGGCATGAAATAATACGGACAGAAGCAAACAGCCAGCCCCAAATACGATCATCAACATGGCACGACCTCCTTTAGAAAGTTTGTGCCATGTTAGCTTGGAACAAGGAAAAATTCAAGGGTCAATCCAAAAAAACTTAGAAATTGGAGGGATTCATCATCGAAGTTAAAATCAACAAAGAAATTCAGCGGTATCAGGAGAGCATTCTGTTCGGCTTATCGCTGCGGCAGATGGTGTTCGCGCTGCTGGCCATCGGTGTGGCAGTCGGCGCGTATTTTGGCTTGAAGCCGCTCATCGGCGCAGCGGATGTCGGCTGGGTGTGCATGCTGGCGGCGTTCCCGTTTGCCATGTGCGGCTTTTTTACTTACAACGGCATGCCTGCGGAACGTTTCCTGCTGGCGGTCATCCGTTCCGAGATCCTCTGCCCGCGAACGCTGTCATATCATCCGCAGAATCTGTATGCGGAATTGCTGCTGGACTCCAATTCCATGCGGGAGGTGCTGACGCTTGATTAAAACGCTCAACAACACCATCAAGCAGGATCGAACGGCATATAAAATCCCGCGCAGCGTACAGGATGTCATTCCCATCCAGCGGATCTTCGCGGATGGGATTTTTCAGTTCGGTACGAAATATTCCAGAACGCTGCGCTTTTCGGACATCAACTATGCCATTGCCTCGAAAGAGGACAAAATCGCGATGTTCCTCGGTTACAGCGAGCTGCTGAACGCTTTGGACAGCGGCTCGACTACGAAGCTCACGATCTGCAACAAGCAGGTTAACCGGCAGGCGTTTGAAGATACCGTTCTGCTTCCGCAGCGCGGAGACAACCTCGACGGATTCGTGGACGAGTTCAATGGGATGCTGGAAGGCAAAATCTCCGGCAGCTCCGCCAGCGTGGAACAGGAGCGGTTTATCACGGTTTCCGTTCACAAAAAGAATGTGGACGAAGCACGCACGTTCTTCTCTCGTGTAACAGGCGAAGTATCCTCCAAACTCTCGCGTCTCAACTCGTCTTCCAACGAGCTGGACGCCGCCGAGCGGCTGGATGTGCTGCGCGGATTCTTCCGGCCGGAGGAAGCTGCGCTTCCGTTCGACCTGCAATCTGCCATGAGGCGTGGACACAACCTCAAGGATACGATCTGCCCAGATAGCTTGGAGTTCCATCGTGACTACTTCAAGATGGGCAATCAATACGGTCGTGTGCTGTTCCTCAAGGACTATGCCAGCTACATCAAAGACAGCATGATTCTGGAACTGACCGACCTCAACCGCCGCATGATGCTCTCCATTGACATGATCCCCGTGCCGACCGACGAAGCGGTGCGCGAGGTGGAGAACAAACTGCTCGGTGTGGAAACGAACGTCACCAACTGGCAGCGGCGGCAGAACAGCAACCAGAACTTCTCTGCCGTTGTGCCGTATGATCTGGAACAGCAGCGCAAGGAAACCCGCGAGATGCTGGATGATCTCACGACCCGTGACCAGCGGATGCTGTTCGCTGTGGTCACGCTCGTGCATCTGGCAGACAGCAAAGAGGAGCTGGACAGCGACACGGAAACACTCCAGTCCATTGCGCGCAAGCACCTGTGCCAACTTGCGAAACTGAGCTTTCAGCAGCAGGACGGCCTTGTAACCGCGCTGCCGCTCGGTCTGCGGCGCATTGATGCACTGCGGACACTCACGACAGAAGCCCTCGCGGTGCTTATGCCGTTCAAGGCACAGGAGATCCGCCACCGGCACGGCATCTACTACGGGCAGAATGCAATCTCCAAAAATCTCATTCTGGCAGACCGAAAAGAGCTGCTCAACGGTAACGGCTTTATTCTCGGTGTCTCCGGCTCCGGCAAATCCTTTGCCGCCAAGCGCGAGATCACGGAGATCGCGCTGTCCACAAACGACGACATTATCATCATCGACCCTGAAGCCGAATATCGTCCGCTGGTTGAGGGCTTGGACGGCGAGGTCATTGAAATCTCCGCAACCTCGCCCAATCATATCAATGCTCTTGATATGGAGTCCGGCTACAACGACGGCGACAATCCCGTTGTGCTGAAATCCGAATTCTTATTGTCCCTCTGTGAACAGCTCGTGGGCGCAGGCAAGCTGTCCGCCAAGGAGAAATCCATCATTGACCGCTGCACCGCGCAGGTCTACCGGGAGTTTATCCGAAACGGTTATCTCGGCGTTGTGCCGACATTGCAGGACTTCCACGCTGCGCTCCTGGAGCAGGCAGAACCCGAAGCGCGGGACGTTGCGCTATCTCTGGAACTGTTCACGGAGGGCAGTTTGAACACGTTTGCCAAGTACACGAACGTGGATACGAACTCCAGAATCCTCTGCTATGACATCCGTGACCTCGGCAAGCAGCTCCTGCCGGTTGGTATGCTCGTTGTGCTGGACAGCGTGTTCAACCGCATCATCCGAAACCGCAAGCTCGGCAAGAACACATGGCTCTACATCGACGAAATTTATCTGCTGTTTCAGCACGAGTACAGCGCGAATTTCCTGTTCACGCTCTGGAAGCGGATGCGCAAATATGGGGCCTGCGGCACAGGGCTGACACAGAATGTCGACGACCTGCTGCAATCCCACACCGCCCGCACGATGCTGGCAAACAGCGAGTTTCTGCTCATGCTCAATCAGGCGAGTACGGACCGCATCGAGCTTGCACGCTTGCTCAATATTTCGGACAATCAGCTCTCGTATATTTCAGGCGTTGATTTCGGACATGGACTTCTCAAATGCGGCAGCACCATCGTGCCTTTCGTGGATCATTTTCCGAAAAACGGCAGGCTGTATCAGCTGATGACCACAAAAATGTCTGAACGGGTGGAGCAGGCGTCGTAATGCGGGAGGTCAAAGAAAAATCACCGCTGAAAGCGAGAGCCGTCGAAACCCTCAAATCCGCGCCGCAGGCAGCGTTCCGCCGCGGCACGGATGCTTCCTTTCAGCAACTTCGGCAGGAGCTGCGCGACGCAGCACAGGATGGGCAGCCGGAGGATCGCTACGAGAGCAGCAAAATCACGGATACCGCCGATCATGCCGTGCGGGAAGCCCGCCATCTAGCAGAAAAGGCCGTCCAAAAGCTGCCGAAAACAAAATCCGAACCGCAGCGGGAATCTAGGACGGAATCTGTTCCACAACACGAGCAGTCCCGACAGCCTACTACAGCACCGAGAGAATATCCGCCTGTTTCTGCGCAACCGAGCTGCCCGCCACAGAGCCAGCCGCAGGTAGGTCGGTCTGTGCGCGAACCGGTTTCTCCAATCAGGGAGAAGCCGGTTCCCCCTGCAAACGCCCAACAGCCCAAAAAGCAAGCAGAAGCAGTGAAAACGGCTGCGCGTCAGCCAAAAGAGCGGAATAATTGCAACCTGACACAACTGTCTGCCACAAAGTCTACTCTGGCAGAACAGCGACCGTTTGGACATGCTCCTGTGGTCAAAAAACCGGCCGCACCTGCGACAACGCCAACGACACAGCACGCGCCACGAATTCATCCAAAAGAAAAACCGCCCATTTCTTCTCTGCGAGAACCTCCTGCTGCGCTCGAACCGAATACCACACAGTTTGCGCTTCCTGAAATCAAGACGAAAGAGTACATCCGAAAGGAACGGAAAAAACAACATCTTCTCAAGGAAGAAGCGAGCGGTATTGAAGATATGCTCACAGATCCCGAAACATTTTCGCCGGTCATCCGTACACGGGAAACTGTTCGTGAACAGCAAAAACTCCACGTTTCCCATAGTGCGGAGCAGGAGCAGCCAGCTCTGCCGCAGATCCGAACGCGGCAGCCGCAGACAGCTTCCATGCCCGCCAATACAGAATCCGCGAAACCAGAAGTTCCACAGCCACCGCTTCCGGACATCAAGAGCAAGCAGAAATACATTGCGGTGCAGAAGCCGACACAGGTAACGCCTGTGCAGGCAAACCCACAACAGGCGGCGCGGCAAACTGGGAGCAACGCTGCACGTCGCGAATTAAAATTATGTCAACCGCCGTTGACAAAAGAAACGGCCACTGCGCCAACGAGCAAGAATGTTGCTCCTGCAAAACCTGTGCGCGTCCAAAAGCAGGCGCGACCAGCTTTCGTAAAAAAGCAGAAGATCAAAACAGCCCCGAAAGCGAAAATCAAATCCGCCACACCTGCTGCAAAGGCATTGCCCAGCAAAGCGTCGACAGCTCCTCCAAAGCAGGCTGCAACTGTCATCCGCAAAGGACAGGCACTTCGGGATACGGCAATCAAAACAGCGAAAGCCGCAAAAGAGGCTGGGAAGAAAGTCCTGCGGGCAATCGCGGCAGCGGTAGAAAAGCTGGTCGCAGCCATTGGCGCGGGCGGCGCGGCGGCAGTTTCCGTTGTCGTGGTAATCCTGCTCGTGGGGATGCTGTTTGCCTCGCCGCTTGGAATTTTGTTCGCCGGCGAGGACACTGGCACGGAAATCAAGATCCCGGACGCGGTTGCGACGCTGAACGGCGAGTTCACCGACGCGATTTACCGCATCATGGAGGATCATCCATACGATGAGCTGGATATGCAGGAGGGCATGGAAGCGACCATGCTTCAAAACTGGCGAAACGTGCTGGCTGTGTACGCGGTCAAGGTTTCAACCGACGAGGAAAACGGGCTGGACGTTATGACGATGGATGAGGAAAAGCTCCAGCTCCTGCGCGAGATTTTCTTCGACGCGAATAAACTCGAATACGAATTGACAACCAGAACCGTAGACGGCGAGCGGATCACAACGCTGCATATCTCCGCACAGATTAAGGACGCCATGCAGATGGCAGACGAGTACGGCTTTACCGCCAAGCAGCGAGAGATGCTCGAAGAATTGCTGAAGCCGGACTACGATGACATTTTCCTTTCCCTGATCGGCAATTATCAACCGGACGGTACGCCCATCGGCCCCATTGACATTTCGGATATCCAAGGCACGCTGCCGGATGATCTTGATCCGCTGCGCGAGTCCATTGTTCTGACGGCGTATCAGCTTCTTGGAAAAGTGACGTACTTCTGGGGCGGCAAAAGTCTCGTCCTCGGCTGGGACAGCCGCTGGGGAACGCCGACGACGGTTACCGCACCGGGCAGCGGCTCGACCGGCAAGGTGCTGCCGTTCGGATTGGACTGCTCTGGCTTTGTAGACTGGACATTCTATAATGCCACGAGCGGTGCATACCTGCCCGGACGCGGCGGTGGCGCAGCTTCGCAGCATGGCTACTGCACCAACATTGCATGGTCAGACGCGCTGCCCGGCGATCTCGTCTTTTACGCGGATGACAGCCACGTTGGGATCGTCTGTGGCTATGACAGCGTAGGAAATATCCTCGTCATCCACTGCTCCGGTGGACAGAATGGCGTGGTCGTGACCGGGCGCGAGGGCTTTGCCGTCGCAGCCCGACCGGATTTGTTTACAGATTAGTTGACTTTGCTTCGTTTGTGCGGCATTCTTTGTTGGCTCTGGTGAATAGCTTTCTTTCTCGTTTCCTGCGATACTTGGCGTACCAAAGCGAAAGGAGACTGTAATGGAAACAAGAAAAAACCTGTGTGCCATGCTGCCCGTCGCACTTCATACCAGAGTCCGGCAGGAGCAGGAAAAAGCCGGGATGACCCTCGGTGAGTATGTGGAAGCCATGATCACGGAATATTACGACTGGAAGGACGGAAAAATCATGACCGGAGAAATGAGAACCTTAGCCGCGCAGATCCCCGCAGAACTCTTTGACCGACTTGACCGCTACCTCAAGGAGCGCGGCATCAAGAAGAAGGACTTCTTAGTTGACATCATCACCCGCGCGCTGGAAGAAGCCGAAGCCGCCGAACCGGCTACAGAAGCATCGCCCCAGGACGAGCTGGAGGAACAGCCAGAAGCGGACGAAACCTGATCCCATCCCAAGCCCCCGCAGGTCAAGCCTGCGGGGGTAAACCTTTGTTGCAAGCCGTCAGCCGACACGCGCCCGCGTGTCGGCTTTTCTGCGTCCCGGTAGGGACGCTGCACCCCAAAGACATAAAAACCGCGCGTTGGAGCGCGTGTAACGGAGTACAAAACCAGATACACAGGAGGCAAGAAAACACAAATGCTATCTGAGCACCAAAACAAAAACGCAAATTTTCTCCGAATCCTGATGACACTCCGCGCCCTGCGGCAGCGCGGAGACATTACGGAAAAAGAATACCGCAGAGCCAAGAAATATTATCAGGCACTGACCGGCGCGGACATTGTCCTTACGGATTAAACTGTAATTTGCACGGTTTCCACAAGAATTCCCGCCGCCGTTTCAGCGTTTGGTAGAATTCGAGACCGTTTGAAAGATATCAGTAGACTTGAACCTTTTTCCGAATATACTTGTCGTTGACAAAAACGCCGAAAGGAGGGAAAACCATGCCCATTGCAAAACTGATCTCACCGGCCACCCGGCAGGTACTCTGCAAACTGCGTGTCGCGGCTTACTGCCGGGTATCCTCCAATTCCGCAGACCAGAAAAATTCCTTTGCCACGCAGGAGCGCGTTTACAGGAAGCGGATCACGGAGAATCCGGATTGGGAGCTGGTTGACATTTTTGCCGATGAGGGGCTGAGCGGCATGAAGGCGGATACCCGCCCGGAATTCCAGCGGATGATCCGGATGTGCGAGCTGCACCAGATCGACCTCATCCTCACAAAATCCGTCTCCCGCTTTGCCCGCAACGTCAAAGAAGCGCTGAGCTACACGCGGAAATTAAAGCTGCTCGGCGTCGGGGTGCAATTTGAAGAAGATGGCGTCAACACGCTGGCGATGGCCGACGAGATGTTGCTCAATACGTTTGCAGCCATTGCGCAGGAGGAATCCAAATCCATCTCGCAAAATCAGAGATTGTCCATTGTCAAACGGATGGAACTTGGGGAGTATGTTGACAGCAATGCTCCATACGGGTATCGGCTGATAAACAAAACGCTGTCTGTTTACGAACCGGAAGCAATCATTGTTCGATGGATTTACCAGACTTATCTGAACGGATGGTCAACCAATGAAATCGCAAAAGACTTGTCAGTTCGAAACATCCCAACAAAGTGTGGAAAGTCCACATGGACATCTACACGAGTTTCTTATATTTTATCAAACGAGCGATACATCGGTGACTGTAAATACCAGAAAACCTGTCGCGAAGCGATAGTTCCGTTCCGGCAGTCCAAAAATCGCGGGCAGGAAGATATGTTTTATGCCAAAGAAACCCATACGCCGCTTCTCGATAAGCATCTTTTCTATCAGGTTCAGGATCTTTTAGAGAAAAGAAAAAAGCAGCACTGCACAGAAATTGTGCCCAAGCAGTATCCTTTCACAAGTCGCATTCGGTGTTCCGAGTGCGGCGCTTTCTATCATCGGAAGGTGCGGAACGGAACGGTCAAGTGGGTATGCTCCAGACACGCAGCAGACACAACCGCCTGCGATTCCCACTATTACAGTGAAGCACGCATTTATGACGGCATCATCACCATGATCAACAAGCTGCGCTTTTGCGAAGAAGATATCCTTGGTCAGACGATTCAGAAGCTGGAATTTGCCGCCGCAGCCTATAAGCGGAACAACAGAGCAGCCAGTCAGCTCAGTCAGAGCATTGCCGAGCTGAACGCAAAGCTGCTTGCACTGGAGCGGCTTCGAACAAAGGGATACCTCGCCGCAGATATTTACCATACGCAGGCGCGGGAGATCCGCCAGCAGCTCGATAAACTGAAAACCGAGCGATACAGCAGCTTTGAGTCCAAGATTCTCACCATGCTGGAAGATGTCCGAAAGCTGAAATCCCTGATTGACGAGCTGGAACAGCCGCTGGAAGTGTTCGACGAGAAGCTGTTCCATGAGATCGTTACCGACATTTGCATCAATCACCATGACGAAATGACGGTAACGCTGCTTGGCGGACTCAGATTTACAGAACAGATTTAAGAGGGACGGGTATGAAAAAGATTCGATATTTACCGTTTGGCTACACCATCCGCAACGGTCAAACCGTGATCGACCAGCAGGAGGCCGAAACTGTGCGCGGCATTTTTACGGCATATATTCACGGGGCATCGCTCAAGGAGATTGCGGAAGATCTCACAGCGAAAAACATCCCATACACAGAGCGAAGCTGCGTTTGGGACAAGGCGAGAATCTCTCGGATACTAGAAAACGCCAAATACACCGGCGATGCTGAATTTGACGCGATCATCGAAGACGCTGTCTACGAGGAAGCGGTCGCAGCCAAAAGCGCACGGCGCTGGAATCGGGCCGTTACAGAATGTGAAGGAATCCGGCAGCTCCGCGACCATATCCGCTGCGGAAATTGCGGCGCGCCCATGCTCCGGCACATCAACTCCAAGCGGGCCGTCCGGGAAAGCTGGACGTGCAGCAACACTGCCTGCGGCCTGCGGGTGCGAATCAGCGATGGTGAACTGCTCCAAAAGGTCACGCTGCTTATGAACCGTATCATTGAAAACGCCGATCTCCTGTTGCCACATGAAATAGTGCGGCGCACAGATTCTCCAGCGGTGCAGGCGCTGCAGCAGCAGATCGCAAGTGAGATGTCGCAGGAGCAGCCGGATGAGCAGCGGATCGTAGACCTGCTGCGCGAGATTGCAGGCCAGCTTTATCGGCAAACCAATGCAAAAACACAAATTGCCGCACAGATTGCTAGAAAACGCGCCGCTTTGATGCATCCACAGGATGCATTTAACAGCGTCTGCTTTTCCAGCCTGATTGACGCCGTCTCCCTCTCTGCGGGAGGCGGCGTCATTCTGCATACAAAGACACAGACCGAGATTTATGAAAGCGAGGACAAAACGGATGGAAGTACAGAAAATCCCGAAGCGGACGGTTACCCTGATTGAACCGAAGAAGTCCATTCTTGTAGACAAGGAAAAGTACCATCAAAAGCGGGTGGCGGCCTACTGCCGCGTCTCCACAGATTCCGAAGAACAGCTTACATCTTATCAGAACCAGATGCGCGTTTACACGGAAATGATCGCTGCCAACAAGGAATGGGAGTTTGCCGGCCTTTATGCCGACGAGGGCATTTCCGGCACAAGGGCGGACAAACGCCCGGAATTTCAGCGCATGATCCGCGACTGCCAAAACGGAAAGATCGACTATATCATCACGAAATCCGTCTCCCGCTTCGCCAGAAACACCGTGGAATGTCTGGAATATATACGTTCTTTGAAAGCACAGGGCATTGGAATTTTCTTTGAGGAACAGAACATTGACACGCTGAAAAGCGACAGTGAATTGTATCTTGTCATTTACGCGGGTTTCGCGCAGTCCGAGTCCGAGAGCATCAGCAAACACATCACATGGACCTACCGCAAAAATTTTGAAGACGGGAAAGTGAGCTTTCAGTACAAACGCCTGCTGGGCTACCGGAAAGGCGAGGATGGCAAACCAGAGATCGTGCTGGAGGAAGCGGCCATCGTAGAACGGATTTTTGAGATGTTCCTCGCAGGGCAGCCGGTTAAGGTGATTTCGCAGACGCTGCAAGCAGAGCAAATCAAGATTTCCGGAAAGGATCTCAGCTTCAGCAAGAACATGATCATGAATATCCTGCGGAACGAAAAATACTGTGGCGACTGTATCCTCCAGAAAACGGTCACGGTGGACTGCATCTCCAAAACACGGAAAGTGAATCAGGGCGAAGCACCCATGTACATTGTCGAGAACAATCATCCGGCGATTATCAGCCGCGAGGTGTTCAACCGTGCGCAGGAAGAATTGATCCGGAGGCAGGCACTCCGGGCAAAGTCAGATAAGACATCCATCACCGCAACCGGAAAATACTCCAAATACGCACTGACCGAGGTGCTGCAATGTGCAGAATGCGGCAGCCGTTACCGACGCGTCACATGGACCGCACACGGAAGAAAGAAAATCGTCTGGCGGTGCATCAGCCGTCTGGATTATGGAACGAAACACTGCAAGGACTCCATTACCGTAGAGGAAGAAGCCCTGCACGGAGCGGTTGTCCGCGCGTTAAACCGCTTTCACACAGAGGACGAGTTCACATACCTGGCGCTCATGAAAGCCACCATTGGAGAAGCCATCGGCATAAATGGCGGTTCGGAAGAAATCGACCTGCTGACATGCCGCATCGACGCGCTGAACAAACGGATGCTGGATCTGGTCAACGAAACCGTCGCCGCTGGAAAAGACGTAGAAAGCAGCGAGGATGAATTCAAAGACATCTCCGATCAGATCGAGCAGCTTAACCGTCGCATCGCAGCGATTCAGGAGAGCATCCACAAGGACGGCTCCCGCCAAGCGCGGCTGGAGGAAATTCAGAACATCATCGCCGAGCGCAATGCGAATGAAACGCAGTACGATGACAGCATCGTGCGCCAGATGATCGAGTGCATCAAGGTACATAACGATGGAAAGCTGACGATCATTTTCGGCGGCAGCTACGAGATCGAGGAAACGCTATAAATACGAAGCACCTCTGTGAGAGCGTTCACTCGGTGGTTGGTATCATAATGTGATACCAACCACCGAGTGAACGGAGTGCGTAACGATTAAGGGCATAAACATTTTCGTTGCAGAAACCTTCCACGACGGTAAACTAAAGTTTGCTATACCAAATCAATCCCAAGCTCAAGGGCTTTTATTGGATGGGACACACATTCGAGAGTTTACCTGCTTTTGGCCGTGATGTTCTGGAAAAACTGTGGGATAAGGACAAATCGCTTTTCCCGTACTATTCCAGTATTCTATCTGAAAAACTTCTATCCCAATATGTGCAAATGGCTGCACCTAAAAACGAGATACTCAAAAAAGCTGCCGCGGCTATTGAGGATTCTTATTTCAAGCATGCATCAGCACTCCAGCATCTCCAGCGTGCAAGTTTGAGCAATGCTCTGGCGGATGGCTGCACGAACAGGCAGCACGGCAGAGGGAGATACAGACAGTTCATCGATACCCATAGCCAGGAAGGTAGGCAGCATGGAAATGTCAGCACCCAGCTCGCCGCAGATACCGATCCAGATGCCAGCCTTATGGGCAGCATCGGCAGCCATTTTGATGGCACGGAGCAGAGCGGGATGATGAGGATCATAGAACTTACCCAGATCGTTTGCCTGACGGTCGCAGGCCAGGGTATACTGCGTCAGATCGTTGGTGCCAACAGAGAAGAAGTCCACCAGTTTGGCAAGTTCCTCGGCCACAAATACAGAGGAAGGAGTCTCGATCATAATGCCCAGCTCAGTATCCTTGTCATAGGGAATACCCTCGGCTTCCAGTTCTTTCATAACGCTCATGCAGGCACGCTTACATTCCTTGACTTCCCAGACAGAAGTGATCATGGGGAACATAATGGCAATTTTACCGTAAACAGATGCCCGGTACAGAGCGCGCAACTGGGTGCGGAATACCTCAGGACGATTCAGACAGATACGAATAGCGCGAACACCCAGGGCAGGATTTTCTTCTTCCTTCATATCGAAATAATCCACCTGCTTGTCTGCACCGATATCCAGAGTACGAATCACAACACGCTTGCCGTTCATGGCATCAGCAACACTACGGTACGCCTCGAACTGCTCATCCTCAGTGGGGTAATCGGAAGCACTTAAGTAAAGGAACTCACTGCGGAACAGACCGATACCCTGACCATCGTTTGCCAGAACGGCAGCCACATCCTCGGATGCGAATCAATAGTTGAACCGCAAGAGGAGGGCGGCGAAAGCGAGGGAGGAGA
>OMGX01000752.1_pt1 | contig 17224 bp, 15 predicted proteins | sample 1674381 | NCBI WGS metagenome assembly OMGX01 (sample SAMN05578582, study PRJEB25193) | human gut metagenome | biome: Human Microbiome; feature: human-associated habitat; material: feces | host: Homo sapiens | place: USA:Birmingham | reverse complement strand
ATGATTTCCATTTTCTTTGCGCCTGCGGGCGCAAACTCTGCGAGGCATTTCCTCCCTCCAAAGCCTTTGCCTGAATAGGTTTTTCGACAATCTGAGGGGCCGCTTCCGCGACCCCCTGGAGCTTGTCAAAAAAGTGTTTTTTTGACAAGCTTTCAAACGAGACCCGTTTCACTGGGCTCTCGTTTGAAAACGATACGGTGCTGCGTCAATCAGATTGACCAGCTTTGGCTGCCGTTCTGCAGGTCCACCATGTGGGTGTAAAGCCCGTTCTTCGCATAAAGCTCGTTGGGACTCCCCTGCTCGGCCACAACGCCGTCAGCCAGCACGACGATCTTGTCCGCTCCCGCGACGGTACGCATCCGGTGCGCGATGATCAGGACCGTCTTGTTGCGGATCAGGCGGGACAGCGCCGTCTGGATGAGCGTCTCGTTCTCGACGTCCAGACTGGCCGTCGCCTCGTCGAGCAGGATGATGGGCGCATCCTTGAGGAAGGCGCGCGCAATGGAAATGCGCTGGCGCTCGCCGCCCGAAAGGGCGCAGCCGTTTTCGCCGATGTCGGTGTTCCACTTGTCCGGGAGTTTTTCGGCAAATTCGTCGCAGTTGGCAAGCTTTGCCGCCGCGAGGACCTCCTCATCCGTCGCGTCCTTGTGGCCGAGGCGGATATTCTCCAGAATGGTATTGTCAAACAGCGTGACGTCCTGGAAAACGATGGAATACAGGCTCATGAGCTTTTCCGGGTCGATCTTTGAAACATCCATGCCGCCGACCGTGATGCTGCCCTTCTGATAGTCCCAGAAGCGCGCCGCCAGCCGGGACACAGTCGTCTTGCCGCCGCCGGACGGACCGACAAGGGCCGTGACCTGCCCCTGCTTTGCCGTGAAGGACACGTCCTTCAGGACCGTCTCGCCGGAGTTGTAGGCAAAGCCCACATGGTCAAACACGATATCGCAGCCCTGATTGCTCAGCTGCTCGCTGCCGGTCTGGATCGGGTATTCCAGAATCTCATTCATGCGCGCCACATTCGTCCGCATGGCGATGACAGCCGCCAGATTCTGCAGCGCGCCCTGCATCGGATCATACAGGCGGGAAGCCACGAGCAGGAACAGGAACAGCGTCAGCACGTCGATGCGGCCGCTCAGCAGCAGCACGGAGCCGGTCAGCGCCACGGAGGCGATGCCGAGCTTCAGGACCGTACCGGCCGAGGTCACGAACACGGCGTTCGTCAGCTCCGCCGCGATCGTCTGCTTTTCCACGGCACGGATCTTCCGGGAAAGGCCGCCGAGATAGCCCTGCTCTGCATTGCTGGCCTTCAGGTCGCGGATCGATTCGATATACTCCTGAATGCCGTCGGCGCAGGTCATTTTCACGGCCATGGTCCTGCTCTGCACGCGGTCCTGCACGCGATAGCTGCAGAGCACGATGGCCGCAGATACCGGGATGACCCACAGCGCCGCCAGCGCCATGCGCCAGTCGAAGAGGAACAGGCCCAGCGCGATGAGCACCGTGGAGATGAGCGAGCCGAACAGGCCGGGAATGAAGTGCGAGCAGGTCTTCTCCAGCACCTCACAGTCTGCCATGATGGTGCTGGTCAGGTCGGCCAGGTCGCGCTTGCCGAAGAAGGACAGCGGAAGTCTGCGCAGGCGCTCGGCGAGCGTCAGGCGGCGGATACCGCTCTCCTGATAGGTCGTAAAGTAGGTGCCGTTATACTGGAACCACGTCGTCAGAAGGATCAGGGCAAAGCAGGCAACGCAGCCGCAGACATAAAATGCGGTCCTTCCCGCTGCGCCGCCCGCCATCAGGTCGCGGACGAGCGCATACAGCAGGCTCGTGGGCAGCATAAAGGCGATGTTCTGCGCGGCGCAGGCCAGCACGCCCCGGACGAGTCCCCGCGTGCCCTCCGGGGAGCTTGCCGTTGCTCTCTGGATCTTTTTCAGCATGCCGGTCCCTCCTTTTCGACCTTCCAGCGAACCGAGGACTGATAGTCCTGCCACATTTTTGCAAACAGGCTGTTCCGGGCGCAGAGGTCGCCCTTCGTGCCCGCCTCGGCGATCCTGCCGTCCTGCACCACATAGATACAGTCGGCGTTCACAACGGTAGACAGACGGTGGGCGATCATAACGACGGTCTTGCCCTTCGCCAGCTCCGCAAACGCGGCCTGCACCTTCGCCTCGTTGTCGGGGTCGGCAAAGGCCGTGGCCTCATCGAGGATCAGGATGGGGGCATTTTTCAGCATGGCGCGCGCAATGGCAATGCGCTGCTGCTCGCCGCCGGAGAGATACACGCCCTTCGAGCCGATGACGGTGTGGATGCCGTCCGGGAATTTTTCGATAATATCCATGCACTGCGCAGCCCGCAGGGCGGAAAGCGCCTCTGCCTCCGTGGCGTCGGGTCTGCCCAGCTTGACGTTGTCCAGGATGCTGCCCTTGAGCAGGCGGCTGTTCTGGAACACGAACGAGACCGTGTCCATCAGCTCTTCCTTTGGGATATCGCGCACATCCGCGCCGCCGACGCAGATGCTGCCGCTGCCCACGTCGAAGAAGCGGCAGATGAGGCTTGCCAGCGTGGACTTGCCGCCGCCGGACGGGCCGACGAGCGCCACGGTCTGTCCCGGGCGGATGTCCATGGAAACGCCGCGGATCACGTCCGTCCTGCCGTCATAGCTGAACCGCACATCATGCAGGGCGATCGAGCTGTCCTTCGGGTGCTGCGGCTTTTCACTCACGGACACAGGCGCCTCGTCCAGCACGGAGTCGATGCGGCTCAGCGCATCGGCCACGATCATCTTGTTCTCGCTCATATACATGATCTTCGTCAGCGTCAGCGAGATGACCGGCGTGATGATGATGTAAAACAGCAGATTCAGCAGGAATTCCGGGGTAACGCCGTTTCTCGTCAGCAGCAGGCCGCCCGCGATAAGGAAGGCAAACACGCCGTTGATGGCCGCCGTATAGAAGAGCATCGGCATCCGCAGCTCTTTCGTGTAGGCAATGACCCACTTTTCATATTCGTCGATCGTCGCCTTGAACTTTTTGAACGAAAACACGGACTGGCCGAACGTCTTGACGACGGGAATGCCGCGGACATATTCCACGGCCTCGCCGGACATGGCGGCAAGGGCATTGCCATACTGGCGCATTTTCTCCGCCATGCGCTTGCCGGTCATGGCCGACATGATCACAAAGCCGAGGGCCACCGGCACAAGGCTCAGCAGGCCCAGCCGCCAGTCAAAGACGAACAGCAGCACCAGCAGGCCGACCGGCGTGGCCATGGCGGCATACTGATCCGGCAGCTGATGGGCAAGATAGGTCTCCGCCGCGCCGGTGCTCTCCTGAATGACCTTGCGGAGCTTGCCGCTGCCGTAGCGCTCCGTAAAGCCCAGCGGCAGCCGGGCAAGATGCTCCGAAACGGCGAGCCGCAGGTTCGTCGCCACGCGGAAGGCCGACAGATGGGAACACAGCAGCGCGCAGACATAGATGAGATACGACAGCGCAGCAAACAGCACCGCCATCCAGCCGTAATGCGGGATGTTGACCGCCCGGGAATAATCCGGCGCGGCATTCAGCACATCGCGCAGGATCATCCAGATGTACAAAAACGGGACCAGCGCCACCAGCGCGCTCAAGGCCGACAGGACCCAGGAGACATAGGTAAAGACCCGATGCCCCCCGGCATACTCCATCAGCCGCGACAGATCCGATCGTTTCTTCAAGGGGGTTCCCCTCCTTTTTCTGAAATCGTTAATCATGGTTTTCAGCGCACCCGCCGGAAAACGGGTGCGCTGTGCTTCCTCTTTACTCCGCTTCGGTCAGGTTCTCCGTCACGAACAGCTCGATCACGTTCTTCATGGTCTCCTGATCGTAGTCCACGGCGATCGCAGCGGCGTTCCAGTAGGCATAATTGCCCTCGAACCAACTCTGCAGGTCACTGAGGTCCTCGGCATAGCGGAACTCCAGATGATAGGTCGTCTCCATCGTGTCCGGGGAGAAGGCGAAGTAGGTAAAGTCGCCGGAATCCGCGTCGTCGCTCTGGTAGAACAGGAAGTCGTTCTCATTTTCCTCGTCGAGCTTGTGATAGGTATGGGAGAAGACCTCATTGCCCTGCGCGTCCAGACCGGAAATGGTGTGGCCGTCCATGACGAAGCGGTCCACGCCGCCGCGGAAATAGCAGTTGAACGCCATGCTCTCGGGGTCTCCCGCATACTTTTCGGAAGCCTCCGGGCCGTAGGGCTCTGCCATGCACATGGCAAGCAGCGTATCCGTCGCGGTCTCGGCGTTCTCCGCGCCGACGAGCGGCGTCGTGGCATCGATCCACAGGTCGCGGTACTCCGCCTTGGCCAGCTGCGGGAACAGCTCCTCATAGGTCCCGCTGATGGTCGTCAGATAGTCGCCGGTCTCCTGCGCCGCAGTGGGCTGCGCGGTCTGCGCATCCGGCTTGCTCTGCGAGCAGCCCGCAATGGCCAGCAGGCAGAACACACATAACACGATTGCTGCAATTTTCTTTTTCATGATGCACCTCCAGGTTATATCGGACAGCACCGCACAATTCATCGAGAGCATTCGACTGGGGTCCGGCAAAGGCCGAAGATGCAATTGCGTGGGCTGTCTTGGTTAGTGTTCTCTAACCAATGCATACTCTACCATATTTCCGTTTCGCAGACTACTCCGTTTTGGTTCCGATGCTCTGTTTTGCCTTTGCATCCGTGCGGTACTGCGACGGTGTCACGCCGTAGCGCTCCTTGAAGCAGGCCGAAAATTTGCTGGCATTGTCATAGCCCGCATCCTGCGCGATCTCCGTCACGGGCCTTGCGCTGCGCACGAGCTCGACCGCCGCCTGCTCGAGCCGGTATTCCTTGATGTAGTGATAGACCGGCACACCGTAAATTTGCTTGAACAGCTTCTGCAGGTGCGATACGGACATCTCGTGCTCCGCCGCCAGCCGGGAAAGCGAGGTATAGCCCTCGCGGTCCGTCAGCAGATGGTCGCGGATATGGCGGATCAGCTCCGCCTGCCGGGCCGAGCAGTAGGCATCCGTCCCGGCCCCGCGCGGGATGCTGCTGAGCAGCATCAGAAGCTCCAGCACCTTGAGCCGCAGGAACGCAGGGTCCAGATAGGCGGCGCTCTCATACAGCTCCCGGAACACATGCTCGCAGCGCGGGCCCGCCGGGCTGCAGCGATACCACTTGTCGCCCAGCAGATTCTGCTGCAGAGCGGAAAAATCGACACGGAAGGCCGGGGCATTGCGCTCGACCCAGCGCCGGGCGCGCTCCGGATCGACCTCAAGGCAGATGCCCTCATAATAGCCCAGCGGGAAATGCGACTCGGAACGCGAGCCATGCACGCCGTCATAGCAGCTGATGGCCATGTCGCCCGGCTTCAGCAGCACATGGTCCCGCAGGGAGAAGCGCGTTTCAAAGCGGCCGTTGGCGCAGAAATTGAGCTCCAGCAGGCCCTTCTGCGTGCGAAGCTCCATATAGGACTCCATCTCGAGCCGCATCAGCATGGCGCTCACGCCGTCCAGCCACGAATAGCAGTGGATCTCGCCGTTTCCGTCCGCCTGCGCAAAGCCGCCGCTCTGCGCGGCCTGATCCGGCGCCGCCGAAGCGCCGTCGTGGTAGATGATGTCGATCACTGCCATTCCCTCCTGTCTGCGTTACTCCCCAGTGACGGCAGGAACGCCCGGATCGTTTCGATGAATTTTTCTGCCTGCAGGACCGTGGTCAGATGGCCGCCGGAGACATAGGCGATGCGCGGCTCGTGCATCAGGCGGATGAGGTCCCGCTGCATTTTTTCGGAAAAGTAGTCGTCCTTCTCCTGCCTGTAGCCCCGGAAGATCGTCTCGAACATATCCTGCGCATAGGCGGCCTCCTCGGGACCTTCGCCGCGAAGATGGCTCATCGCCGGTGGAGATCAGCACGAGTCCCCGGTCTCACCGGGATATTTCTGCACATAGACCTGCGCCACCATGCCGCCGTCGGACGTGCCGGTGTAGGCAGAGAGCATCCGCAGAATTCCCGTCAGCGATTCCTGCTCCGTGCCTCAGCCAAGGATCAGATCCCCCGCAAGATGCAGCAGGGACGCAAGCAGCCCGATCGTCAGCAGCTTCCGGATCTGCGGCACATCGAGCTTTTCCGATATTCCGATCGAATAAAAATGACTCATCTGGTTTTCCTCCTGTAGCCGCAGTCGCAGTACGGCCCGCCGGAGGCGAGCGTATTGGAAGCAAGATGGACTTCATCTCACTAAATCTTGTTGTCCATAAGTCGGCCACAATTCCTCTGCCGTTGCGATAGTATTCCTCTGAAAAAGGATGGCTTCGCATCAAATAATGGACATATCGTCCATTCCACTGCTGTCTGGGCGTAAGGACGATGCAGAATACCGCTTTGCGGGTCTGTATGATCCTCACGGATAACCCCGGAGAGCTTGTCGGTAATGGTCGTCGTAAGACTGTCATTATCTCGCCATCCGAGGCAAGTCGTGAGGTCGCCCTGTGGGTCGGCATCTACAAGGAGTACCTTCTTGCCGAGTCGTGCAAGTCCAACACCCAAATTGACCGTTGTGGTCGTTTTGCCTGTGCCGCCTTTCTGATTGCAGATAGCAATGGTTTTACAGTTTGGCATTTCGCTTTTCCTCCTTCTTATTAGATTCGGATCGCTTGATCCACCAAAACACAGGAAGCGTTTCCTGTGCTTTGGTGGTCGCATTTAACTCGATCTCATCCCCCAAATGCGTAAAAGGAAATCAACAGGCGTTCGGCTGCTGACCGAACTCATAGGAATCTCACCTCTGCCGGGTACTCCGCCAGCCCCATAGGGAAGTATCATTATCCCTGAATCGTTTCATCGCCTTATCCGTAGCAAGCGGATATTTCAGAAAGGTTCGGAATCGCTACCAACCTTGCTTTCCGTGATAACCCTTGTGGGCAGGAAGTTCGTGGCGCACCTTCATCCGGCTGGGGCTTTCACCCCCGATCAGGAATGTACCTGTTGAGTGTGTATTCTGTTTTCAAGGATCACGAGGAAACTTGTTTTGTCCCTCAATAGGTAGCCAGCGAGAAGGCTCATTTATAGACCCCCTAAACGAAAAAATTTCAAAATTTTTTTTGGGAACGAAAAAAGCCGCTGATTTCGTAGTGAAACCAGCGGCTTGATTTGCGGTGTGTTCAGCTGAAAATAGGCAAAAAAATAACGGCCACACAATCCAAAGGGACTGTGTGACCGTATTTATATCAGTTGTTTTGCCTACGCAACTTGCGTCAACTTCTTATTGGCGCTGTTCGCGGATGGCAGCCTGAGCGGCGGCCAGACGAGCGATGGGCACGCGGAAGGGGGAGCAGGACACATAGTCCAGGCCCACCTTGTGGCAGAACTCCACGCTGCTGGGATCGCCGCCGTGCTCGCCGCAGATGCCCAGGTGCAGGTCGGGACGGGTCTCGCGGCCCATCTTGGCAGCCATCTTCACCAGCTTGCCCACGCCGACCTGGTCCAGCTTGGCAAAGGGATCGTTCTCATAGATCTTCTTGTCATAGTAAGCGCCCAGGAACTTGCCGGCGTCGTCGCGGCTGAAGCCGAAGGTCATCTGGGTCAGGTCGTTGGTACCGAAGGAGAAGAACTCGGCCTCGGTGGCGATCTCGTCGGCGGTCAGGGCCGCGCGGGGGATCTCGATCATGGTGCCCACCAGGTACTTCATCTCCACGCCGGCAGCGGCCAGCTCCTCGTCAGCGGTCTTGACCACGATGCTCTTGACGTACTTCAGCTCTTTGACCTCGCCCACCAGGGGGATCATAATCTCGGGAACCATGTTCCACTCGGGATGACGCTTCTGAACGTTGATGGCGGCGCGGATGACGGCACGGGTCTGCATGACGGCGATCTCGGGGAAGGTGACGGCCAGACGGCAGCCACGGTGACCCATCATGGGGTTGAACTCGTGCAGGGAGGCGATGATGGCCTTGATCTCGGCCACGGTCTTGCCCATATCCTTGGCCAGCAGCTCGATGTCGGCCTCCTCGGTGGGAACGAACTCGTGCAGAGGGGGATCCAGGAAGCGGATGGTCACGGGGCAGCCCTCCATGGCCTCATAGATGCCCTCGAAGTCGCCCTGCTGCATGGGCAGCAGCTTGGCCAGAGCCTTTTCGCGCTGCTCCACGGTGTCGGAGCAGATCATCTCGCGGATGGCGGCGATGCGGTCGCTCTCGAAGAACATATGCTCGGTGCGGCACAGGCCGATGCCCTGGGCGCCCAGCTCACGGGCCTTGGCGGCATCGTGGGGGGTGTCGGCGTTGGTGCGGACCTGCAGCCGGCGATACTTGTCGGCCCAGGCCATGATGCGACCGAAGTCGCCGCCCACGCTGGCGTCCACGGTGGGCATAGCGCCGTCGTAGATGCTGCCGGTGGAGCCGTCCAGGCTCAGCCAGTCGCCCTCGTGATAGGTCTTGCCGGCCAGGGTGAACTGCTTGTTCTCCTCGTCCATGACAATGGCGCCGCAGCCGGAGACGCAGCACTTGCCCATGCCGCGGGCCACAACGGCGGCGTGGGAGGTCATGCCGCCGCGAACGGTCAGGATGCCCTGGGCGGCCTTCATGCCCTCGATATCCTCGGGAGAGGTCTCCAGACGGACCAGGACCACCTTCTCGCCCCGGGCAGCCCATTCCTTGGCGTCCTCGGCGGAGTAGACGATCTTGCCGCAGGCGGCGCCGGGAGAGGCGGGCAGCGCCTTGCCCACAGGGGCGGCAGCCTTCAGCGCGGCGGGGTCAAACTGGGGGTGCAGCAGGGTATCCAGGTTGCGGGGATCGATCATGGCCACGGCCTGCTGCTCGGAGATCATGCCCTCGTCCACCAGGTCGCAGGCGATCTTCAGGGCGGCGGGAGCGGTGCGCTTGCCGTTGCGGGTCTGGAGCATGTACAGCTGGCCATGCTCCACGGTGAACTCCATGTCCTGCATGTCGCGATAGTGGTCCTCCAGGGTGCGGCAGACCTCCACGAACTGGGCATAGGCCTCGGGGAACTTCTCGGCCATCTGGTCGATGGGCATGGGGGTACGCACGCCGGCCACCACGTCCTCGCCCTGGGCATTGGTCAGGAACTCGCCCATGAGCTTCTTCTCGCCGGTGGCGGGGTTGCGGGTGAAGGCCACGCCGGTGCCGCAGTCGTCGCCCATGTTGCCGAAGGCCATGGACTGGACGTTGACGGCGGTGCCCCAGGAATAGGGGATGTCGTTGTCCCGGCGATACACGTTGGCGCGGGGATTATCCCAGCTGCGGAACACGGCCTTGATGGCGCCCAGCAGCTGCTCCTTGGGATCGGAGGGGAAGTCCTGGCCGATCTTTGCCTTATACTCGGCCTTGAACTGGCCGGCCAGCTCCTTCAGGTCCTCAGCGGTGAGCTCCACGTCCTGGGTGACGCCCTTCCTGGCCTTCATCTCGTCGATGAGCTGCTCGAAATACTTCTTGCCCACTTCCATGACCACGTCGGAGTACATCTGGATGAAGCGGCGATAGCAATCCCAGGCCCAGCGGGGGTTGTTGGACTTCTTGGCGATGACGTCCACCACGTCCTCATTGAGGCCCAGGTTCAGGATGGTGTCCATCATGCCGGGCATGGAAGCGCGGGCGCCGGAGCGGACGGAGACCAGCAGGGGATTCTCGTGATCGCCGAACTTCTTGCCGGTGATCTGCTCCATCTTCTCGATGTATTCCATGATCTCGGCCATGATGGCGTCGTTGATCTGGCGGCCATCTTCATAATACTGGGTGCAGGCCTCGGTGGTGATGGTGAAGCCCTGGGGGACGGGCAGGCCGATGTTGGTCATCTCGGCCAGATTGGCGCCCTTACCGCCCAGCAGCTCGCGCATCTTGGCGTTGCCCTCGGTAAAGAGATAGCAATACTTCTTACTCATGTAGTTCCCTCCGTATATAAAATAAAATTGCGAACAACTTATTATAGGCATATCTTCTGTCAAAAGCAAGACTATTTTCGCAAAAAGGAATCTTTTTGCCATTATGGCCCAAAATTACCGGGAATAATCTCCTGACGGGAAACTATTTTTTGCAGAAAACCCGTCCCGGCACCTTGCGGACGGGACGGAGGGTATGCTATACTTATAAAATCGGAAAGTTTGACAATGGGGAGGAAGGACCGTGGGGCAGCTTCTGCCGGAAAACAGCACATTGGCCCGCCGGCTGCGCCGGGCCGCCGCAGGCGGAGCCCTGCCCCATGCCATCATCTTCTCCGGCAGCGGAGACCGCATGGCCGCCGCCCGCTTTGCCGCCGCCGCCATGGAGTGCGAGGCGCAAAGCGGAAAGCCCTGCCTGCAATGCCGCCAGTGCCGCAAGGTGCTGGAGGACATCCACCCCGATGTCCAGACGGTGCAGGACCCCGACCACCGGGAGCTGCCGGTGGACCTGCTGCGAAGCCTGCGGCAGGACGCATACATCCGCCCCAACGACGGGGCCGCCAAGGTGTACATCTTCCCGGACTGCGACGCTTTGAACCAGCGGGACCAGAACGTGCTGCTGAAGCTGGTGGAGGAGGGGCCGCCCTACGCGGCGTTCCTGTTCTGCACGGAGACGGCGGCGGCGCTGCTGCCCACCATCCGTTCCCGGTGCGTGGAGTGGAAGCTCCGGGGCGAGGACGAGGACGCCCGGGACGACGCCGCCCGGGACCTGTGCCGGGCCTTCGCTTCGGGACAGCTGCTGCCGGTGAGCCAATACCTGGTGGGGCTGGAGAATAAGCGCCTCAAGCGCGAGCAGCTCCAGCAGCTGCTGGAGAACGCCTGGCGAGCCTCTGCCGAGGCGCTGCTGGCCGCCTGCGGCAAGCCAGACCCTGCGGACATTCCCGGGGCGGAGGAGCTGCGCCGGGGGCTTACCGTGCGCCAGCTGCAGGGCATGACAGACCTGATGAAGCAATACTGCCTGGAGTGCCGCTATAACGTGGGCGTGGGCCATGTGCTGGGAGCCCTGTGCGCCGGGTGGGAAAAGCTGCTTTGACATACACGGAAAGGAATCGAAATATATGACAACTGTGATCAGCGTCCGCTTCCGCAGCGGATGCAAAACCTACTTCTTTGACCCCGGCGACGTGCAGGTGCAGACCGGGGACCACGTCATCGTGGAGACGGCCCAGGGCCTGGAATACGCCCAGTGCACCATGGGCAACCACCCGGTGGACGACTGCTGCGTCATCCAGCCCCTGCGGCCCATGGTCCGCGTGGCCACGGAGAACGACCGCCGCACAGCGGCCCACAACCGCACCCGGGAGAAGGAAGCCTTCGATATCTGCCAGCGGAAGATCCTCCAGCACAACCTGGAGATGAAGCTGGTGCGGGTGGAGTGCAGCTTCGAGGGGAACAAGATTCTGTTCTTCTTCACCGCCGACGGGCGGGTGGACTTCCGGGAGCTGGTAAAGGACCTGGCGTCGGTGTTCCGGGCCCGCATCGAGCTGCGGCAGATCGGCGTCCGGGACGAGGCCAAGATGCTGGGAGGCCTGGGGATCTGCGGCCGCCCCTTCTGCTGTGCCCAGTTTCTGGATGACTTTGTGCCCGTGTCCATCAAAATGGCCAAGACCCAGAGTCTGTCCCTGAACCCTACGAAAATTTCCGGCACCTGCGGGCGGCTGATGTGCTGCCTGAAATATGAGCAGGACGCCTATGAGGACGCTCTGAAGCGCATGCCCAAGAACGACTCCTTTGTCCAGACGCCGGATGGCCCCGGCAACATCTGCGACGTGAACGTGCTGAAGGAAACGGTTCATGTCCGGCTGGATGAGAAGCCCGAAGCCCCCCGGTGCTACCACAGCTGCGAGCTGTGTGTGCTGCGCAACGGCAAGGGCAGCCGCGACGGCATCCAGGTGCCCCAGGAGCGGCCCGCCCGGTATGTGGAGGAGCGGAAGGAGGACGAGTTCCCCATGCCCCTGGTCATCGCGGACTTTGATCCCGACGCCCCCGCCCGGGAGGAACGGCCCGCCCGCCGCCGGAACGAGCGCCGCCGCCGGGGCGGCGGAAGCAAGCCCCAGCAGACGGCGGAGAAGGTCCCGGAGAAGCGGGAGAAGCCCCGTCCGCCGGAAAAGAAGCGTCCCGATGAGCCCAGGGCCGGCGACAAGCCCCGCCGTCCCCGCCGCAAGCCCGGGGACAAGCCCCAGGAGAACCGTCCCCAGCCGCCGAAGAGCGGCGCCCCTAAGCCGTCTCAGAAGCCCGCGGAGAATGCGGCGCCCCAGGAGGGCGCCCAGTCCCGCCGCCGTCCCCGTCACCGGGGCGGACGCCGCAGAAGCGGCGGAGGCAGCACGCCTGCGGCAGAGGGATAAGTCATGGGAAAGTTTGACGGCGTCCTTATCGCCAGCGATTATGACAACACCATCGTCTACACGGAGGATTCCCTTCGGGGAAAGGGCGGCATCCCCCCGGTATCGCCGGAAAACCGGGCAGCCATGGAGTATTTCATGGCCCAGGGCGGCACCTTCTGCGTGTCCACCGGCCGGGCCCTGCCCTCCTTCGCCGCCCTGAAGGACGGCATCCCCATGAATGGTCCCACCGTGCTCTTCAATGGCGCGGCCATCTACGACTTTGCCGCCGGGCGGTACCTCTGCACCGCCTTTCTGCCGGAGCGCATCCGGGACCACGTCCGGCAGCTGACGGCGGAAATGCCGGACCTGACCTTTGAGATCTACCACGACGACAACTCCATCCATGTGGTGCACCCCAACGAGATCACCGCCCGGCACCTGCACCTGACCCACTCCCCGTCGGTGGAGCTGGACAGTCTGGACCAGGCTCCGTCACCTATTGCCAAGCTGCTGTTTGAGGAGGAGCCTCCCCGGCTGCGGCAGCTGGAAAAGTATATCCGGGAGCAGCCCTGGAGCCGGGAATATGAGATCGTGGCCAGCGCATCCACGCTGCTGGAGATCACCGCCAAGGGCGCCAACAAGGGCGGCATGGTCCGCCGTCTGGCGCAGCTGCTGCATATCCGGCAGGAGAATGTGTGCTGCGTGGGGGACCACGCCAATGACATCCCCATGCTGGAGTTTGCCGGCATGCCCTTTGCCCCGGCCAACGCCATCGAGTCGGTGCGCCGGGTGCCCGGAGTCCGGGTCCTGCCGGACTGCCGGGAAAACGCCATTGCCGCCATGATCGCGGTACTGGACCAACACTATCAATGAGGAGCGCTTCTCTATGGAAACTACCCTGACCCTGTACGTGCGCTATCTGGCCAAGCCCGGCTGCCGGGAGAACTTCCTGCGCCAGCTGACCACCGAGGGCATCATCGACGCCATTCGGCGGGAGGACGGCTGCCTGCGGTACGATTATTTCCTGTCCGTCCAGAATGCCGACGAGATCCTCCTGGTGGAGCAGTGGGAGTCGGAGGAAAAGCAGCAGGTCCACCTGCGCACGGCCCATATGGACCGGCTGCGGGAGCTGAAGGCCCAGTATGTGGCAGACGCCCGGCTGGGTAAGGTCCGCCTGGACTGAGGGCCCGCCATGCTGTTTGACACCCACGCCCACTATGACGACGACCAGTTCGACCCGGACCGGGAGGCCCTGCTGGCTTCTCTGCCGGAGCGCGGCGTCGGTCTGGTGGTGAACCCCGGCTGCACCGTGGCGTCCTCCCGGACGGCGGTGGAGCTGGCCCATCGTTTTCCCCATATCTACGCTGCCGTGGGCATCCATCCGGAAAACTGCGGCGATTTCCGCCCGGAGCACCTGACGGAGATCCGGGCTCTGGCCCAGGAGGATAAGGTGGTGGCCATCGGTGAGATCGGCCTGGACTACTACTGGCCGGAGAATCCACCCCGGGACCTGCAGCAGCAGGTGCTGCGGCAGCAGCTGGCCCTGGCCCAGGAGCTTCAGCTGCCGGTGATCATCCACGACCGGGACGCCCACGCCGACACCATGGACATAGTCCGGGAATTTCCCCGGGTGCGGGGCGTGTTCCACTGCTTCGCCGGGTCCGTGGAAATGGCCCGGGAGCTGGTGAATCGAGGCTGGTACCTGTCCTTCAACGGGGCAGCTACCTTCAAAAACGCCCGCAAGGCCCCGGAGGTCATCCGGGCCGTCCCCATGGAGCGGCTGATGATTGAGACGGACGCCCCCTACCTGACCCCGGTGCCCTATCGGGGCCGCCGCAATGACTCCACCTATGTGCACCTGGTGGCCGAGAGGATCGCCCAGCTGCGGGACATGACCCCGGCAGCGGTGGAGCAGGCCACCTGGGACAATGGAAAACGCTTTTTCGGCATATGAGCCGTTTTTTAGCTTGTCAAAAAAGGGCGCTGCCCTTTTTTGACAAGCTAAAAAAAAACAGGTCCGCAGGTGCGGACCTGTTTTTTTATGTAGCCTTCGCGGGAATTACTTGGCCAGAGCCTTGTTGGCAGCAGCCATTTCCTGGAAGACGCCGGCGTGCTTCTTAGCGGTGACGGCACGGATGACCAGCAGGGTGCCGATCATCAGGACGATGGCGATGATCATGCAGACCACGACCTGCTGCACCAGACCGGCGATGATGAAGCTGACGAAGGACACGGCAGCCACGGTGACGCCATAGGGGATCTGGGTGGCCACATGGTTCAGGTGGAAGCAGTGGGCACCGGCGGAAGCCATGATGGTGGTATCGGAGATGGGGGACAGATGGTCGCCGCACACGCCGCCGGCGCAGGAGGCAGCCAGACCGATGGACAGCAGGGTCACCTGATCGTTCCAGTCAAACACGGCGCAGACCAGGGGAACCATGATGCCGATGGTACCCCAGGAGGTACCGGTGGCGAAGCCGATGAAGCAGGCCACGATGAAGATAACGGCAGGCAGGAACTTGGCCAGGCTGCCGGTGCCTTCCATAATGCCGCCGACGAAGTCGCCGACCTGCAGGCCGTTGTCACGGCACAGGCCGCACAGGGTCCAGGCGAAGCAGAGGATCAGAATGGGGGAGATCATCTGGATGAAGCCGTTGGGGATGGACTCCATGGACTTCTCAAAGCCGATGAGGCCCCGCAGCCAATAGTACACGAAGGTGAACACCAGGGCCACGATGGAGCCCAGGCACAGGCCGGGACCGGCGGAAGCGTCGGAGAAGGCCATGACGAAGTTCTGATAGTTGTCGCTTTCGGGGTCGAACATGCCGCCGGTCCAGATCAGACCCACAACGCACAGGCCGATCAGCACGATCACGGGCAGCAGCAGGTCCAGAACGGTGGAGTGCTTCTCGCCTTCCTCGTAGTCGTCGGCACCCTCGAAGGGACGCTCGGGAGTAGTGAACAGGTCGTTCTTCACCTGGGCATTGTACTCATGGGTCAGCATGGGGCCGTAGTCAATGTTCAGGACGGAGATGGTGATGACCATGATCAGGGTCAGGATGCAGTAATAGTTCCAGGGAATCTGGCTCAGGAACATGCTGATGCGGGAGCCGGGGAAGCCGTCGGGCACATAGGAGGCAACGGCGGCGGCCCAGGAGGACACGGGAGCCAGCATGCACACGGGAGCGGCGGTGGCGTCGATGACATAGGCCAGCTTCGCCCGGGAGATCTTGTGGCTCTCGGTGACGGGACGCATGACGGCGCCCACGGTCAGGCAGTTGAAATAGTCGTCGATGAAGATCAGCACGCCCAGCAGCATGGTCAGCAGCTGCGCGCCGGAGCGGGTCTTGACGCGCTTGGAGGCCCAGCGGCCGAAAGCGGCGGAGCCGCCGGCCTTGTTCATCAGGTCCACCATGATGCCCAGCATCACCAGGAAGATCAGGATGGAGATGTCGATGGCATTGATCATGCCCACGCCCTCGCCGGCGCCGACAAAATTCACCACCATCTGCCAGGGCTGGAAATTAGCCAGCAGCAGAGCGCCGGCCAGGCAGCCCAGGAACAGGGAAGAATACACTTCCTTGCTGATCAGAGCCAGGGCAATGGCCACAATCGGGGGGAACAGGGCCCAACCGGTAGCGACGAAGCCGCTGCCGTCATTGGTGACCTTCGCGATGACCAGTGCGATCACAACGACCGCCAGCGCAATGAAATACGCTATCTTGGTACCTTTCTTTTCCATTAGAGTGATTTACCTCCTCAAGTTTTGGTTCTCTTATATTACTCGCCAATAGCGCATTTTGTCAAGTTCTTAGCGATACTTTCCATTATTTTAACAAATTGTGAACTCGTCTTTTTACCTTTTTCACAAAGATTTGGCGTAATTTGCCGGAAGTCCTTGAGGAGCAAAAAAATCCCGGGCCGGAGCGTCTGCCCCGGCTCGGGATATACCGTTTATATCAGGAACAAGTACCGTTTATACGAAGAAGAACTCCTTGATCTGGCCGTACAGCACCAGCAGCATGCAAAGAGGCGTGATGTATTTGATACAGATTTTGAACCAGCCGTAGGCCCCGAAGGACTGCCCCTCCCGGGTAGCCTCGGCATGGACCACCTCCGGGCCGATCTCCCAGCCGTACATGATGCTCATCAGCAGCGCGCCCAGAGGCATCAGGATGCCCTCGGCGATGCAGTCGAAGAAGTCCAGCCAGTCGGCACTCCAGGTGGGAAGCTTTTCCATGGTGCCGCGCATGCCCAGGATATCAGCGGGAGAAATGCCGGCGTTGCCCAGGGAGTCCAGGCACACGATGACACACAGGATACCGGCGGCAATACCGGCCAGCACGGAGTAAGGCTTCCGCTTGTCGCCCTTGCCCTGGTCCCGGGCACGGTCCACATAGTGGGCCACCACGGCCTCCAGCAGGGAGATGGAGGAGGAGACGGCGGCAAATACCACCAGCAGATAAAACAGAATGCCGAAAACGGGACCTGCGCCGCCCATGCGGTCGAACACGTTCTGCATGGTGACGAACAGCAGGGAGGGGCCGCCCAGCGTGCCGGTGGGGTCCAGGGCGAAGCGGCCGGGGATCACGCACAGACCGGCCATCAGGGCCACCAGGGTATCCATCACCACGATGATGATGGCGTTTTTCTGAAGATTCTCCTTCTTATCCAGATAGGAGCCGTAGGTGATCATGGCCGCCATGCCCAGGGACAGGGAGAAGAACATCTGGCCGCCTGCTGTGGATACTACAGAGAAGAAGTTAGGCGCTTCCTTGATGACGCCGTTGGCCAGAGCCCAGCCGGGGACGAACATATACTTCAGGCCTTCCACTGCGCCGTCCAGGGTGCAGGAGCGGATGATGCAGATCACCAGCATTACGAACAGGGCAGGCATGCCCACGGAGCAGACCTTTTCAATGCCGCCGCCGACGCCGCCCATCACGA
>OMGX01000746.1_pt1 | contig 17361 bp, 15 predicted proteins | sample 1674381 | NCBI WGS metagenome assembly OMGX01 (sample SAMN05578582, study PRJEB25193) | human gut metagenome | biome: Human Microbiome; feature: human-associated habitat; material: feces | host: Homo sapiens | place: USA:Birmingham | reverse complement strand
GTGCACAGGAGGCACCGGCAGCCGCTTTTTGCGCAAAAAGGAGGTAACAGAAATGCTGCTCCCCTGCATCAGATTATAACAGAACAGAAAAAATCGAGCGGTCATAAGTGAAATCCCTTATGACCACTCGATATGGTGCCGGTGGTGGGACTCGAACCCACACGGAGTCGCCCCCGGCGGATTTTGAATCCGCTACGTCTACCATTCCATCACACCGGCATATAGCTCGATTATTATACCTTATTTTGTGGACAAATGCAAGAAAAATTTGCCTCCCCTGAAACGGGGATGATGGTGCAGACCGTCGGACCCCGCAAAATACCCCCCTGGGCCCGGCAAGACCGGGTCCAGGGGGTATCTGTGTATTTCTCTCCGGCACGCTCACCTGGCGTACAGCAAGCCAATAAGCCAGTTCAGCGTCCGTCCCGGCAGAATGCGGGTCAGGAATACAAAGAACTGATAGTCCAGCCGTATGGTATAGATGGGCTTGGGCTGCCGCTTCATGGCCACCCGGGCGATAAACGCTCCGGCCTTGGCCGGGTCCATACCCGTCTGCTCGTCGTGCTCCATCCTCTGGACGGACCGGCCGATACGGCCCTGATACACGTCGTCTCCGGCCATGGTTTTCACCCGGGCGGCGGTAAAGCCCGTGTGAATATCTCCGGGCTGTACGGCGCACACGGTAATGCCAAAGGGCCGCAGCTCGTTGGCCAGGGCCATGGTATACGCGTTCACCGCCGCCTTGCCGGCGGAATAGTACGCCTGGAACGGAATGGGGCAGGGCGCCGCCACAGAGCTCAGGTTCACGATGCGGCCCCGGCCCGCCTGGCGCATGTGGGGGATGACGGCCTTGTTCATCCGCACCATGCCGAAGAAATTCACGTCCAGCAGCCGCTGGGCCTCCGCCGTGTCCGTAAACTCCACCGCTCCGGAGATGCCGAAGCCTGCGTTGTTGATGAGCACATCGATGCGGCCGGCCTGGCCGATGATCTCCGCCACGGCGGCGCGGACCTGGTCCTCGTCGGTAATGTCGCAGCGGATGTGGTGCAGGCCCTCCACTCCCTGCTCCCGGCGGCTGAGTTCATACACATCATAGCCCGCATCCCGCAGGCACAGGGCCGTAGCCTTTCCGATGCCGGAGGTGCCTCCGGTGATAACCGCAATCTCACTCATGGTCCTTCACCAGCACGTCCGCCATGATGTCCATGGCCTCATCCAGCAGGGCCTCGGTATGGGTGGCCATATAGCTGGTCCGCAGCAGGGCCTCCCCCTCCGGCGTGGCCGGGGGCAGCGTGGGGTTCACATACACGCCCCGGTCATAAATGTCCCGGGCCACCTCCAGGGTGTGGTATGTCTCGTAGGTATAGATGGGGATGATGGGCGTGGGCGCCGTCAGAGCAGACTCCCGGATCTTCAGCCCCCGGTCCGTCATGCCCCTCCGGGCATACAGGCTCAACGCACGCAGCCGTTCCGGCAGCTCCGGGTGGGCCTCCAGGTGCCGCAGGGCTGCCAGGGCTGTGGCGCAGTTGGCCGGCGGAATGGACGCCGAGAAGATGAAGGGACGAGAAACGTGGCGCACATAGTCCGCCACCTCCTCCGATGCCGCCATGTAGCCGCCCAGGGATGCCAGAGACTTGGAAAACGTGCCCATATACACGTCCACCTGGTCCTCCAGACCAAAGTAGCTGGCCGTGCCACGGCCGCCCTCGCCCAGAACGCCCAGCCCGTGGGCGTCGTCCACCATGACCCGGGCCCCATACTTCTTGGCCAGAGCGCAGATCTCCGGCAGCCTGGCGATGTCGCCGCCCATGGAGAACACGCCGTCGGTGACGATCAGCGCGCCGTTCTTCTCCGGCACACGCTGCAGCATCTTCTCCAGCTCGTCCATGTCGCTGTGGCGGTAGCGCAGCATCTTGCCGTAGCTCAGCTGGCAGCCGGCGTAGATGGACGCGTGGTTCTCCCGGTCGCAGATCACATAGTCGTGCCGGTCCACCAGGGCGCTGATAATGCCCACATTGGCCTGGAACCCGGTGCCGAAGGTGACGATGCCGGGCTTGCGCAGAAACTTCCCCAGCTCTGCCTCCAGCTCCAGGTGCATCTCCAGGGTGCCGTTTAAGAACCGGGAGCCGCTGCACCCGGTGCCGTACCGCTCCAGGGCGTGAATGCCTGCCTCCACCACGTCCGGCGCGATGGTCAGGCCCAGATAGTTATTGGAGCCAAGCATAATGCGGCGCTTGCCCTCCATCTGCACCTCCACGTCCTGCCGGGACTGCAATGCGTGGAAATAGGGGTATACTCCCGCCTCCTTCAGTTCCTTGGCCAGAGAGGGGGCGCTGCATTTTTCAAAAATATCCATGTATAGCCTCCTTATTTGCTAATATGAAATATCAGTTTTCGTGGTGAAAACAATCATTTTTACAGGGATTTATGATTCAAGTTATTATATACTGTTCCCGGCATCCCTGTCAACCGGTGATTTTCCCGGGGGCATCTCCCCCAAGCGGCAGACCCTGTACCGGACTAAAAAGAGCATCCGCAGGCCCCTGCGGATGCTCTTTTCCTATACGATTACACGGACCGGGTGGCCACCACGTCCACGCCGGTGCCCAGCACGTTGGGGATCACCACGTCCCCGGCCTGCACCGGGGCCGTCAGATGCACCCGGCACAGCGCCCGGGCCACATCCAGCACCCTTTCCTTGGGTACGTCTCCCCGGGTGCGGACAGACACCACCGGCAGCAGGCCGCCGGTGACCCGGACGGTGCCGGTAACGGTGCGGGCCGGATGGGTACACTCCTTCCGGGCGTAGGCGTCCCCCCGGGGACAGGTGTTGCCGGTGACCTCCGTCACCCGGCTGCCGTCCATAACGGCGGTCAGCTGGCAGCCCATAGGGCAGCCGATACACGTCAGCTCGCGGATGCTCATTGTGCCACCTCCTCCACCTGAATGGTGATCTCCGCCAACTCCCGGGGCAGGTCTGCCTGCCGCAGAGTCAGCTGCTCCATCTCGCCGGGGGTCAGGATGCGCTTATGCACCCGGCGCAGCAGCGCTCCGTCGGCGTAGACCGCCAGGTCGGCGTTCTGATACGGCTTCCCCACCCGGAACCGGACGGTGACGGACTCCTCCATCCCCTCCGGGTCCAGATACTGCGGCACTGTATACCGCACGCCGTTTTTCCCGGTCAGGCGGACGGTTTGCCGCTCCCGCCGCTGCTCCAGCAGGTACCGGGCAGCGTTTTCTCCTGCCCGTGCCGCCTCCTGGGACACAAAGTCCACCAAATCGTGAACGTGCAGCACGTTGCCGCAGGCAAACACACCGGGGATAGAGGTGGACAGATCGTCCCCAACCTCCGGGCCGCCGGTAACGGCGTCCAGCCGGACGCCTGCCTGCTGACTCAGCTCGTTTTCCGGCAGCAGACCCACGGACAGCAGCAGGGTGTCGCAGGGGATGTCCCGCTCCGTGCCGGGGATGGGGCGGCGGTTTTCGTCCACCCGGGCCAGAGTCACACCCTCCAGCCGTTCCTGTCCGTGAATATCCACCACCGTGGTGGACAGGTACAGGGGAATATCGAAATCCTCCAGGCACTGGACGATGTTCCGCTTCAGGCCGCCGGAATAGGGCATGACCTCCGCCACTGCGTGGACTTTGGCCCCCTCCAGGGTCATGCGCCGGGCCATAATCAGGCCGATGTCGCCGCTGCCCAGGATCACCACGTCCCGGCCGGGCATCAGCCCCTCCATGTTCACCAGCCGCTGGGCGGTACCGGCGGAGTAGATGCCCGCCGGACGGCAGCCGGGGATGTTCAGCGCGCCCCGGGGCCGCTCCCGGCAGCCCATGGCCAGAATCACCGCATCGGCGCTGATCTGCATGAGTCCCGTTTCCCGGCCCGTCACCGTCAGCACCCGGTCCCGGGACAGGTCCAGCACCATGGTGTTCAGCAGATACGGAATCTCCAGCTCCCGGACCTGGTCCGCGAACCGCCGGGCGTATTCCGGCCCGGTAAGCTCCTGGGAAAAGGTGTGCAGGCCGAAGCCCGCGTGGATGCACTGGTTCAGAATACCGCCCAGCTCCCGGTCCCGCTCGAGGATCAGCAGATCCTGCACCCCGGCCCTCCGGGCGGCGATGGCGGCGGCCAGGCCCGCAGGGCCTCCGCCGATAATGGCAAGCTGTACGTGTTTCATCATGCTTCCTCCTTGGTCCGGCCGGTCAGCAGCCGGGATGTGCCGCCGTTTTTCGTCAGCTCCGTCTGGGGTATCCCCAGCTCCCGGGCCAGGATCTCCATGACCCGAGGCGTGCAGAAGCCTCCCTGGCACCGGCCCATACCGGCCCGCACCCGGCGCTTTACCCCATCCAGGGACCGGGCCCCGGGGACCCGGTGGATGGCGTCCACGATCTCCCCCTCGCTGATGCCCTCGCAGCGGCACACGATGTTGCCGTAAGCGGGGTTCTCCTCTGCCAGGCGCTGCCGCCGGGCAAAGGGCAGCTCCCGCAGGTGGACGATGTCCCGCCGCACGGGGTCGAAGTTCTGCTTCTGCCGCGCATTCAGATACGCCGCCGCCTGCTCCGCCAGATAGGCCCCGATGGCCGGAGCGGAGGACAGCCCCGGGGACTCGATGCCCAGGGCCTCGAAATAGCCGGGGACAGGCTGCCCCACACGGAAATCGTCGTCCCCCTCCGCCAGATGGGCCCGCAGCCCGGCAAAGCTGGTGATCACGTCCCGCAGCGGCAGACCCGGCACGCTCTTGCGGGCCATATCCTGGGCAAAGGCCAGTCCCTCCGCCGTGGTGGCGGTCAGGTCCCGCTGCTCCTGATCCGCAGCGGTGGGGCCCACCAACAGGTTGCCATGGACCGTAGGCGTTACCAGCACGCCCTTGCCCATGGGGCCCGGCAGCTGGAACACGGTGCGCTGCACCAGGCCGCCGTCCTTCTTGTCCAGCAGGCAGTATTCACCCCGGCGGGGCACGATGCGGGCGGTATCGCTGCACACCTGGTTATGGAGCACATCGCCCCACACACCGGCGGCGCTGATTACGGCCCGGGTCTCCATGGTCCCCCGGTTGGTTTCCAGGGTATAGCCCGCCTGAGTCCGGCGGATGCGCTCCACCCGGGTGTCGAAGCGGAAGGTCACGCCGTTATGAGCGGCGTTCTCCGCCAAGGCGATGGTCATGCCGAAGGGACAGATGATGGCGCTGCTGGGGGCGTACAGGGCGGCAACGGCCTTCTCCGACAGGGCAGGCTCCAGCGCATGGAGCTGCTCTCCCCGGACGATCTCCAGGCCCTCCACGCCGTTGACCTGTCCCCGGTGCAGAAGCTCCTCCAGATGGGGCAGGCCCGCCTCCTCAAAGCATAGCACCAGGGCCCCGTTCCGGCGATAAGGGAAGTCCAGCTCCCGGGACAGCGCCTCCATCCGGCGGCTGCCCTCCACGTTGAACCGGGCCTTCAGACTCCCCGCCGGAGCGTCGAACCCGGCGTGAACGATGGCGGAATTGGCCTTGCTGGTGCCCACGCATACGTCCTCTCCCTGCTCCACCAGGCACACGTCCAACTGCCAGCGGCTCAGCTCCCGGGCCACGGCGCAGCCCACTGCGCCGCCGCCGATGATGACCACATCCTGCATACAAAGTGCTCCTTTCCGCGAAAAAAGAGCCACGCCAAAGCCCGCCCGGTCTCCCGGGCGGCCCTTTGCATGACTCAATCTCTCAATGCATTCAATATATATTGTCATTATACGCCGTCCGCCCCCGCTTGTCAATGGCAAACGGGGGCGGACACAGGCTACTGCGCCTCAATCTCTTTGATATTCACTTCATTTCCCTGAACCAGCCAGGTGTCTTCGCTGCCGCAGAAGGGACACATCCGGCCTTGGGGTACGGTGTCATAGTCCCGGCCGCAGCCATCGCAGTGAGTGATGGCGTGGACCGTCTCGAACCGCAGCTGTGCCCGGGGCATCAGCTCCGTCCGGGCCACAGCCCATTTCCAGCAGCTCTCCAGCTCATGGGGCACCACACCGGACACCTGGCCCAGCTCCAGCGTCACCGACGCCACATCGGTGAGCTGCTGCTGCCGCCCAATGTCCTCCACGGCCCGGATCACATGAAAAACGATGCCCAGCTCGTGCATTATTTCTTCCTGGCCTTCCGGATCTTGATCTGCCGCTTCACCATGTAGGGCAGGATGGCCTTCATCTTATCCTCGGAGGGGATCATGTTGGTGCACTCCGGCCGCTCCCGGTGCAGGTGAATGGCGTCAAAGGCGCACTTGGTGGTGCACACACCGCAGCCGATGCACTTGTTGGGGTCCACCACGGAGGCGCCGCAGCTGAGGCAGCGAGCCGTCTCCTTCTGCACCTGTTCGGCGGTGAAGGCCACCCGCTCGTCCCGGAAGGTCCGGCGCAGGGCCTCGTTGTACCCGATCCGCTGGCGGGGCGTGTTGTCAAAGCCCACGGGGATCAGGGCGTTCTCCTTGTCCAGCTCCACGAACTGGCGGCGGTTGCGGCCGATGGTCAGGGTTGCCTTCTGGACGAACCGGTGCAGGGAAATGGCGCCCTCCTTGCCGGCGGCGATGGCGTCGATGGCGAACTTCTGACCGGTGACGGCATCGCCTCCGGCGAAAATGTCGGGCTCCGCCGTCTGATACGTTACCGGGTCCACCTGGGCGGTGCCGTTGGGGTTGAAGGTCACGGCGGTGCCCGTCAGCAGCTGCCGCCAATCCACCTTCTGGCCGATGCAGTACAGCACCGTGGCACAGGCCGCCTCGCAGGCATCGTTATCGTCGAACACCGGTGCGAAGCGCCCCTGGTCGTCCTTCACCCGCAGGCACTTGCGGAAGCGAATCCCGGCGGCATGACCGTCCCGGACCGTCACCTCCGTCTGGCCCCATCCGGCGTGGATGGTCACGCCGTCGCGCTCGCACTCGCTCCGGTCCTCCGCGCCCATGGGCATTTCATCATAGCCCTCCAGGCAGTACAGATCCACGGACTCCGCGCCGCAGCGCACCGCCGTCCGGGCCACGTCCGCCGCGATGTTGCCGCCGCCGATGACCACCACGGGGCCCGCCAGCTTGCTGCACTGGCCGCCGTTTACCTGGCGCATGAAGTCGATACCGGCCATAACGCCCTGAGCGTCACCGCCGGGGATATCCAGCTTGCCGCCGGACTGCAGGCCCACGGCCACATAGAAGCCCCGGAAGCCCTCCTGGCGCAGCTGGGCAATGGTCACATCCTTGCCCACCTCCACGCCGCAGCGGAACTGAACGCCCATCTCCCGCAGCACGTCGATCTCCGCCTGGACCACGTCCTTCTCCAGCCGGAAGCTGGGCAGGCCGTTCTCCAGCATGCCGCCCAGACGCTGCTCCTTTTCAAACACGGTGGGGCGGTAGCCCTTCTCCGCCAGGTAATAGGCGCAGGACAGGCCCGCAGGGCCGCCGCCGATGATAGCGATCTGCTGATCGAACTCGCCGTCTACCTTGGGGATCACCTTCTCCGGCACGAACCGGGTGGCGGCGTCCAGGTCCTGCTGGGCAATGAACCGCTTCACCTCGTCGATGGCCACGGCCTGGTCCACGGTGCCCCGGGTGCAGGCATCCTCGCACCGGCGGTTGCAGATGCGGCCGCACACGGCGGGGAAGGGATTCTCCCGCTTGATCAGCTGCAACGCCTCCCGATACTTGCCCTGGGCCGCCAGCTTCAGATAGCCCTGCACGGCGATGTGGGCGGGGCAGGCGGTCTTGCAGGGGGCGGTGCCGGTGTCGTAGCAGTTGATGCGGTTCTTGTCCCGGTAGTCGATGGACCACTTGTCGGGGCCCCACTTCACCGCATCCGGCAGCTCCTGCCGGGGATATTCCACGGGGCCGTCCTTGGTGCACAGCTTCTGGCCCAGCTTCACCGCACCGGCGGGACAGTATTCCACGCACCGGCCGCAGGCCACGCACTGGTCCGTCTCCACCCGGGCCACATAGGCGCTGCGGGACATGTTGGGGGTGTTGAACAGCTGGCTGGTGCGCAGGGCATTGCAGACGTTGACGTTGCAGTTGCAGATGCCGAAGATCTTCTGCTCGCCGTCGATGTTGGTGATCTGGTGGACAAAGCCGTTGTCCTCTGCCTTCTTGAAGATGGCCATGGCCTCGTCATAGGTGATGTATTCCCCGCGGCCCGTCTCCACAATATAGGTGGCCATATCGCCCACGGCGATGCACCAGCTCTCCGGGTCGTCGCCGCAGCCCTCGTTCAGATACTGGCGGCTGGCCCGGCAGGAGCACATGCTCTTGGCATACTTGCCCTCGTACTTGTGCAGCCAATAGGAGATTTTTTCCAGGCCCACGGCCTCGTTTTCCGTCTCGATGGCCTTTTCCACGGGGATCACATGCATGCCGATGCCGGCCCCTCCGGGAGGCACCATGGGGGTGATCTTCTCCAGGGGCAGGAAGGTCATCCGCTCAAAGAAGGCCGCCACCTGGGGATGCTCGTCCATCTGGCTGCGCCGCATGTTGAAAAACTCCGCGCTGCCGGGGACGAACTGGGGCAGGACATACCGCTTTTCGTGGTTGGGGTTCTTCCCGTCCAGATTCTCCCAGTTGTATTCGATCAGGCCCACCCAGGCCATGTCGTCCAGCAGCTTCTGCAGAGGCTCCCGCTCCAGCTTGGTCAGCTTCATCAGCTGCCCGATGGTCTTGGGCTTGCGGACGCCCATCTTCAGGGCCACGTCCGCCATTTCGTCGGTGACCAGGTCCGCCAGGCCCCAGTATTCCGGGTCGTTGCCCTTGACGCCCTTAAGCTTGGCGGGCACCCGGTCGGTGATCATGGCCACCAGCTTCGCAATCTTGGGCCGGGGCTCGTCCACCACAGGGATGGTAAAGGGCAGCTTCTCCTGCTCCAGGGGGAACGCGGTGGGACGATCGCCGTTGATGTTCTTTCCCATGTCAAATCTCCTTCATTTCCGCCCAACGGGCGGTTTTTTCGATACCAACTCACTATTATAATAGCAACTTCTGCCGCAAAAAGCTATTGACTGTTTCTCTAAAGTTATGATATCCTATTTTATGGTCCTGGTCGGACCAGAAGGAGGATATGCCATGGATTTCCGCCCCATTGTGGCCCCGTCCATCCGGGAGCTGTTCATTCAGCAGCTGGAGGGGGCTATTCTGTCCGGGCAGCTGAAGCCCGGGGACCGGCTGCCCACGGAGCGGGAGCTGGCCGACACCATGCACATCAGCAAGACCGTGGTCCATGAGGGCCTGCGGGAGCTGCACCGCCTGGGCTTTCTGGACATCGCCTCCCGCCGGGGCGTCACCGTGGCGGACTATGCCCAGACCGGCAGCCTGGAAACGCTGACGGCCATTATGGATTATCACGGCGGCCTGCCGGACGAGAAAACCGCCCGCAGCATCCTGCGCCTGCGGTATTATCTGGAGGCTCCGGCTCTGCGGGATCTGGCTGCCAGTCACACCCCCGGGGACCTGGAGGCACTGCGGGAGCTGCTGCGCCAGGCCCAGACAGCTCCGGAGGAGGAGCTGCCGGAGGCCCTGTTCCGGTATCACCGGGGTGTGGTGTTCCTGGGCGGCAACACCATCACGCCCCTGCTGTTCAACGCCTTTAAGAAGGTTAATCTGGAGTTCTGGTCCGGCTACATCCGCTCCGTGGGCCGGGAGGAGAGTCTGCGCACTCTGGCCCGGTTTACGGACCTCATCGCCGCCGGACAGGGGGACGAGGCCGCCCGGCTGCTGGGCCAGGGCCTGGAGCAATTCGAGACTACCCTGTAGGTCGAGTACATTTTCCTTGCGTTCCCCCCCCATATATGATATAATTCTATTATCAAATCATAAAGGAGGCTTTCCATGAAACGTACAAGACGGCTTATTCTTTCCTGTCTGCTGCTGTCCCTGCTTCTGCTGACTGCCTGCGGACAGCGGGAAACTGTGTACCAGATATCCGCTGACCGTCTGACCCAGGCGGCAACGGTGTCCCAATTGCAGGAGGTCAGCGATCTGATCGTGGTATTCACCCCGGAAACTCAGGAAAACGTCCTTTCCCGCTACAGCGACGGCAACGTCTCCTCCGGCTATACCCGGACCACCGGCAGGGTGTCCCAGGTGCTGAAGGGTCAGGCCCCGGAGCAGCTGGTCATCACCGAGGAGTGCTACACCCTGGATGATGCCCTGTGGACCCAGGGCGGCTATCTGCCCATGGAAAAGGGACGGTCCTACCTGCTGTTCCTCACCGCCTACCCCGGCGGCTCCGACTATGCGGGCATGTACTACCCCACCGAGCTGGAGCTGGGCAAATACCCCCTGACGGACCAGCCCCTCACCGCCTCCGACCCAGTCGACACGTGGCAGGTATACTCCCCGGATAGCAGTACCCTTTCCCAATATCAGAGCTGGTATCAGCAGGTGGCGGCCCTGTATCCCGATTTATTCTGACCACCCGAAAAACCTATAAAAAGGGACCGACGGCAGATGCATTGTGCATCCGCCGTCGGTCTATTCTCTTTCGTCTGCCAACCGGGGCCGGAACCTCCGCAACCGGCGGCTGCAGAGGAGGCTTTATCCCCAGAACTGGCGGGCCAGGTCCTGGGCCAGGCTCTCCACCACGCCGGGAGCGTAGGGCAGGGGCAGTCCGGCATCCGAAAGGGTCTCGGCATACAGCCTGCTGCCGCCGGAGGCACACAGGGCGTGATACCGGGTCCAGCCGTCTGCGGGGTCGGCGTCATAGGCGGCCTTCAGCTGCTGGGCGCAGACGATGGACAGGGCGTAGCTGATGACATACCGGGGGAACATGTACAGGGCCACATTGGTGAACAGGTCGCAGCCGGAGAGCACCTGCTTCCGCCAGGGCTCGTTGTTCCGGGCCCGGCCGAAGGACTTCTCAATGCGGTCGAACTCCTCTGCCCACTGGGCCAGAGAGGCGTCCGGATGCTCATACAGCCACGTCTCAAAGGTGTGGATGGAGCAGAAGGCGCACAGCTCCTTGATGAAGTCATAGCGGTGCTCCGTCAGGAACTGGGGGGCGTGGTTCCCGAAGAAATCCCGGGCGTAGGGCTGGGCCAGCAGCTCCATGGTCTTGGAGTGGACCTCCGCCAGGTCGGGGCTCAGGCCCACATAATCCGCCAGAGGCTGGCTGCGGATGGAGAGATACCCCTGGAGCCCGTGGCCCAGCTCGTGGGTGTATACGGTGACGTCATCGGAGGTGCCGTCGCAGTTGGCAAAGATGAAGGGCATATCATAGGGCGCGCCCAGCATGTCGCAGAAGCCCATGCCGGAAATTTTATTGGGAGAGCCGGTCACGTCCAGCAGGTCGTGGCGGACCATCTCGTCGAAAAACTCCCCTGCCTCCGGGCTCAGGGCATGGTACATCCGGCGGGCGGCCTCAGGCAGCTCCTCCGCCGCCACCGGCACGGCGTTGCCCTCCGGGAACACCAGCGCCCGGTCATAGGGCAGCAGCGCCTCTACCCCCAGGCGCTGGCGCTGCTCCTCCTGGAGACGCAGATACAGGGGGACGATGTGGGTCTGCACCTGGCGGCAGAATTCGTCCAGCTCCGCCCGGCCATAGCCCAGACGCTGCATGCAGAGATCGCCGTAGTCGGCAAAATTGTCAAAGCCGTTTTCACGGGCCAGCTGATTTCGTGCGTGGACCAGGTCCCGCAGCAGCTGCTCCAGGGCTTCGGCGTTTTCCAGCGCCGTCTGCTGCTGGGCCTCGTAGGCGGCCCGGCGGCGCTCCCGGTCGGTGCTGGCCAGCGCAAAGCGCAGCTGGCCGCCGCTGAGGGTCTCGCCCTGGACCTGATACCTGGCGGAGGCCGTCAGCTGCTGGTATTGGGCCGTCAGCCGGGAGATGCGGGCCTGCAGCTCCTTGCCGCCGGTGTGGAGCCGCTGATCCAGCGTCAGCAGGCGGCGCAGCTGGGGGCCGAAGGTCCGGTCCAGCGCCGGGGCATAGGGGCTCTCCGCAATGGCCATGGACAGGGACTGGGTATCCAGCGTCTCCAGCCGGGGCAGGGTCTCCTGCAGCTCCCGCTGGTAAAATTCGTCGGTGACGTCGTGGAAGGCCCGGATGGTGGCAATGCTATGGCACAGGGCCACCTCCTGCTGCAGGGCGTCCCGCTGCCGGACCACGTCCAGCAGGTCCTCCGGGCAGGCGGCAGCCATGGCCCGGCGGGTCAGGGCATCGTACCGGGTCTGAAGGGCCTCCACGTCCGGGCTGGTATAGGGAATATCAGAAAATTTCCAATTCTCGTTCATAGCGTCACTCCTTTGGATAGATGATGGACAGGGCCATGCGCTCCGGCCGGATATTGTCCCGGATAAAGTCCAGCAGATCCTGCTGGGTAATGGAATCATACACCTCCGGGAAGCGGAAGGGATCGTATTCCTGGAAGCAGCCCTCGGCCGCCGTGGAGGCGATGGCCTCGAAGGAGTTCAGACTTTTGATGGATGCGCCGAAGCTGGCCCGGCGGATGCGCTGGACATAGGCCGGGTCCACCCCCTCCCGGACCACCCGGCGGGCTTCATCCAGAACGGCCTGCTGCACGGCCTCGGGATCGTTGCTGTCGCCGCCGCAGAACACATAGGCGGCTCCCGGCAGCAGGTCATAGGCGCTGTCAAAGGTGCCGTTGATCAGCCCCTGACTGTACAGCCGGGTGAACAGGGGGCTGGACTCGCCCATGAGCACGTCGCAGGCCAGGTCCCCCAGGATATCCAGGCGCATGCGCTCCTCTCCCTCCGGCACCGGCGGGCACTTGAAGCCCAGCAGGAAGGTGGGCATGGCCACCTCCATCCGGTCCTCTATGCGGGCCATATGAGGCGTCAGGTCCTCCTCCCGGCCATAGTCCCGGGGGATGGCGGGGCCGCTCTCCCGGGGCAGAACCTCCCGGGCGGCCCGGAGAACCTCCTCCGGGTCCACGTCGCCCACCACCACCAGGCACATGTTGGCGGGGGTATAAAACGCCTTGTGGCAGTCGTACAGGGTCTGGGCCGTGATCCGGCGGATGCTCTCCACAGACCCGGCCACAGACTGCCGCACGGGGCTGTGGCGGTACAGGGCCTGCATCATCTGGCGGTATACCTGCCACTCGGGGTTGTCCTCGATCATGCCGATCTCCTGGGCGATGATGCCCTGTTCCTTTTCCACGCTCTCGTCGGTGAAATACGGCACGGACACGAAGGACAGCAGGATCCGCAGATTTTCATAAAAATGCTCGGTGCAGTCGAAATAATAGGCGGTGACGGCGTTGCTGGTGAAGGCGTTGGGCTCGGCCCCGCCCTTGGCCAGCTCCTGCATGGCGCTGCCGTCCGCCGTGTCGAACATCTTGTGCTCCAGATAGTGGGCGATGCCGGCGGGGGTGTCCAGCCACCGGCCGTCCAGCCGGAAACGCATGTCCATGCCGCCGTAGCGGGTGGTGAAGAAGGCAAACCTCCGGGCATAGCCGGGCTTGGGCACCACGCACACAGGCAGGCCGTTGGGCAGAGTCTCCCACAGGACCTTTTCCCCGATGCGGGGATATACGGTGGTTTTCATCAGGCGTCCTCCTTTCCGTGCAGGAAGTATACGGTGTCCAGGGTCACGCTCTGGGCGGCGGCCTGAATGCGCTCCGGCGTCACCTGATCCAGCAGGCGCTGCATGGTTTCCGGATCCTCGCTCTGGCCGGTGGCGGCCTGCCCCAGGCAATAATTCTCCAGGGCGCCCTGAGAATCCGGCAGGGAGGCCAGGGCGCTGCGCATGGTGCTGCGGGCGCCCTCCAGCTCCCAGAGCTCCCAGTGCCCGTCCCGGACCTCCTGCAATTGGTGCAGAATTTCGTCCAGGGCCCGCTGATAGTCGGCGCTTTCAATGCCGGAGGACACCGTCAGGATGCCCTTGGAGCGGACATAATTGCTGGAGGCGTAGTAGCACAGGGAGAGCTTTTCCCGGACGTTGAGAAACAGCTTGGAATTGCTGGTGCCGCCGAACAGAAGATTGGCCAGGAGCATGGCGGGCACATCGTCGGTGCCGCAGCGGAAGCCCATGGAGAGCTTTCCCTGGGTCACATCCATGGCCTCGCGGATGACACGGGGCTGGGCCGGGGCGTCCACCCGGCGGGGCGGCTGCGGGTCCCGGGCCGCGCCCCGGGGCAGGGCGGCGAAGGCCTCCAGCAGGGCGTCCTCCACCCGGGTGATGGGAGCGCTGCCGCAGTAGAACAGCTCCAGCCGGGAGGCGGACATCATTCCCTGGCTGTAGACATGGAGCTTCTGGTTGTTGATGGCCGCGGCGGCAGTCTCGTCTCCCAGGCGGCTGACGCCGTAGGGCTCGTCCCGGCACATCTCCTGCAAAAGGCGCAAGTCCGCCCAGTCCCGCTTGTCGTTGCGGACGGAACGGATGCTGTCCAGCAGATTGGCCCGCTCACTGTCCACATACTCCGGCAGATACCGGCCGTTGCGGGTGACGGGGTCCAGCAGCAGCTCCCCCAGCAGGGCGGCGGTGGGCTCCAGCAGCTTTTCTCCCCGGGGGGCGAAGCTGTCGTCCATTACCGAGGCCACAAAGCCGATGCACTGGCACTCCGCCCTTTTGCGGATGGTGGGGTTGATCTGTGCGCCGTAGAGCTGGTCCATGGCGGCGGACAGCTGCTGGATATCCGGACAGCGCATGGTGCCCCGCTGGAGCACCAGCGGCAGCAGCGCGCCGCAGGACGCCGTCTCCCGGCGCAGGGGCGTGATGAACTGCGCGGAAAGGCAGCCGGTTTTGAACTTTTTGGCAGGCAGATAGGTGAGATATACCCGGTCCATGATCTCGCGGCGGGTCTTCTCCATATGCGGCACCTCCAGGATACATAGTGGGTATATTATACCGCATACCCGGACAAATGAAAAGGATTTTCATGCAGAATAAGGCCCCGTCCAATGCGGGGGCCTTGCACAGCAAGGCGTCCCGGACTTTTGCGGCAAGCACCGCGCCGCCATTTGCGGGGCCCACCCCTTGCAATCCCCCGGGGAAACGTTTATAATGAACATATTGTTATTCCGACTCAAAAACAAGGAGGCTTCTCATCATGATCCAAGTCAACGCCGTAGGCGACGCCTGCCCCATTCCGGTGGTCAAGACCCTGCAGGCTCTGAAGACTCTGGCCGGTCCCGGCACCGTGGAGACTCTGGTGGATAACCGCATCGCCGTGGAGAATCTGACCCGTCTGGCCCAGAGCAAGGGCTGCACCATCGAAACGGAGCAGCTGGCGGAAAACCGCTTCCGGGTCACCATCACCGCCCAGGCCGGAGCCCAGCTGCCCGATACCGCCGACGGCATCTGCACCGTTCCCTCCGAAAGGCCCGAGAACACCGTGGTGGTGATCTCCGACGACCACATGGGCCAGGGAGACGACACCCTGGGCCGGGTGCTGCTGAAGGGGTTCCTGTTTGCCCTGACCCAGCAGGAGAAGCTGCCCCGCACCGTTCTGTTCTACAACGGCGGTGCTTTCGTCACCTGCGATGGCTCCGCGTCCCTGGAGGACCTGCACAAGCTGGAGGCGCTGGGGGTGGAGATCCTGACCTGCGGCACCTGTCTGAATCATTACGGCATCGCCGACAAGCTCCGGGTGGGTCAGGTGACCAATATGTACGTCATCGCCGAGAAGCAGATGAACGCCACCCTGGTGATCCGGCCTTGACCCGCCAACGGACTCCGGCCCTGGTGATCTCCTTCCAGGAGACGGCCCAGGCCCTGGCGGCGGAGGCCCTGTTCGGGCGGCTGTCTCTGCCGGGGCGCATCATCCCGCTGCCGTCCCGCATTTCCGCCGGGTGCGGCCTGGCCTGGAAGGCGGACCCCGGCGACGAAACCGTCCTGACGGCGGCGCTGGATGAAAACGGCATCGGCCACGGCCCCTGCTGCGTATTGGAGATGTTCTGATGACGGAGATTTATCTGGACAGTGCTGCCACGTCCCTGCACAAGCCGCCCCAGGTGGCCCAGGCGGTGGCAGAGGCCATCTGTAAGGCGGGAAACGCCGCCCGGGGCGCTCATGGGGCGTCCCTGTCCGCCCTACGGACGGTGTATGATACCCGCTGCCTGGCGGCCCGGCTGCTGGGCTGCCCCCGGCCGGACCATGTGGTTTTTGCCGCCAACTCCACCATGGCTCTGAACATCGCCATATGCGGCCTGCTGTCCCCGGGGGACCACGCCATTTCCACGGACCTGGAGCACAACTCGGTGCTCCGGCCCCTGTATGCCCTGCAGCGGCAGGGAATGGCCCTGAGCTTTGTCCCGGCGGACAAAAACGGGCAGGTTTCTTATGATGCTTTTGAAAGGCTGTTCCGGCCCAATACCCGGGCCGTGGTATGTACCCACGCCTCCAATGTCACCGGCGACGTGCTGGATATCCCCCGCATTGCCGCCATGGCCCACCGCCGCGGTGCGCTGCTGATCCTGGACGCGTCCCAGACGGCGGGAGCCATTCCCCTGGACATGACGGCCCTGGGGGCGGACGTGGTGTGCTTTACGGGCCACAAGAGCCTGCTGGGCCCCCAGGGCACCGGCGGCCTGTGTATCCGCCCGGGGGTGGAGGTCCGGCCCCTGCTGCGGGGCGGCAGCGGCGTTCACTCCTTCGACAGGGATCAGCCCGCCGCCTATCCCACCCGCCTGGAGGCCGGAACCCTGAACAGTCATGGCCTGGCGGGGCTTCACGCCGCTCTGGAATACCTGCTGGCAGAGGGGGTGGAAAGCCTGTACGCCCGGGAGCACGGGCTGATGCTGCGGTTTTACCGGGGCGTCCGGGAGCTTCCCGGCGTCCGGGTGTATGGCGACTTTTCCGCCCCTTGCCGGGCGGCCATCGTGTCCCTGAACATCCGGGACCTGGATTCCGGCGAGGTGTCTGATGCGCTTTTGCAGGGCTGGGGCATTGCCACCCGCCCCGGCGCCCACTGCGCGCCCCGGCTCCACCAGGCTCTGGGCACCCGGGAGCAGGGTGCGGTGCGCTTTAGCTTTTCCCCCTTCAACACGGAGGAGGAGATCGACGCCGCCGTGGCCGCCGTGGCCCAGCTGGCCCGGTGATATGCAGGTCTGTCAAACAGCCCGGACGGTAAAATGAGCCAGCAGTCAAGCCCGCAGCTGGCCGGTCTCACGGTATCCCTTCGGTGGGCCCCGGCAGGCCTCAGATGGTTGGCCCATAGCCATGCACCAGCTTTGCATTGACGATGTCTACCGCCATACGGCGGACACCGGGACGATTCCGATCTCCTCCGGCAGCGGGGTCGATTTGACATGGGAAAATACTTATATGTGGGAGATCAGGTAATGAATGCAGCGATTTTAGACGAACTCATCCATCTCTATGAGGAGAATATAGACACCCTTTATGACAGTGAGCATGATGAGATTTTTAAGTGGAGGGCCTTAAAGACCTTCCAGCGGGAG
>OMGX01000724.1_pt1 | contig 17659 bp, 15 predicted proteins | sample 1674381 | NCBI WGS metagenome assembly OMGX01 (sample SAMN05578582, study PRJEB25193) | human gut metagenome | biome: Human Microbiome; feature: human-associated habitat; material: feces | host: Homo sapiens | place: USA:Birmingham | reverse complement strand
GAGGAGCGAAGCGACGTGGCAATCTCGCAGTACCCGGCCGGACAACAGGAAAGCCATCGGCGAAATCGCAACTGCCTCCCCGAGATTGCCACGTCGGCCTTCGGCCTCCTCGCAATGACAAACCTTTGGCGTTTGCCATTTTAACGACAGCCTGTCTCTTACGCCGGTGCAGCGCCGGGACTGGCTGCCCCCTCCCCTACAACGCACGCCAAGGCCCTTCCCGAAAAAATGCCGCTCCCTGCTTGTATTACCCGGGGAAACATGGTAAAATAATCAGTAAAATCGTGTGGTGCGCCCAAATGCAGGCGCGCAAAATCGGAGGAATCTTATGTCAACCTTACAAGAAGAGATCAGCCGCCGCCGGACGTTTGCGATCATTTCGCACCCGGACGCCGGCAAAACCACGCTGACGGAAAAATTCCTGCTCTACGGCGGGGCCATCGCGCAGGCGGGCGCGGTCAAGGGCAAGAAGAATTCCCGCGCCGCCGTATCGGACTGGATGGAGATCGAAAAGCAAAGAGGCATCTCGGTCACCTCGTCCGTCATGCAGTTCCAGTACGAGGGCTTCTGCATCAACATTCTGGATACCCCCGGCCATCAGGACTTTTCCGAGGACACCTACCGCACGCTCATGGCGGCGGATTCCGCCGTCATGGTCATCGACGGGGCCAAGGGCGTCGAGCCGCAGACCCGGAAGCTTTTCAAGGTCTGCGCCATGCGCCATATCCCGATCTTTACGTTTATCAACAAGATGGACCGCGAGGCGCGCGATCCCTTCGAGCTGCTCGATGAGCTGGAAAATGAGCTCGGCATCGAGACCTACGCCTGCAACTGGCCCATGGGCTCCGGCCGGGAGTTCCAGGGCGTGTACGACCGCCGGTCGAGCCAGCTGATCTTCTTCTCCGGCGTCTCGGGCAAGAACCGGGCGGACAAGATGGAGATCGACCTCTATGACCCGCAGGTCGCGGACCTCATCGGCGAGCGCCGCCACCAGCAGCTCATCGACGACGTAGAGCTGCTCGGCGCGGGCCGCGAATTTGACCTCGAGGAGGTCCGCGCGGGCCGCCTGTCCCCCGTGTTCTTCGGCTCTGCGCTGACGAACTTCGGCGTCGAGCCCTTCCTGGAGGAGTTCCTGCGCATGACCCCGAGCCCCCTGCCGCGCGAGGCCGACTGCGGCGTGATCGACACGTTCAGCCCCGATTTTTCCGCCTTCGTCTTCAAGATCCAGGCGAACATGAACAAGGCCCACCGCGACCGGCTGGCCTTCATGCGCATCTGCTCGGGCCAGTTCCAGCGCGATGCGGAATATTATCACGTGCAGACCGGCAAGAAAATGCGCCTGTCGCAGCCGCAGCAGCTCATGGCCTCCGAGCGTGAGATTGTCGATGAGGCCTATGCGGGCGATATCATCGGCGTGTTCGACCCCGGCATTTTCTCCATCGGCGACACCATCACCGTCCCGGGCAAGAAGTTCAAATTCGGCGGCATCCCGACCTTCGCGCCCGAGCACTTTGCCCGCGTCAGCGCCAAGGACTCCATGAAGCGCAAGCAGTTCCTCAAGGGCACGGAGCAGATCGCGCAGGAGGGCGCCATCCAGATCTTCAAGGTGCCGAACTCCGGCATGGAGGAGGTCATCGTCGGCGTCGTCGGCACGCTGCAGTTCGACGTGTTCCAGTACCGCATGAAGGCCGAATACGGCGTCGACCTGCGCATGCAGCAGCTGCCGTATGAGCAGCTGCGGTTCATCACGAAAGCGCCCGTCGCCGATCTCAAGGACCTGTATCTCTCGACCGACGCGGAGCTGCTGGAGGATTACCGCGGCCGGAGCCTGCTGGTCTTCGCCTCGCAGTGGTCGATCAACTTCATCCTCAAGCGCAACCCCGGCCTCGAGCTGGCGGAGACCGCGCAGTGATCGGATACAACAAGCGCACGCATTCGCGTGCGCTTTTCCTTTTGTTCAGATATGACAAATGAACGGCCCGAAACGGGCCGTTTTTTTGCTTGCAGCGGGCGAAAACCGGTGCTATACTGGCTGCTAACAAGAGATAGAAGGGGAGAAGCGCGGATGCACGGATTGGGGACGATCGTCAACGTTTCGGCAATCGTTGTTGGAGGACTCGCGGGCCTGCTCGGCGGGCGGCGCATCCCGGAGCAGCTGCAGAAAACGCTGATGAGCGCCATGGGCGTGAGCGTGCTGTTCGTGGGTGTCTCGGGCGCGCTTTCGCAGATGCTGCGCGCGGGAGGCGGGGCGCTGACGGTGCAGGGGACCATGATGATGATCCTCTCGCTGGCCGTCGGCGCGGTTCTGGGCGAGCTGCTTGATCTCGAGGACCGGATGGAGCGTTTCGGCGCCTGGCTCAAGGTCAAGACGAAAAGCGAGTCGGACGGCGGCTTCATCGGCGCCTTCGTCACCGCGTCGCTCACGGTCTGCATCGGCGCGATGGCCATCGTCGGCTCCATCCAGGACGGCATCCTCGGCGACCACGCGACGCTGTTCGCCAAGGCCGTGCTCGATCTTGTGATCATCATGGTCATGACGGCCTCGATGGGCAAGGGCTGCATCTTCTCCGCCATCCCGGTCGGCATCCTGCAGGGCAGCGTGACGCTGCTGGCAAGGCTCCTGCAGCCGGTCTTCACCGACGCGGCGCTCAGCAACCTGTCGCTGGTCGGCTCCGTGCTGGTGTTCTGCGTGGGGCTGAATCTGGTCTGGGGCAAAAAGATCCGCGTGGCAAATCTGCTGCCGTCGCTGCTCATAGCCGTCGTATGGGCGTTTTTGTAACTATCAACTGTAAAGGAGTATGCAATATGGTCAGTGAAAAAATGGTCGCCTGGGGCAGCCAGGGCTGCGTCATCCGGGATCTCGCCGCCTACGGCGAGCAGCGCGCCGCCGTCGTCGGCGCGGAAAACGTGTTCAACTTTACCATCGGCAATCCTTCTGTCCCGGCGCCGTCCTGCGTCCGGCAGACGATCGAGCACCTGCTGCAGACCGTCCCGGCCGAGCAGCTGCACGCCTATACGGCCGCGCCGGGCCTTGCGTCCGTCCGCGTGAAGATGGCGGCGTATCTCGAGAAGACGTTCGGCGTCGGCTACCGCGCGGAGGACGTGTACATGACCTCCGGCGCATCCTCGGCGCTGGCGATGCTGGCCTATGCGCTGCTCTCGCCGGGCGACGAGGTGCTGACGCTCAGCCCATATTTCTCGGAGTACAAGCTCTACGCCGAGGCCGCGGGCGGCACGCTCACGGCCGTGCCCTCGAACCCGGAGGATTTCCAGATCGATCTGGACGCCTTCTCCGCTGCCATCAGCGAGAAGACCGCCGTCGTCCTCCTGAACTCCCCGAACAACCCCTCCGGTGTCATCCTCTCCCGCCGGAGCATCACGAAGCTGGCGGAGCTGCTGGAGAAAAAATCGGCCGAATACGGCCACCGCATCTACATCGTCGCCGACGAGCCCTACCGCGAGCTGGCCTACGACGGCGAAGAGGTGCCGTTCATCCCCGCCATCTACAAGGACACCATCTACTGCTATTCGTTCAGCAAGACCCTCTCGCTGCCCGGCGAGCGCATCGGCTTCCTGGCCATCCATCCGGAGCTGACCGACTACGCGCGCGTCCGCGCGGCCATCTACGGCGCGGGCCGGGCGCTCGGCTATATCAACGCCAGCACGATGTTCCAGCTCGTAGCGGCGGAATGCGTCGGGCAGACGGCGGATATCTCCGTCTACAAGCAGAACCGGGATCTGATCCATACGGCGCTTCTGGATATGGGCTATACCTGCGTGAAGCCCTCGGGCGCGTTCTATCTTTTCCTCAAAACGCCGGAGCCGGACGCGACCGCGTTCTGCAAAAAGGCGATGGCGCTCGACCTGCTGGTCGTGCCGGGCGACGAATTCGGCTGCCCGGGCTACGTCCGCCTGGCCTACTGCGTCCCCAAAGCCATGCTCGAACGCAGTCTCCCCCGCTTCCGCCAGCTCGCCGACCAATACGGCCTCAAAAAATAACCCCGCCGCAGCGGACCAAAGGCTTCCCCTATGAGGGGAAGCTGTCGCCGCAGGCGACTGATGAGGTGGGCGGTGTTGTGTAGACGCAAGTGCCTCCACCTCATCCGTCACGGCTTTCGCCGTGCCACCTTCCCCTCATAGGGGAAGGGCCCCTGGAAGGGGAGCCAAGGGTCTGCGCTTCCCGCAAGCCCTTTTTTCTTGACTTTCCTGCCCATTTCCGTTAGAATATACACCGTTCATCGGAGGGTCGATGGGAGAAATTCGGCTGGATAAGATGTCGGGCTCGGGCCCGGGGTTTTATCCGGCTCTTCTTTTGGAGTCTGGTATGAAGAAACAGCAAAATGATTTTCTGAACGGAAGCATCCTTCCGTCTCTGCTGCGCTTTGCGGGCCCGGTGCTGCTGGCGCTGTTTCTGCAGGCGATGTACGGCGCGGTCGACCTGATCGTCGTCGGCAAATTCGCGGGTACGGCGGATATCTCCGCCGTCTCGACCGGCAGCCAGGCCATGCAGCTGGTCACCTCGCTGCTCGTCGGCCTGACGACGGGCGTGACCGTTCTGCTCGGGCAGAAGATCGGCGAGGGAAAGCCCGACGAAGCCGGCAGCGTCATCGGCTCTGCCATCTGTCTGTTCGTCTGCGTCGCGCTCGGACTGACCGTCTTGCTTGTGACGCTGGCCGCGCCCTTCTGCCGCCTGCTGCAGGCGCCGGAGGAGGCCTTCGACCCCACGACGCAGTACGTGCGCATCTGCTCGGCCGGCACGCTGTTCATCGTCGCGTTCAACGTCATCGGCAGCGTCTTCCGCGGGCTCGGCGATTCCAAAATGCCGCTCATCACGGTCGCCATCGCGTGCGTCGTGAATATCTTCGGCGATCTGCTGCTGGTCGCCGTCTTCCAGCTCGGCGCGGCAGGCGCAGCGCTGGCAACGGTGTTCGCGCAGGCCATCAGCGTGGTCCTGTCGCTGCTCGTGATCGCGCGGCGCAAGCTGCCGTTCACCTTCCGCAAGGAGCAGCTGCGCTTCGACCGGCCGCTCACGGCCGGGATCCTGCGCCTCGGCGTGCCGATCGCGCTGCAGGACGTGCTGGTCGGCGTGTCGTTCCTGGTGATCCTCGCGATCGTCAACTCGCTGGGATTGCTGCAGTCGGCAGGCATGGGCATCGCGGAGAAGGTCTGCGCGTTCGTCATGCTGCTGCCGTCGGCCTTTTCACAGTCCGTCTCCGCCTTCGTCGCGCAGAATACCGGTGCGGCCAAGCCGGATCGGGCCAAAAAGGCCCTGCGCTACAGCGTCGTCACGTCGCTGTGCATCAGCGTGTTCGTGTTCTATTTCAACTTCTTCCACGGCGATCTGCTGGCCGGGATCTTTGCCAATGACCGCGCCGTCATCCTCGAGGCTGCAGACTATCTCAAGGCCTACGCCATCGACTGTCTGCTGACCTCGTTCCTGTTCTGCTTCGTGGGCTATTTCTCCGGCCTCGGCAAGACGGTCTTCGTCATGGCGCAGGGCATCCTCGGCTCGTTCGGCGTGCGCATCCCGGTGTCGTTCTTCATGTCCCGCCTGCCGAACGTGCGCCTGTTCTACATCGGCCTCGCCACCCCCTGCTCGACCGTCGTGCAGGTCATCCTCTGCCTTGCCTACTACGCGCACCTCAGCCGCCGGGAAAAAGCAGGCCCCGCGGTCTGAATCCCGCACAAAAAACCTCCGTCAGCCGCTGGCTGACGGAGGTTTTCGCTTTTCAGGTCTTGTCTCAGATCGTCGGCTGGTTGGCAGCTTCGATGATCTTGACGAACTTCTCGGGCACGAGGGAAGCGCCGCCGATGAGGCCGCCGTCGATGTCGGGCTGGGCCAGCAGGTCATAGGCGTTCTTCTCGTTCATGGAGCCGCCGTACAGGATGGAGATCGCGCGGGCGACCTTGGCGCCGTACAGCTTGCGGATGACCGCACGGATGTTCTCGCAGACCTCTTCGGCCTGCTCGGGCGTGGCGGTCTTGCCGGTGCCGATGGCCCAGATGGGCTCGTAGGCGATGATCATCTTGCGGATCTTATCCTCGCCGATGGAGGCAAGGCCGGTCTTGATCTGCATGGTGATCCATTCCTCGGTGATGCCGGCTTCGCGCTGCTCGAGGCTCTCGCCGACGCACATAATGGGGATCAGGCCGTTGTCCAGAGCGGCGAGGACCTTGGCGTTCACGTCCGCGTTCGTCTCGCCCATGGCGCGGCGCTCAGAGTGGCCGAGGATGACGTACTTGCAGCCGGCGTCGAGCAGCATGTTGGCCGCGATCTCACCGGTATAGGCGCCGGAGGCGTTGGCGTTGCAGTTTTCAGCGCCGATGCCGACGCGGGTCTCGCGCATGGCGCGGACAGCAGCCGGGATGCAGACGGCCGGCACGCACAGCGCCACGTCACACCAGCGGCCCTTGGGCATGATGGCCTTGAACTCGGTCATAAACGCCTTGGTCTCCGTCGGCGTCTTGTTCATCTTCCAGTTGCCCGCGATAACAGTCTTGCGATACTTTCTGTTCATTGTGAATCTCCTAAATTATATATCAAAATCAGTTTTACCTCAACAAACCCGCGCCCGCAGGCGCACGTAGCATATTTCGCCAACCCGATTCAGCCATCACCAACAATGGCAGGCTCTTTCGGCAGAAAACCATAGCTCAGCAGCCGGTGTGGCGTAGAGGCGTGTCCGTCTAAAGAGTAGATACGTGATGGCAGCTCCAGAGTACCCAGTCTTACTTGTCCTGCAGGCAGGCAATACCGGGCAGCTCCAGCCCCTCGAGGAACTCAAGCGATGCACCGCCGCCGGTGGAAATATGCGTGATCTTGTCCGCAAAGCCCAGCTGCTCGCAGGCCGCCGCAGAGTCGCCGCCGCCGACGATGGTCACAGCGTCGGAATCCGCCAGCGCCTGTGCCACGGCAATGGTGCCCTTGGCCAGCGTCGGGTTCTCGAACACGCCCATGGGCCCGTTCCAGACAACGGTCTTCGCATTCTTGATGGCATCGGCAAACAGCGCGCGGGTCTTTTCGCCGATGTCAAGGCCTTCCTTGTCGGCCGGGATGGCGGTCACGTCGACGGTCTCGACGTCGACCGGCGCGTCGATCGGGTTCGGGAAGTCGGCAACTACGACGGTGTCGATCGGGAGCAGGAGCTTGACGCCCTTCTCCTCGGCCTTCTTCATCATGTCCTTGCAGTAGTCGACCTTCTCTGCGTCAAACAGGCTCTTGCCGATGCCGTAGCCCTTGGCCGCGACGAAGGTATAGGCCATACCGCCGCCGATGATGAGGGTATCGACCTTCTCGAGCAGGTTGTTGATGACGTTCAGCTTGTCGGAGACCTTCGCGCCGCCGAGGATGGCGACGAACGGACGCTCCGGATCGGCCAGGGCCTTGCCCATGATGGAAACTTCCTTCTGCACCAGATAGCCGCAGACAGCGGGCAGATAGTCGGCAACGCCGGCAGTGGAGGCGTGCGCGCGGTGCGCGGTGCCGAAGGCGTCGTTCACGAAAATGTCAGCCATGGAAGCGAGCTTCTTGGAGAGCTCGGGGTCGTTCTTGGTCTCGCCCTTTTCAAAGCGGGTGTTCTCGAGCAGCATGACCTCGCCGTCCTTGAGGGAGGCGGCCAGCGCCTGTGCGCTCTCGCCCACGACGTCCTTGGCCATCTTGACCGGCTGGCCCAGCAGCTCGGACAGACGATCGGCCACGACCTGCAGGCTCAGCTCCGGCTTCACTTCGCCCTTGGGCTTGCCCATGTGGGAGCAGAGGATGACGCGGGCATTGTGCTTCACGAGATACTGGATGGTCGGCAGCGCGGCGACGATGCGCTTGTCGCTCGTGATCTTCCCGTCCTTGGTGGGGACGTTAAAGTCGCAGCGGCAAAGGACGCGCTTGCCTGCGACGTCGATATCTTCAACAGACTTCTTGTTGTAGTTCATAGATGTTCCTCCTTATTTGATGGCGGGGGCAGCCCGCTTGTTTACCGGTTCCAGTCGGCCATTTTTCCTTCGGTCTTCAGGTGTGGGAATTGCTGCTGCCGCAGCGCTTCAAACACGCCGATGGCAGCGGAATTGCTGAGATTGAGGCTCCGCGCCTCCGCGCGGATGGGGATGCGGACACAGCTGTCATAGTGCGCGGCGAGAAGATCCTCCGGCAGACCTCTGGTCTCCTTGCCGAAGAACAGATAGGTCCCGTCGGGGTAATCGGCCTCGTCGTAGCGGCGGGGCGCCTTGGTGGAAAACAGGCGCAGGCAGGATGGATGATTCTTTGCAAAGAAATCGTCCAGATCCTCATACACCCGAACGTCTACCAGGTGCCAGTAGTCGAGCCCCGCGCGCTTGACCGCCTTGTCGGAAATGTCAAAACCCAGGGGCTTCACGAGATGCAGGACGCTGCCGGTCGCGGCGCAGGTGCGCGCAATATTTCCGGTGTTGGCCGGGATCTCGGGTTCAACCAATACAACATGCAGCATGTGAAAAACTCCTTGCCCGCCGTTTCCCGGCAAGCAAGCATATTCTATGACAGAACGTCACAGATTTCAACTGTTTTTCAGAAAAAAATCAAGATTTTCGTGAAAAAAATTTTCCCTTTGCGGCGCTCCATTTTTGGTGATTCTTACACGCCTACAGCCGCCAGTCGATCGCGCGGCTGCCGGAGGCCTCCAGGAAGGCGTTGATCTTCGAAAACGGGCGGCTGCCGAAGAAGCCGCGGTAGGCGCTCAGCGGACTCGGATGCGGCGCCTGCAGCACGAGGCGGGGATACGGACTGTCCGCGGCGAGGGCCGCCTTCTTCTGCGCGTGGCCGCCCCAGAGGACGAAGGCCACCGGCTGCGGCAGCGCAGCGACAGCGCGCACGGCGGCGTCGGTGAACGTCTGCCAGCCGAACGCCTGATGGCTGGCCGCCTTGCCCGCCTCCACGCTCAGGCTGCTGTTGAGCAGAAACACGCCCTGCCGCGCCCAGGCAGTCAGATCGCCGCCTTCCATCGGCGTCACACCGCAGTCCGCCTGCAGCTCCGTCAGGATATTGCGCAGCGACGGCGGCAGCTTCACGCCCGGCTTCACGGAAAAGGCCAGCCCGTTGGCCTGCCCCGGCTCGTGATACGGGTCCTGCCCCAGGATCACGACCCGTACTGCCTCCGGCGGCGTCATGCGGAAGGCGGCAAACAGCTCCTCCCGCGGCGGATAGACCGTGGACGCGGCGTAGGCCGCGTCCACCCGCTCTGCGAGCGTCCGCCAGTACGGCTTTTCAAATTCCTCCTGCAAAAGCGCCTGCCACGTGCCAAGTTCTTCCGGTCTCATGGTACTACTCCTTATTATCTCCGGTTTTCCGCATTTTTTCGCAATATTTATACCACAGAAAAACCCGGAACACAAGCGCCGCCCGGCGCATAGGGTTTTGCGAGGTGATCGTATGCAGATCTATGTGGTAAAGCCCGGCGATACGCTCTTTTCGATCGGCCGGGCGCTGGGGCTCGCGCCCGGCTTTCTCGCGCGGTACAACGGCCTGCAGGAGCCGTACCGGCTGGCCGTCGGCCAGAGTCTTCTGGTCTTGTATCCGGAACAGACCGTGACCGTACAGCCCGGCGACACGCTCACGTCCATCGCCGCAAGCGCCGGGACGGATGTGGCTTCCCTGTACCGGATGAACCCGAACCTTTCCGGCTCCGACCGGATCTACCCCGGCCAGATCCTCGTGACCCAGCTCGAGCAGGCCGCGCGCCGCCCCGCGGTCGTCAGCGGCTATGCCTATCCGAATGTGTCCGAACGCGTGCTGCGCGGCATTCTGCCGTATGCCGGGGCGCTGGCCCCGTTCACCTACGGCTTTACGGCGGAAGGCGCGCTGGTGCCGATGGACGACGAGCGGCTGCTGGCACTGGCCAATGCCTGCGGCGTGCAGCCGCTGCTGCACCTGTCGACGCTCACAGCCGCCGGGGCCTTCTCCGCCGCGCAGGCAGCTGCGCTGCTGCGGGATCCGGCCCTGCAGCAGACGCTCGCGGCCAACGTGCTGCAGACGATGCTGGAAAAGGGCTATGAGGGCCTCGACGTGGATTTTGAGTATCTCGGCCGGGACCTGGCGGAGCCCTACGCGGCGTTTATCCAGCTGCTCCGCGATACGCTCGCCCCCTACGGCCTGCCCCTCATCACCGCCCTGGCCCCCAAAACCTCCGCCGCCCAGCCCGGCACCCTCTACGAAGGTCACAACTACGCCTCCCTCTCCACCGCCAGCGACGCCGTGCTGCTGATGACATATGAATGGGGCTACACCTATGGGCCGCCGATGGCGGTGGCGCCGGTGGGGGCGGTGCGGCGGGTGGTGGAGTTTGCGCTGACGCAGATGGACGCCGCTAAAATTTTGCTGGGCTTCCCGAACTACGCCTATGACTGGACGCTGCCGTTCACCGCGGGCGCGACGCGGGCGCAGTCGATCGGCAATGAGGCTGCGCCGCTGCTCGCCGCGCAGTACGGCGCCGAGATCCAGTTCGACACGCAGTCGCAGACGCCGTATTTCACGTACCTGGATGAAGCCGGGCAGCCGCACGAGGTATGGTTTGAGGACGTGCGCAGCGCGCAGGCGAAGTTCGCCCTTCTGCCGGAATACGGACTTCTGGGCCTCGGCTACTGGAACTTCATGCGGCCGTTTACGGCCGGATTCAGCCTGCAGAACTACCTGTTTACAGCCTCCGGGCTGCGTTGACAAATTCCGGGCGGTGTAATATCATAGAAAACATCGAAAGAAAATCATCCAAAAGGGGAGAATCTTCCATGTCTGCATCCAAGGTCTTTTTTACTGATTTCCGCTGCCGTCTGGGCGTCAGCCAGCTCGACAAGCTCCGGAAGCTGCTGGAAAAATCGGAGTTCTCAAAGATCGATTTTGACGGCAAATTCGTCGCCATCAAGCTGCATTTCGGCGAGCTCGGCAATCTGTCGTTCCTGCGCGCCAACTATGCCAAGGTCGTCGCCGATTTCGTCAAGGAGCGCGGCGGCAAGCCCTTCCTCACCGACTGCAACACGCTCTACGTCGGCAGCCGCAAAAACGCGCTGGAGCACATGGATACCGCGTATCTCAACGGCTATTCCCCGTTCTCCACCGGCTGTCACGTCATCATCGCCGACGGGCTCAAGGGCTCGGACGATATCGAGGTCCCGGTCGTGGGCGGCGAATACTGCAAGACCGCACGCATCGGCCGCGCCGTGATGGACGCCGATATCTTCATCTCGCTGGCGCATTTCAAGGGTCATGAGCATGCGGGCTTCGGCGGCGCGCTCAAGAACATCGGCATGGGCTGCGGCTCGCGCGCGGGCAAGATGGCCATGCACGCCGACGGCAAGCCGTATGTGCAGACCGATCTTTGCGTCGGCTGCGGTGCGTGCGCGAAGATCTGCGCCCACAATGGCCCGCGGATCGCGGACAAAAAGTGCCATATCGACCATGACGCCTGCGCCGGCTGCGGCCGCTGCATCGCGATCTGTCCCAAGGACGCCATCCGGCCGGGCCTTGACTCGAGCGACAAGATCCTCAACTGTAAGATCACCGAGTACGCCAAGGCCGTATTGGACGGGCGCCCGAGCTACTGCATCAACATCGTCCGCGACATCTCGCCCAACTGCGACTGCCACGCGGAAAACGACGTGCCCATCGTCCCCGACGTCGGCATGTTCGCCTCCGCCGACCCGGTCGCCCTGGATCTGGCCTGCGCCGAGGCTGTCAACCGCCAGCCCGTCATGCCGAACTGCGCCATCACGGACCTGCAGCTCGAGCACGACTGCGACCGCTTCCACGCCGCGCATGACAACACGCATTGGCAGGACATGATCGAGCACGGCAAAAAGCTCGGGCTCGGCTCCGACGAATATGAGATCGTGAACATCCACTGAACATCGCGCGCAAGCGGGCGGGCCCAGCCGGGTCCGCCCGCGTTTTCTGCACAAAAACGGCGTGATTTGCCAGCAATATCCGGATTTTACCGGACTTCATTACAGTTTTGTTACAAAAGCTCCCATTGTATTGCAATCTTGCCAGCCGCCGCTTATACTGGGTGCAACGATTCTTTATGGGGAAACTGACCGCTTTGTCATTTTCCCGGCCGGAAGGAGGCTGACGTCTTGAAAAAGTTTCTCTGTCTGCTGCTTGCGGCTGTGCTTGCGGGGCTGCTGATCCTGCCCTGCGCCGCGGCCGAGCCCACAGACTTTACCGACCGGAGCACGATCCGGAACTACAACGCCGTGCGGATGCTCGCCGACCTCGGTCTCGTCGCCGGCTATTCGGACGGCAGCTTCGGCCCGGACAAGCTGATTCGCCGCGAAGAGGTCGCCAAGCTCATGGCCCTGCTCGCCGACGCGGACGCCGAGGCCCAGGGGCAGAATGCCCCCGTCCCGTTCTATGACGTCTCTGAGTCCTGGGCGCTGCCGTTCATCGCCTACTGCGCGCAGAACGAGATCGTCGCCGGCAGCAGCGGCCGCTTCCGCCCCGCCGATCATGTGACGCTGCGGGAGCTGGCAAAGATGCTGCTCGTCCTGCTCGGGGAAGACAGCGCGCGCTATGTCGGCGCGGGCTGGGCGCAGAACGTCGACCAGGACGCATTTGAAAAGGGCATCTACGCGGGTCTGACCGCCGGATATGAAGAAGACGCCACGCGCGACAACGCGTGCCTGCTCATCTACAACGCCACGCTCTGCCCGAAGGTGGCCAACGCCAGTGAGAACAGTGTGCAGCGCTACGTGCTCGACGCGCTGATGAACCCGATGTCGTATCTCGAGATCCGCTTCGGCCTGACCCGCTATACCGCGACGCTGACCGGCAATGAGTGCGCCGATCTGACCGGCTCCTCTCCCCTGCCCGCCGGGACGAGCGAGCTCGCCGGACACAAGGCGTTCCAGGTCTCGACAGATCTGAGTCTGCTCGGCCGCAGCGTCGATATCTACGTGAAGGACGGGAAGGTCTTCGGCGTGCCCTGCTACGCGGTCGACGAGATCTACTACACCTTTGCCGACGCTTCGCAGCTCAAGGAGATCTGCCAGGGCGGCGGCTTCCGGCTGACGGACGAGACGGAGTACTATTACAACTACGCCCGCTCGTCCAAGGAGATCCTGAACGCCGTGACCGCCAACGACAAGATCACCGTGATCGACCATGACGGCGACAACGCCTTCGACGTCGTCCTCGTGACGACCAGCCGTCCGGCGATCGTCACCGCGACGAGCCCCCTGACCGTCGACGTTGGCGGCCAGAGCTACGAGGTGCAGGCCTTCAGCCAGGCAGACACGTTCGCCGTGGGCGACGCGGTCTACTACAGCCAGGTCTGCGGCAGCGGCTACATCCGCCGGTTGAACGGATAATAAGAATTACGGATACGCCTGCCTGGCGTATCCGTTTTTTATGCTTTGGGCATACCCGGTTGCAAATCGGGTGGAATTGTGGTAAATTTAGAAAAAAGACACGGGAATTTCTCCGGCTGCGGGATGCGCCGGGTTTCCCTGAGCTGAGGTGATCACATGAAACGGCTGCTGCTTCTGCTGGCCTGCCTTCTGGCGCTCTGTACGACGGTGGTCGCGGCGGAGCCCGCCATTTCCGATATGAAAACCGACTGCACGCTGACCGGCAGCGGCGCGTGCCAGGTCACGCAGACCTTCACCATGGAGATCGACGGCGCGCAGACGCAGCTGCGCTTCCCGCTCGTCCCGGGCGCGAAGAAGGCCTCCGTCGCCGGCTACGACGCGCAGAAGCAAACCGACGGCGACTGCCCGGTGCTCGTGCTGAGCGACGCGTCGGGCTTTACCGGCACGCGGTCGTTCACGGTTTTGTACACAGTCTCCGGCCTCGTCAGCGAGGCCGACGGCGTGCAGACGCTGCAGTTGCCGCTGCTGAGCGCGAAATGGGCCTACCCCATCAGCCGGTATCAGTTCACCGTGACCATGCCGAAGCCGTTTGAGGGCTACCCCGCCTTCGTCAGCGGGTATTACAGCGACGTGATCTCGGACTATATCGATCTGGACGTATCCGAATCGCTCATCAGCGGTACGATCGCCACCGGGCTCAAGGACCATGAGTCGCTGGACATGACGCTGACGCTCGACAAGAGCTATTTTTCGGGCGCATACACTGCGCTCTCCTTCAGCTGGGTCGGCATGGCCGTCATCGTGGCGCTGCTGGCGCTGGCGTTCGGCTACTGGTTCGTCACGCTGCGCAGCGCACCCATCCGCACCTCGACGCGGAGGCTCCCGCCGGACGCGGCGCTGCCGTGCGATATGCCGTTTCTGGTCGGCGGCGGGCCGATCCAGTTCAACATGCTGGTCTGCCACTGGGCGAGCCTCGGGTATCTGACGATCTTCTGCGGGAAAAACGGCCGCGTCGCGCTGCGCTGCCGCGTGGACATGGGCAATGAGCGCCGCCCGGCAGAGGTGCGGCTGTTCCAGATGCTGTTTTCGCAGGGCGACGTGTGCGAGGGCGCGAGCCTTTTGTACAAGCGCACGGCGGAAAAGGCGGACGCGGTGCTGCGGCGCTACTGGGTCCGCAAGCTCTACCGCAAGTCGAGCGGCAATCCGCTCCTCGCGCGAGCCTTCGGTCTGCTTGCAGGCGCACTGGCTGCGGCCGAGGCGGCAAGTCCGCTGCTGCCCGCGGGCTTTGTACGCTGGCTGCTGCTGATCGCCGCGTTTTTGATCGGTGGCGCGCTGAGCGCCGTGATCCTGCATGCGCCGTCGGCGTATTATCAAGGGAAAAAGCTGTTTGTGGCGCTCGCGGCGCTGGCCGCGGTGGCGCTTCTGACGCTCGCGCAGTTCGGCGAGGGTCTGCTCGCCGTGCTGCTCGTGATCGTGTGTCTGGTGCTGCTCGGGCTTCTGACGCTCCACGGCGGCAGGCGGACAGCCTTCGGCGACGAGATCGTCACGCAGGCGATGAGCTACCGCCGCTTCCTGCGCCGCGTCACGCAGAGCCAGCTGCTCTCGCGGCTCGCGCAGGACAGCCAGTATTTCTACCGCATCCTCCCCTACGCCGAGGCCATCGGGCTCGGCGCGGGTCTGGCCCGGACGCTCGGCAATACGGAGCTCGAGCAGTGCGACTGGTATCAGGAGCAGCAGCCCCTGCCGCGCACGGCCGCCGGGTTCTACAGTCACCTGCAGGAGGCACTGGCCCTGCTGGAGCTTTCGATCCGGAAATAAAAAGAGACGAAAAGCGCCTGCCGCTGCTGCGGCAGGCGCTTTTTTCATGCAATTACTGCTCCATACGCGGGCAGCAGCGGACGTATTCGTAGAACTGCGCGTTTGTCGCCTCCATATACGGCGTGACCCAGAGCGTGCCGACGCCGAGGCACAGGGAACCCACGATGATCCAGCCGAGGAAGCTCAGATCCAGCACGAACTTTTCCCTCTTGTGGCCGTCCATCAGCCGGCGGCTCTCATCGATGCAGGCCTTCCAGCCGTAGTCGGGGTGGTCGAGCTTGATATAATAGGCCATGGAATAGGCATACATCTTGACGATGCCGGGGATGACGAACAGCAGCGACCACAGGAAAGTAAAGAGCGACGTCATGAGGCCGATGAGGAACGTCCCGCCGAAATCATCCTGGAAGCCGCGGAACATGTCGCCCAGCTGCACCGGCTGGTGATCCCGCGCCTGCTTGAGGAAAATAAAGGCCATGCCGTATTCCAGCGGCCCGACCACGATCAGTGCGCCGATGCCGGGCAAGATCCCCGCGGCTGCCGATTCCATCAGGCCGATCAGCAGGCACACCGCCAGCCCCATCATCCACAGGTTCTGGAAGATCCCGCCGCCGAGCTGCGCCCGCGCCCGGGCTTTTAATTCTGCACGATCCATAAAAACACGATCCTTTCTGTCATTTCCACGTTTTCGGTTTTCTTTCTTCCGGCTTCTAACATTATACGGTATGCGCGCGGAAATTGCAAGAGAACCGGCCGTGGCCCGCGCTCAGATCCCGTCCGGCACGCCCGCCAGACACAGCGGCAGCTCCAGCCCGTTTTCCTCCAGCAGCGTCCGGTCACGCAGGATCTCCCCTGCCGCGCCGTCGGCGGCCAGACGCCCGCCGGCAAGCAGCAGCACGCGGCTGCAGGTCTCCAGCACCAGATCGAGGTCGTGCGAGGCGATGAGCTTCGTCTCCGGCCGCTGCCGCAGGACGCGGATGAGCGTGCGGCGGTTGCGCGGGTCGAGCGCGGTGGACGGCTCGTCCATCAGCAGCATCTGCGGCTGCATGGCGAGGATGGTTGCGACGGAGGCCATCCGCTTTTCGCCGCCGGACATTTTATGGTTGTGCCGGTCGCGGAGATATTCCATGTGCAGCTCCGCGAGCGTTTCCTCCGCCCGCTGTTCGGCTGCGGCGCGGCTCAGGCCGTAGTTCATGGGGCCGAAGACCATATCGTCGAGCACGGTGGGCATGAACATCTGGTTGTCGGCGTCCTGCAGCACATAGCCGAGCTTCCGGCGCACCTCCGGGAGGGTCTTCCGCGTGACCGGGATGCCGTCCACGGTGATGCTGCCCGTATAGGGAAGCAGACCGAGCGCGGCCTTCATGAGCGTGGATTTACCCGCGCCGTTGGCGCCGATGAGCCCGACCTGCTCGCCGCTGCGGATCTGAAACGACAGCTCCCGCAAAACCGGCGTATCGCCGTAGAATACACAGACATGATCAAAAACCAGCATCATCTTCGCCTCTTTTCAGACAAATAGGGAGCCCGCGAGCGCGGACAGATCGACCAGCCGCGGCAGCAGCATCAGCGCCGGGCACAAGATCGCATACGGCCAGGACGCGGCCGAGCCTTTGCGGCGGACTGCGTAGGAGAAATCCCCGCAGAAGCCGCGCAGCTCCATGCTCTCATACAACGCCTCCGCCCGGTCCATGCTGCGCAGCAGCAGCTGACCGAGGAACGAGCCCCAGGCGGAGATATGCACGCCCTTCTGCCCCGGCGCGCGGAGGCTGTAGGCCTCCTGCATGACGGAGACCTCCGAGAGCAGGACCCCGATATACCGGAACGTCAGCAGCAGCAGGCTCGTGATCGTCTTCGGCAGGTGCAGCTGCCGAAGGGCGCGGCAGATCTCCTCGATCGTCGTGGTGGCCATGAGCAGAAACGACGCAAGCAGGCAGAACACGCCCTTCATCACCAGCGTCAGCATTGAGACGACGCCGCCGGAGACAGCAAGCGTGCCGAGCTGCGCCACGATCTGCCGGTCAAAAATCGGATTGAGCAGCCCCACCGCGCAAACCAGCGGCAGCACGAGCCGCAGCTTCTGAAAGCAGGTGCGCAGAGCGATGCCCGCAAGCTGATAGCCCGCGACCGGGAACAGTACCATCCACACGAGGGCTGTCAGCCGGTAGCGTGAGAAGGAGACGACGACGGCCAGATAAAAGATCGTCACAAACAGCTTGGACAGGGGGCTCAGCCGGTGCAGGAACGAATCCTGCGCGGCCAGATCGTCCATGGCCCGCAGCTCCCGCCCGGCCCGTTCCGCCTGATTCATCTGTCCGCCTCCTTCCGAAAACACGAATTGCGGCAAGCCGGAGGGCTTGCCGCGGGGGATGTTTATTTTTCGCGCCCGCGAAACGCGGGCCACCCCAAGGCTCCCTTGTGTAAAGGGAGCTGGCAGCCGCAGGCTGACTGAGTGATTGATTGTCGCAGATTTGCGATAAAACCCAAACCGCAAATTCAGTTTGCGGTTTGGAAA
>OMGX01000710.1_pt1 | contig 17997 bp, 13 predicted proteins | sample 1674381 | NCBI WGS metagenome assembly OMGX01 (sample SAMN05578582, study PRJEB25193) | human gut metagenome | biome: Human Microbiome; feature: human-associated habitat; material: feces | host: Homo sapiens | place: USA:Birmingham | reverse complement strand
TGGCTGCCCTCCTTTCCAGAGCGTTTTCTGCTTCAATCTATGCGTGTGTTCCGGCTGCTATGTAGACAAATAGAATTCGATTTCAGGGCTGTGAGGGAAATCGTATTGCCGCGTGGCTTTGTCGGTGCGGGAATGCTTGCAATTCAAGGGCTTTTCGCCCCTGAATTGTCTACACCGGATCGGCGTTTGCGGGCGGATTTCGCCTTCTGCTGGCGGTGAACATCCTTGGCGCAGGCGGGGCAGTATTTTGCCCTGCCGGAGCGGGCGAGGATGCCCGTGCCGCAGACTTCGCAGCGGCGGAGTTTTTTCGGGCTGAGAATGGCCTGTTCCAGCTTTGGCTGCTGGGGCAGCACGGCGCGGCGAAACCACTGGCAGATCAGGCTGCGGGAGATGCTCTGCGGGCAAGCGTCATCCAGTAGCAGGCAGTCGCCATCCAAGAAGTTGCAGCAGCGTTTTGTAAGACCGCGCACGCTGCGAAGCTGCCCCGGTGTCAGGCGGAAGAGCGTGCCGTCCGGCAGCCGCTCGATGGGGTCAAGCTTGTGCATCTTCGCCCTCCTTTGCGATGAGCTTACAAAAAGTTTTCATCTGACCTCCTGTCCCATCCATCAATCCATCTATTTTTGTGTTGATTGATTCTCTTGTATCTTGATTTATTTCTTATTAGTCAGAGGGTGAGTTTCAGCCCCGATGAATGGCATAAAAACCGCCGTCCTGAAATCCGGTTGCGGAACGCCCAAGAGCGTCAGCTTGTCCACCGTCCGGAAAACCGGTGACGGAAAACCCACACACGGGAAAGCCCGTTGTGGTCAAAGTTCTTCCCTCTGCCGCGTTTTCAACAATTCCCACACGTCAGCCATTCGCTCTTTCAGCTCGGCAATGTCGGCATCGTAGAAATGCCCGGTGCTGTTGAAGCGGCGGCAGACGTGGTTGATATTTGTGGCAATCCTGCTGACGGCGGCAGCCAGCTTCTTCTGCTCGGTGTAATCGACCTTGATGATGTAGCCGTCGATGAGCATCTTGCGGGCGTAAGCGCCGAAATTGTGGGTGCCGAGTTGATTCATCTTGTGGCGAACTACGCTCATTTCCTGCTCATTCAGGCATATTTCTTTGCGGATGGGCCGCGTGCGGTCTGGCATGATAAAACACTCCTTTCACAATACAACGGACATTTTTCTCCAAAAACTTGGCACCCTTTTTCAAAAACTCCCTACTATACAACGGACATTTCTCTGCCGTTTTTTAAGTATCGGAGAAGAAAAAATGTCCCCGCTTTCGAAAAAGCGGGGACACCATGATCTGCGGATATGAGATTTGGGAGAACAGCAAGCACAGCCGCTGTCCGGACACACGGCAATTTTGGGAGTATCCCAAGCCCTTATAGTGTTGACGTTGAGCGGAAATTGAGAAGCAAAAGTGCTGCCAAAGTATACGAACAATCTATGCGTGAGAGTCTTGCACGAAGACCGTTTTTGAAATTAGAGAGTTTCGCAACACGATGCGAGATCTTGGGTTGCTCCCGGCAAAACATTATTGACCTGACAAAGCGCGGGAAACTCCACCCGGTCAAATCCTCAGAAAAGAGTATACTGTATCTCAAAAGTGGGATATTGAAACGCAATTGGCAGTAATCTACACATAAACCTGAGGCATTCTAAAGAACGAACGGCGTGATTGACCGATGCATCCATTTTTATAACCACATATGTATCCCAATAAAAACCGGAGTAGCGCAGCTTACGCTGCGCTACTCCGCACAATCAGACCTGTTCATCCCGGTATGCCGGGAAGTTGCGTTGTTATCCGATTTTTACACGATGAAGTACAGCACCAGCGGGATACACAACACATACAGCACCGGGTGTACCTTCTTTGCATCGCCTGTCAGCACCTTGATCAGCACGTCCGTCAGCACGCCCAGGCAGATTGCCGCAGCAATGTCGCCGGTAAAGGTGCCGAACAGGATCATCACGAAGGGGCCGAAGCAGCTCTTGAAGTCGGAGAAGTCCAGCTTCGTAAAGCCCGACAGCATGGAGAAGCCCACGAAGATCAGCGCCACGCCGGTCACGGCAGTGGGGATCATCAAAAACAGTGGGGACAGGAAAATGCACACCAGGAACAGCCCGCCGCTGACGATCGCCGTCAGGCCCGTGCGGCCGCCTGCTTCCACGCCGATGGTGGATTCAATGAAGGTGGAGATGGTGGTGCATCCGGTGCCGGAGCCCACCACCGTGCCAACGGCATCCACCAGAAAAGGCTTTTCAATCTGGGGGAAGTTGCCATTCTCATCCAGCATATTGGTCTGGGCGCCCACGGCGATCAGTGCGCCGAAGGTAGCAAAGAAGTCGCTGGTAAACAGGATGAAGATCCACACCAGCGCGCCGGGGATGTCAGCTAACACGGACTTGAAGTCGTAGCACAGCACCAGATTGCCGATTTCGCTCATATCCGGCAGGGACACCAGCGCAGCAGGCAGCGTAGACACGCCCATAGGAATGCTGATGATGGTGCCGACAATGATGCCGATCAGAATAGCGCCGCGCACCTTGTAGGCCGTCAGCACGCCCATCACTGCCAGGGTAATCAAGGCCAGCAGCACCGCAGGCTGGGTAAAATCGCCCAAAGCCAGACCGCTGTCGCTGAAAGTGGCAAGGCCGGTGTTTTTAAAGCCCAGATAGGCAATAAAGAAGCCCACGGCGGTTGGTATGGCGATCTTCAGGTTTTTCGGCAGCAAATCCACCACCATTTTCCGCACACCCAGAACCGTCACCAGAATGAACAGGATACCGGAGCACAGCAGCAGCGCCATGGCCCAGCCGAAGGATACCGTGCCGCTGTTGACCAGCCCGCCGAGAATGAAGTTGCTGCCCATGGCGGTGGACAGCGCCAGCGGCAGATTGGCATACAGGCCCATAAACAGGGTGATGATGCCGCTGACCAGTGCGCACATCACCAGCAGCGCTGACTTGCTGATCACAACGCCGTTTATATCCGTGATGTAGGGATCGGGGCCGAAGCCGCAGATGGCGGAGGGCTGCACTGCCAGCACATAGGCCATGGTCATAAAGGTGGTGATACCCGCCAGCACTTCCCGCCGGACGGTGGTACCGTGATCCTTCAGCTTAAAAAAATCGTTTTTCATGTTGCTCCTCTCTGTGCTCTTTTGCAAGTTGGGTTTTGGGGGATTCGGTTTTATTCCACGACCTCCAGAATGGGGTCGATGACCTTCTGCTGCACCACATCAATGAATCCGCAGTCGGTGATGGCGTAAGCAGGGATAGCTGCCAGACAGATAAAGCTGAGGAACATGAAGGGAATGGCGATTTCCGTGCCCATTTCATGGGCCACCCGGTTCAGCTCCTTCTTCTTCTCCGCCAGCTCATCCAGGGGCAGGTCGCTCAGCAAGCCACAGATGGGATATGCCACCTCGGCGGCCACCTTGCCGTCCCGGACGATCACCTGTCCGCCGCCCAGTTCCACGCAGCGGTTCACTGCCAGCGCCATGTCCTCAAAGCTGTCACCCATGACAATGATGTTGTGGTTGTCGTGGCCCACGGAGGAGGCCATTGCGCCGCCCCGGATATGGAAGCCGCCCATAAAGGCCTTGCCCACATTGCCGTTCTTGCCGTGACGCTCTACCTGGGCAATATACAGCACATCCTGCTCCACATCGCACTGCACCACGCCGTCCACAACCGGCAGCTCCACGTCCCGGCGATTGGTGAAGGGCATGTAGGGCAGCGTATCCATCACCAGGGCCTTCACCTTCTTGGCGCCTGCAGGGGCATGGATCTTGAAGCTGTCCGCCGTGATGGGGTTTTTCAGGTGCATGGTGTTCAGCACACAGGGCTCGTGCTCTGCCGTCTCATAGTGCACCAGCAGCTTGCCGTTGTCTGTGATCTGGCGGCCGCCGGCGAAGGTGGTCAGCACGCGGAAATCCTCCGGGCCGGTGGTGATGTTGACGTCTGCCCGGCGTCCGGGTGCCAGTCCGCCGATTTCCCGGTCCAGATTGAAAGCCCGCGCGCAGTTGACGGTGACCATCTGAATGGCCTTGACAAAGTCCAGACCCATGCCCAGGGCCGTGCGCAGCGAGTCGTCCAGATGGCCCCGCTCCTGCAGGTCCACCGTGTGCAGGTCGTCGGTGACGATGCTGACCATGGCGGTGTCCAGATGATTTTCCATCACGGTCTTCAGCAGCACCGGCATATTCCGGGCGGCGCTGCCCTCGCGCATCATCAGGTGGCAGCCGTTGCGCAGCCGCTCGAACACATCCTTTTCACAGAAGGACTCATGGTCGGTGGACACACCGGCGGCAATGCAGGCGCTCATGGCCGGGCCGTACATATCCGGCAGATGGCCCTGCAGGGTCTTGCCGGGCATGGACAGCGTGGTGTCAAAGGACTCCAGCAGATCGGGAAAACCGGCCGTGATATAGGGACCGACACACTCGGACAGTCCCACCGCATCTGGGCGCTTCAGAGCCTTGCGGATAATCTCCGGATTAAAGCGTCCGCCGCTGGTTTCCAGATTGGGAGAAAACGGTACGTGGGACGGCACCACAAAGTAAATTTTTAGGTCTGTGGCTTCTGCTTCCTTCAGGATGGCCTCGATGCCCTCAAGTCCAGACACTACCCCCACCTCATGCAGGTCCGTCATAATGCCGGTGGTGCCGTGTGCCAGCACCGCCTCGGCAAAGGGCCGGATGGCCAGCGAGGAGCTTTCCGGATGGATATGTCCGTCCAGGAAGCCGGGGGTCAGATACTTTCCCTCCGCGTCCACCACCCGGGTGCCCTCGCCGATACAGTATTCCACATCGCCCACGGCAGCGATGGTGTCGCCGCAGATGGCCACGCCGCCGTCATAGATCTCACCGGAATAGACATTGACCACCTTGCCGTTCCGGATCACCAGATCGGCCGGAGTCTCACCCTTCGCAACGGACAGTAATTTCTGATTCATGCTGTACCTCCATACTAAACGCATAATTCCGCTTGCTGCTTCTATGTTCTGGTGCCCCGCACCGTTGGAAACCCTTTAAACCTTCACCACCGGGAAGCGGTCCGGCAGCTCAATGCCCGCTCGCTTATAGATGGCCTTGGCCCGGTCGCAGGCCTCCTTCAGGATGGCCTCCTCGTCCAGGGTCAGGATCTTCCGGTCCCGCATAAGCCACTTGCCGTCGCACATGGTGGATTGGATATTGGCCGAATGCATGGCCGTCACCAGCGCGGCGATTTTGTCGTTCACCGGCATCATCGACGGACCGTGGGGGTCAATGACGATCAGGTCCGCCTTCTTGCCGCATTCCAGACTGCCGTACAGGTCCTCGTCCAGCAGTGCGCGGGCGCCCCACTTGGTGGCCATCCGCAGAATATCCTGCGAGGGAACCACCGTAGGGTCCAGACGCCAGCCCTTGTGGATCAGGCTGGTCAGCCACATCTCGTCCACCATGTCCATGTGGTTGGAGGAGGACGCGCCGTCCGTACCGATGGAGGGCCGCAGTCCCATAGCCAGCATCTTCGGGATCCGTGCAAAGCCCAGCACGCGCATGGCGGAAGCCGGGTTGTGGGAAATCTTCACTTCCCGCTTCTTGAACAGCTCCAGCTCCTCGTCCGTCAGCCATACTGTGTGAACGGCCAGCAAATTCTTATCCAGCACGCCCAGCCGCTCCAGATGCTTTACCGTGCCCTCACCCCAGCGGGCGTAGGTATATTCTTTTTCCTCCTTGGCCTCAGCCACATGCATGTGGATGCCGACGCCGTATTTATCCGCCAGTTCCTTGGTGCGGACGCACAACTCATCGGTGTTGTTGAAAATGGTGCGCAGGCCGAACCATACCTGCACCCTTCCGTCGGCGGTGTTGTGGAATTTCTCCAGATCCACCACCTGCTGCTCCAGCTCCTGCTCCATGGTGCGCTGCCAGATCTCCGGCAGTCCCTCGCCGCAGTCCATCACGGATTTGGCCAGCTTGCCGCGCAGACCGGATTCCGCCGTGCCCCGGGCCATGCCGGAGACGAACTGTCCGCCGGGCTCAGCAAAGGAGGTTACGCCGGAGCGGATCAGCTCCAGGCTGGTCATCAGCGTGGACACATAAGAGTCCTCCTCCGTCATGTTGCTCTCAAAGGGCCACATCCGGTCATGAAGCCAGCAGATGAAATCCACATCATCGCCTACGCCCCGGGAAATCTGCTGGGAGGTGTGTACGTGAGTGTTCACAAACCCGGGCAGTACATACTTGCCCTGCAGGTCAATGACCTCCGCGTCGGGCTTCACCAGCCTGGGGTCAACCTTACCGACCGCCGTAATGCGGTCATCCTCCACCAGCACGCCGCCGCCGTCAAAAACGGTGTCCTGCTGATCCATGGAGACGATGTAGCCATTCTTCAAATAGGTTTGCATGAGATCCCTCCATCCAGATACTTGTCAAGCTGCTTCAAAAATGATATACTCACCCTACAACCTATAACGGTTATAGGTTCAAGCCCTAATTTTGATTTTTCCGGATTTTCTGGTGTTCTTACAAAATCCTGCTGTTATACCCCGGAAAAATGGGAGGTTTTTTATGAAAGAATTTTTGACCATCGGGGAGCTTGCCGACATTTTCAACATGGATGTCCAGCTGCTGCGCCATTATGACGCCAAGGGCCTGCTGGTGCCGCAGGTGCGCAACAGCGAAAACAACCGCCGCTTTTACCACTTCGACCAGGTCTATCCTCTGGCCACGATCCGGTATCTGCGGCGGCTGGACTACTCTCTTGCCCAGATCAAGGCCTTTCTCCACAGCAACGGTCTTCGTGATAACCTGCAAATGCTCTCCCAGCAGGCGCAGCGGCTGCGCCGTCAATGCGACGAGTTGAATGCTACCATCCAGATCATCCAGCAGAAGGTGGAGTTTATCGAGCGGGAACAGGCCGCCAGCCAACGGGATAAATTCTATGTCCGCTCCTTCCCGCGCCGGGCCTTTCTGCACATCGGCGAGGAAATCAACCTTTTTACCCATGAGCTGTTTTACTTCTATCCCACCGTGGGCTTTTATCAGGGGCAGCGGAAATGGTTTGGCGCCTACCTCTATGAAGATACTCCCGCCGAGGCCCGCCGCCTGCCGGACCTGATGGCCGACCAGCCTGTTTCCTATATCCCCGCCGGGGACTATCTCTGCGGCTATCACTACGGACCGTATCTCACCATTCAGGACTCTATCGACCGCCTGTTTGGCGAAGCTTACCGACGTAAGCTGCCGGTGGATGACTGTGTGATCACCCCCAATATCGTGGATCAGTGCTGCGAGGGACACCCGGATAATTATATTACCGGCCTGGAGGTGCGCATCCTCTCCCTGGATGAACAAAATGAAAAAAAGTCCTTTGCGGCCATTTCCAAGCCCGAGGACATATTCTCCATCACGACCTGAAATATCTTCAGAATGCACTGGGCTATGAACTACCTGCTATCAAGATCGACACGTTGTATCTATCTCCGCTTTTATTTCCCAAACGCCCCTATCACACTCTGCTGAAAGACGACAAGCTGCAGAGCGGTCAGCTGAATGATCCAGTCAATGACTGCAAAAAGGCAGCTACACTTTTCTACGACGAGGTTAATGCCTTCTTTGAGCTGCCGTCGAAGGTGAAGCGGATTTTCTGCTGCCTGCTATATGATCACCCAGAGTTTCACGGCTTTTCCCGCTATGTTAACTTTCGGCCCTACCACGTCAATGTGCCCGAACTGATCCGTGCGGAGTACGAAGGACAGATCTGCTCCAATGCGGAGCTTCTCCCGCTGATTCGTCACTATCCGGTGGAATTGGCTTATGCTCTGGCCTTGGTTGGGGCCAAGGACGAGCACTCCATCACACCTCCGTGGCTGATGAGAAATTATCCCAAGATCGAAAATGTAATCAAATATCTGCGCGGGACACCCTGTGCAGATGGATGCGCCTATTGCCGCGAGGCACTGAATATTCACCGGGAACTCAAGCGGATTTTCGGATACGACAGCTTCCGCACCTATAACGGGGAACCATTGCAGGAAAAAGCCGCACAGGCTGCCGTCGATGGCAAGTCGGTGCTGGCAGTTTTCCCCACAGGCGGCGGAAAATCCATTACGTTTCAGCTTCCGGCACTTATGGCAGGCAGGGCTGTGCATGGGCTGACTGTTGTAATCTCTCCGCTGCAATCCTTGATGAAGGATCAGGTGGACAACCTGAACAGCATCGGAATCACCGAAGCAGTGACCGTCAACGGTCTGCTGGACCCGATTGAGCGGGCAAACGCTCTGGAGCGGGTCGCAAATGGATCGGCCTCTCTTCTCTACATTTCTCCGGAACAGCTGCGCTCCAAAACCATCGAAAAACTTTTGCTGTCCCGGAATATAGCCCGCTTTGTCATTGATGAGGCCCACTGCTTTTCTGCCTGGGGGCAGGACTTCCGCGTGGACTATCTGTACATCGGTGATTTCATCCGAGAGCTGCAGCGGCAAAAAACAGATAAGAAGCCCATCCCCGTTTCCTGTTTTACGGCAACGGCAAAGCAAAAGGTTATCAGCGATATCTGTGACTATTTCAAGCGCAAGCTGGATCTGAGTCTTGAGATCTTTGCATCCTCTGCCACCCGGGAAAACCTTCATTATACGGTTCTGTACAAAGAGACAGACGAGGAAAAATATGCAGCGCTCCGTGACCTGATCGCGCAAAAGAACTGCCCCACCATCGTCTATGTATCCCGTACCAGGCGAACCCGGGAGCTTGCGGAAAAGTTGACCGGAGATGGTTTTCCGGCCAGACCGTTTAACGGGAAAATGGATCCCAATGATAAAATCGCCAATCAGGAGGCGTTTATCCGTAACGAGATACAGGTCATCGTGGCGACATCCGCTTTTGGCATGGGCGTGGACAAAAAAGATGTCAAGTTAGTTATCCACTATGACATCTCCAGCTCTTTGGAGGATTATGTGCAGGAGGCCGGACGCGCTGGGCGGGATCCGTCTATGGAGGCAGAATGCTATGTGCTGTATAACGACAGCGACTTAGATAAGCACTTTATTCTGCTCAACCAGACAAAGCTGAGTATCAGCGAGATCCAGCAGGTCTGGAAGGCCATCAAAGACCTCACCAAGCTTCGACCAAGCGTTTGCTGCTCTCCACTGGAGATTGCACGGCAAGCAGGGTGGGATGACTCTGTGAACGAAATTGAAACCCGCGTTAAAACAGCCATCGCAGCGCTGGAAAGTGCAGGATATATCAAGCGCGGAAGGAATATGCCGCACGTCTATGCCACCAGCATTCTGGCAAAGGATATGCAGGAAGCATCTTTTCGTATCGACCGCTCAGCCCTGTTCTCCGATCAGCAGCGAACAAATGCGAAGCGCATCATCAAATCTCTGATCTCCAGTCGCAGTATCGCCAAAGCGGGAAATGATGATGCCGAGTCCCGAGTCGACTATCTGGCCGATATACTCGGCATGTCAAAGGAAGAGGTCATCAACTGCGTAAATCTGATGCGGCAGGATGGACTGCTTGCCGACTCCATGGATATGTCAGCCTATATACAGGCAACAGATACGGAAAACAAATCCGCCCTGGTGTTGGACCGTTTTTCCAAACTGGAACAGTTTCTCCTGCGCCAATTGGCGGAGGAGGGAATCGAAATAAGCCTCAAGGAGTTGAATGAACGCGCACTGGCAGAGGGCATCACCACTTCCAGCGTGAAGAATTTGCGCACGCTTCTCTATTTTCTTACCATCAAAAGCTGTGTGCGCAAGTCGGAATCCGGTTTTTCACAGACTATGCGGATCATTCCGACCATGGGTACTTCTAAACTTTTGGAAAAGCTCCACATCCGGACAGAGTTGTGCCGCTTTATTCTGGGGGTGCTTTATCAAAAGGCTGATCAGGTGAATGCCACCCAGAGGGGCGAGAAACCGGTTCAATTCTCTCTTGTAGGACTTCACAATGCGTATCAGGCATCCCCTAACCTACTTCAACGACAGGAGGTATCTTTGTCGGATGTAGAAGATGCCCTGCTTTATCTTTCGAAAATCGGCGCACTCAAACTGGAGGGCGGTTTTCTTGTCCTGTATAACGGTATGGAGATCAAGCGTCTGGTCACGGACAATCGAATCAAATACAAGGTAGATGACTATCGCTTCCTGGATGAGTTCTACAAACAGAAGATCAGGCAGATCCACATTGTGGGCGAATACGCAAACCTCATGGTCCGTGACTACAATGCCGCGCTGCAGTTCGTGCAGGACTATTTCCAGATGGATTTCCGAAAATTCATCTCGAAATACTTCAAGGGAGAGCGCATTCGGGAGATCGACCGGAATATCACGCCGCAAAAGTACAATCAGCTGTTCGGCGAGCTTTCGGATATTCAGTCACAAATTATTCAGGATGCGGATTCAAAGTACATCGTTGTTGCCGCTGGTCCGGGCAGCGGAAAAACCAGAGTTCTGGTGCATAAGCTGGCGGCGCTGCTGCTTCTGGAGGATGTCAAGCACGAACAGCTGCTAATGCTGACATTTTCCCGCGCTGCTGCGACAGAGTTCAAAAAGCGCCTGGTGGCGCTGATCGGCAATGCAGCAAATTTTGTCGAGATCAAGACCTTCCATTCCTACTGCTTTGACCTGCTGGGGAAAATCGGCAGTCTGGAGGGTGTCGACGATGTGGTGAGGAATGCCGCAGAACTGATCCAAAACGGAGAAGTGGAGCAGGGAAAGATTACAAAGAGCGTTCTGGTCATTGACGAGGCGCAGGATATGGATGACAACGAGTTTAATCTTGTCTGTGCACTGATGCAGAATAATGAGGATATGCGCGTGATTGCCGTCGGGGATGACGACCAGAACATATATGAGTTCCGCGGCTCGGATTCCGGTCATCTGCGCACACTCATTGAAAAGTACGGTGCGGCAAGGTATGAGATGACCGAGAACTATCGGAGTTGCCCGCCCATTGTTACACTAAGCAATGCCTTTGCCGCAACCATACAAAACCGCATGAAGACCGCCCCCATCGAGGCAATCCGCAGCGACAGCGGTACCGTGCGGATCACGCACCACGCAGGGAAAAATATGGAGGAAGCCGTCGTTCAGGAACTGCTGGCCACCCGCGGAGCCGCGCGATGCTGTGTGCTGACCAATACCAACGATGAAGCACTCCGCCTGTTGGGACTGCTTTTGCAAAATGGTGTCCGGGCAAAGCTGATTCAGTCGTTGGGCGGGTTCCGGCTTTATAATCTGGCAGAGATCCGATTTTTCCTGAAAAAGATTGACCAATCTCTGAAGTCACCGGTCATTTCCAACGACCTTTGGAATGCCGCAAAAAAGCAACTCTGTGCTTCCTTTGCCGGAAGCACATGCCTGGAAATCTGCGGTAATCTGATACAGGATTTTGAAACGACAAATCCGACAAAATACCGCACCGATCTTGAGGAATTCATCCGCGAATCCAATTATGAGGACTTTTACCGGGATGACTGCGAAACGGTATATGTGTCTACAATCCATAAGGCCAAGGGCCGGGAGTTCGACAATGTGTATATGATGCTGGCCGGAAATACAGCGTCAACAGATGAAGAACGGCGAAAGCTGTATGTGGGGATGACCCGGGCAAAGAACGCTTTGTATATCCACTGCGACACGGATTTATTTTCTGCCTGCAACCTCCCTGGGATAGAGCACACAGAGGATGCAAGGCAATACGAGGAGCCAAAATCGCTTACGCTGCAGCTGACGCATCGGGATGTGGTCCTTGATTTCTTCAAGGATAAAAAGGAGATACTGCTAAAGCTCCGCAGCGGCATGGCGCTTTCTGTGGAACACGATTATCTCCTTGCTGAGCTGAATGGCAGAACTGTCCGAATAGCAAAGCTGTCCAGGGCTTGCCGGGAGCGGCTGGATCGTCTGCGGTCAAACGGATACACGCCGTGCTCGGCCGAAATTCGCTTTGTTGTGGCGTGGAAAAAGGAAGATGCCGATGAAGAGATCCCGGTGATCCTATCCGACATCCATCTGCAAAAGAACACCGCCGCGCAATAAGTGCCGCGGCATTTCAAAAGGAGGCAATATGAAAGCCCTGACTTACATAGAACACAACCATTTTGCTCTGCTGGACAAGCCGGAGCCGGAGATCATCGATCCCCGGGACGCCATCGTGCGGGTGACGCTGGGCTCCATCTGCACCAGTGATCTGCACATCAAGCATGGCTCGGTGCCCCGTGCCGTGCCGGGCATTACCGTCGGCCACGAGATGGTGGGCGTGGTGGAATCCGTCGGTGCAGCGGTCAGAACCGTGCGTCCCGGCGACCGGGTGACGGTGAACGTGGAGACCTTCTGCGGCGAATGCTACTTCTGCCAGCGCGGTTGGGTGAACAACTGTACCGACCCCGACGGCGGCTGGGCGCTGGGCTGCCGCATCGACGGCGGGCAGGCAGAGCTTGTCCGGGTGCCCTATGCCGATCAGGGACTCAATAAGATTCCCGACAGCGTCACCGATGAGCAGGCGCTGTTTGTGGGCGATATTCTTGCCACCGGCTTCTGGGCGGCAAAAATTTCGGAGATCAAAAGCGAAGACACTGTTCTAATCATCGGTGCAGGCCCCACAGGCATCTGCACGCTGCTGTGCGCGGCACTGAAAGACCCCAAGCGCATCATCGTCTGCGAGAAGGACCCGGCACGGCTCGCCTTTGTCCAGGCGCATTATCCGGAGGTGCTGACCTGCACGCCGGAGGAATGCGAGGACTTTGTGCACTCAAACAGCGACCACAGCGGTGCGGATGTAGTGCTGGAGGTGGCAGGCGGCAAGGATACCTTCCAGCTTGCGTGGCGCTGCGCCCGCCCCAATGCCATCGTGACGGTGGTAGCACTCTACGACGAGGCACAGACGCTGCCGCTGCCGGAGATGTACGGGAAAAATCTGACCTTCAAGACCGGCGGCGTGGACGGCTGTGACTGCGCGGAAATTCTGCGTCTAATCGAGCATGGCAAGCTGGACACTACGCCGCTTATCACCCACCGCTTCCCGCTGAGCGAGATTGAGGAAGCCTACCGCATCTTTGAAAACCGTCTGGACGGCGTCATCAAGGTGGCCATTACGGCGGATAAACCGCATGGAAAATGCGGCACTGTATGATGTGGATGCGCGCACAATCAGCGAACATATTAAGAAAATTAATGCGTACGGCGAATTGGCGGAATCGGCAACTATCCGGAAATTCCGGACGGTTCAAACAGAAGGCTCCTGTCAGGAAAACTGCCGTGTGGGAAATTCGACAACGTCTCAAAGCATCGGACCTTGAAATGGATGGAGGAGAAGATGGATAAAGCAATTTTAGACAAGCTCATTCAATGCTACGAAACGGATATGGACGAGCTTTATGGCGGCGAACACGACGAGATATTCAAGTGGAGGGCGCTCAAAACCTTTCAGGCAGAGTGGTTCCGTGCGGATCATCCCGATTTTCTTTCCAGATTCAATGCGGCTACCAGAGATTTTTCCGTACTGATTGATAACAGCCGTATGCACCCCCGTAGCGGGGTCGTAAAGCTTTGGGAAAAGAATCCGGATGAAGTGGAGCGCTTGTTCTGCGAAGTGCTTTTTGCTGCGGATCATGGCGACCTGACACTGCGCCAGGAGCACATGGACGCATTCGTAGACGGGATGGAGCAACTGCGCGTTGCTCACTATCCTGCCAACTGGTCCTTTAAACAGGATCGCCATACAGCCTCCGCGTTTCTGGCTATGTACGCCCCGGAGGACAACTATATCTATAAGAGCTCCGAGGCAAACCTCATGGAAAACTACGGCGCGTATGGCTTCCATATAGGTTCCGGAGAACACTTTGACCTGAGTGCTTACTACAGGATGTGCGATGAGATTGCCGCAAGCTTCCGGGAACATTCTGCGCTCCTGGAAAAGCACTTCGATAAAATCCGTGAGCGCGACGACCTCATGGAAGACCGCAGTTTGCACATTCTGGTCTATGACCTGATTTATTGCAGCAAAACCTATAACTATTACAGCAGGATCCACTTGCAGAAGCGAAAGCCGGAGAAACAGGCAAAAGCAGCAGCCCGGCAGGAAGCGGATGAGGTGAAGCGGCAGGCCCAGATTGAGGCGTTGACGACACAGATAGAGGCATTGTATGAAGTGCTTCCGGATGTTTCTGACATCTCGCTGACCAATGTGGAGGTCACATCCAGATTCTATGGCACTGGGATGGTGATTGAGCACGATCTGAACACCATTCGGGTACAATTCCCGGGGGTGGTAAAGTCTTTTATCCTGAATACGAAATATAATCGGCGGCCTTCTTTTGAAAACGATGCGGAAGTTGTTGCCGCCTATACAGAGTACACGAGTATAATGGACAGAATCCACACCCTTGAAAGACAGTTGCATCTGCTTGCTGCAAAGTAGGCTTTGCAGTCATAAATTCAGGAGAAAGCCATGTTATCCATGAGACCAGACCCGGAGATTCGGGTACAAAAAGTCACCATTCCCGCAGGCCGACGCCGGATCCCGGCGCTGGTACTGTCGCCGAATGAGGTTCCGGTGCTGGCTACCGGCGTGCTGTGGATTCACGGCGGCGGGTACATTCTCGGCATGAAGGAAATGGTGCATATGTCCCGGGCGGTCGATTTGGTGAAAAAGTTCGGGGCGGTGGTGGTGTCGCCGGGGTATCGGATGGCTTTTGCCGCGCCCTATCCCGCTGCGCTGGACGACTGCTATGCGGCGCTGGTGTACATGAAGTCCCACGCCGCCGAGCTGGGCGTTCGGGCCGACCAGCTCATGGTGGGCGGTGAGAGTGCAGGCGGCGGGTTGTGCGCTGCCCTGTGCATTAAGGCCCGGGACACCGGTGCGGTGAATGTCGCCTTTCAAATGCCCCTTTACCCCATGCTGGACGACCGGGAGACGGAGACCTCCCGGGATAACCACGGCAAGGTGTGGAACACCCGGCGCAACCGGTTTGCGTGGTGCTGTTATCTGCGGGGGCAGAAGCGGGGCGATCTGTCGCCCTATGCCGCTCCCGCCCGTCTGACGGATTTTTCCGACCTGCCGCCTGCTTACACCTTCGTGGGGAACGGTGAGCCGTTCTGCGCCGAAACGGTGCAGTATGTCGAGAACCTGAAGAAAAGCGGGATTCCAGCCAGCGTGGATGTGTACCACTCCGATATGCACGCCTTTGACATGATTCAGCCGGACACGCCCCTCAGCAGGGAAGCTGACCGGCGATTTAACGAGCAGTTCGCCTATGCGCAGGCGCATTATTTTGCGGCGCAGAGATGAGGGCAAGGTGAAGCCTTCTCATAATAAATACATAAGATAAAGGGCGTGTTTTTGTGAATGTGTATGGAAACGTTAATTTCCGATTTGTCGGAGCAGCTTATGAATATTCGAGAAATCCACGAAAATAAAAAGCAATTCCTCTCGCTGCTGCTATTGGCGGACGAGCAGGAGGACATGATCGACCGCTATCTGGAACGAGGAACCATGTATGTGCTGGAGGACGGCGGCGTGAAAGCAGAATGCGTCGTCACTGACGAGGGCGGAGGGATTCTGGAGCTCAAGAACCTCGCCGTGGAACCGGAGGCGCAGAGAAAGGGCTACGGCAAAGCGCTGATCGACTTTCTTGTGTGCCAATATAGGGGCAGCTATGATTTCTTGCAGGTGGGCACCGGCGACAGCCCGCTGACCGTACCGTTTTACGAAAAATGCGGCTTTACCCGCTCGCACCGCACCCCCAATTTCTTCACCGACCACTACGACCATCCAATCTACGAGGCCGGAGTGCAGCTGGTGGACATGGTGTACTTGCAAAGAAATTTGTGAAGGTGAAGGATAACTCGGAATGAGGGATAACAGGATGGATAAAACATATCAGAAATTTTTACGGGCCGGTATCGATCTTTCTACCGTAGGCGTAGAACGCCGCACGGATAACGAACCGTATTTTTGCACACCAAAGGGTGCGTCTGTATGTTTGTGTGGGCATTATCGGTGGAGCTGACGGACCAACAGTGATTATGGCAGGAGAAAAATCACAAGGTAGGCTTCATGCTGCTTGCTCGTCGCTGCACTTCGAGCCGGTTCAGGATGACGTAGAGTGGCGCATAATGTTCAATATTAAGAATTTTGATGGAATGACGTTTCCCCTCATATAACAGGAACATGGCAACAACTTCCCGCCTGCCACACCAACTGGAAAACAATCGTAAACCACCCGAACCAATCAAGGAGTAACACCATGGATATCGACGCAAAATTGAGACCGCTGTATCTTCTGCAGATCTTGCAGGAGCGCACGGATGAGGACAACTATCTGACCACCGCCCAGTTGGCCAGCATTTTGAAGCAGCGCTACGGCATGGAGCCCCACCGGACCACCATCAAGGGTGACATCGAGGTGCTGCAGCAAGCCGGGTTCGGCATCGATGAGCGGCGCTCTACCCAGAACCAGTATCGCTACCTGGAGCGTGAATTCGAGATCGCCGAGCTGAAGACTATGATCGACGCCATTGCCTCCTCCAAATTCATTCCAGAAGAAAAAAGCGATGCCCTCATCAAAAAGGTCACCGCTCTGGCCGGTATCTATAAGGCTCGGGACCTGAAGCGCAATGTGGTCGTGGACGGCCGGGGGAAGCTGGAAAATAAGCAGATCTTCTACATCATCGACACTATCAACGAAGCCATCAACCAGCATAAGAAGATCCGCTTCCGGAAGATCGAATACAACGTGAAGAAGGAGCGTGTGCTCCATCACGGCGGAGAGAAATACACCTTCAGCCCCTACTCCCTGGTCTGGGACGGCGACAACTACTATGTGGTGGGCTATTCGGACAAGTACGAGAACATCGGCAGCCACCGGGTAGACCGCATTGCGGAGCAGCCGGAGATTCTCGACGAGCCTGCGGTGCCGCCTAAGGCCGGTTTCTCCGTCGAAAAGTATGTAAAAACCACCTTCCGGATGTACAACGCTCCCCGCAAAGAGGTGGAACTGCTCTGTGACAACGGCGTAATGGATGCAATCATCGACCAGTTTGGGCCGGACGTGCACACCTACGCCGGAGATCTGCAGAATTTCCGGGTCATTGAGGAAGTTGCCGTCGGCAAGGTGTTCTTCAACTGGATCTTCGGCTTCGAGGGCAAGGTGCGCATCAAAGCTCCGGCGGACGTAAAAGAGCAGTACCGGCAGATGGTGGAGAATGCGGCGAAGGTGTTATAACTCGCAGGAGGATTCCCATGACAGAAGAAAAAACCAAGCCCCGCTGCCAGTGGTGCAATGTGGCCAACCCCCTCTATGTCCGCTATCACGATGAGGAGTGGGGCGTTCCGTGCCACGATGATCACGCCCTGTATGAGCTGCTGATTCTGGAAACCTTTCAGGCGGGGCTGAGCTGGGAGACGGTGCTGAACAAGCGGCAGCGATCCCGGAAGGTCTACGACGGCTTTGACTTGGACAAGGTCTGCGCCTACGGCGAGGAAAAGATCGCCCAACTGCTCTCTGACGAGGGCATCATCCGCAACCGGCTGAAAATCCGAGCCAGCATCAAAAACAGCCGCATCTTCCGGGACATTCAGGAAGAATACGGCAGTTTTGACTCCTATATTTGGGGCTGGACAGGTGGGAAAATTATCCACGAAAATGACCCCGCCGTTACCACCAGTCCGCTGTCCGACGCCGTTTCCAGGGACCTGAAAAAGCGGGGTATGACATTTGTGGGCTCTACCATCATCTACGCCTATTTGCAGGCCATCGGCGTCATCAACGCCCACAGCGACGACTGCTGGCTGCATACGGATCCGGTGTAAACGGAATCATCCATCCTATTACCAAGTAGTTAAGCAATAGTGTATTGTTAAAATATCAAAGGCTAAACAGTTCGAAGAAAAGAATTATACCCCATTATACCCTTGATTTCAAGGGTATAATGGGGTATAATTCTGTATAGAATAGTATCTCACAGGAGGTGCGCTATGGACTTATCCGAAATGCAACCAGC
>OMGX01000701.1_pt1 | contig 18088 bp, 19 predicted proteins | sample 1674381 | NCBI WGS metagenome assembly OMGX01 (sample SAMN05578582, study PRJEB25193) | human gut metagenome | biome: Human Microbiome; feature: human-associated habitat; material: feces | host: Homo sapiens | place: USA:Birmingham | reverse complement strand
CGGAGCGGGTGGGATTCGAACCCACGGAACCTTGCGGTTCAACTGATTTCGAGTCGGAGTCGCCATTCAGACTTTGAAGGAAAACGCCGGATTTTCGCAGACAATGTGAGAGCTTAAAAACCCTTGAAAAATCAGCACTTTTCAGCCCTCAGAGGCAAAAATCCCCGAAAAGCCCGATGTACCAAGGAGTTCGAAAAAAATTCGATTTTGGGGAGAAAAACGCCCGTTGGGGAGAATTTGGGGAGAACTCGGGGAGAAAAACACAGTGATTTGCAGATAACACCTACCTTGTACCGTATCTAAAACAAAGGTGGTTATCAGCATGACTGAAAACTTGAAATACTTCGAAGCTATTCGCAGAGAGTACCCCGAAACGATCTCGAAGGATCAGTTCTACCGGATAGCTCACATCAGCAAAGCAACAGCCCTTCATCTCCTGCATCATGGTTTAGTTCCATGCAAGGACACCGGCAAAAAAACTCGCCGGTACACAATCCGTACCGACGATGTTATCTTCTATATGATTGACCGACAGATTCACCCGGAGATTTATCGCGCACCGGATAAATGGTATCAGGAACGCTCTGGTCACTACAACTCACGAATCACATACCGCAACGAATTATCGAAGCTCACAGATGATGAAAAGATAGCTTTCCATAAAATGCTCGAAAACGAAATGGAATCCTATGGCGATCTTTTGATTATCGTCGATGTTGCAGATATAACCGGTTACTGTGATACAACGATTCATAGATGGATCAACGCGAAGAAGCTCAAGGCGTTCTATATCTCCGGTAAGTTCTTGATCCCGAAGCTCAGTCTTGCAGACTTCCTCGTTTCACAGTACAGCTTCGACATTACACGGAAGACATGGAAACATATGCTGCTCATCAAATCTTTTCTTGATCAGCTCGAAACAACTTAATAACTCAAACGGGATAGCCCCGGTATTGCACTGCGCATAGCAGAACAGTACCGGGGCTTTTTCTATTTCAAACAAAAATGGAGGTAAGCAAATGTACCCGAAAGGATGCTCATTGGCGTTTGAGGCATTGATGAAAGAAACGCCGTATAACCACTATGATAGCGGCTGCGATGGTATTTGCCCTGAATGCCGGTCATGCTGCTTCCATCGTCCCCATTGGAAATATCAGTCCTGCGTCTTTGACGAATGTCCCTATTATCTTTATCCCGTATCAACACGCAAGCAGAATGTATGCCAGCAGGATGCAGAAAAGGAGCGTTGATCACATGGCAGTCTATCGCGTAAACAAAGATCGCAGTTATACGGTCATGGCGAACTTCCATCTCAGAGACAAGAATCTCTCCCTCAAGGCAGTCGGTCTTCTCTCTAAGATGCTCTCGTTTAACGACGGCTGGAAGTTCTCCACTCGTGGCTTATCTGCGATCTGCAAGGAAGGTCCCGATGCTATTCACTCAGCACTCAGGGAGCTTGAAAAGCATGGCTATCTCGTCCGGCACAGAACACGGGACGATAAAGGCAGGATGTCCTGCATGATTTTTGAGATATATGAGAAGCCACAACCGGTAAGTCCTGATACGGGAAAACCACATATGGAAAATCCAGATGTGGACAATCCAGATATGGATAAACCACACAAGGATAATCCCGCACAAATAAATACTAATCAAGTAATTACCCAAGAAAGAAATAACTCTCTGAGTAATTATCAATCTATCAATCTTGATGGGATGGATGAGATGGACATGAGAGCGCAGTATGAAGAGATTATTCGGGACAATCTTGAGCTTGACATACTCTCTCAGGACAACCGCTTCGATACGGACCGCGTAAATGAAATGGTTGAGATCATGCTGGATGCTATCTGTTCTACTCGCCCGACAATCCGCATCAACGGAGAGGATATGCCGCAGCAAGTAGTAAAGTCCCGTTTTCTCAAACTCAACAGCAGCCATATAGAGTATGTCCTTCATGCAATGGACGAATGTCCCTCCGATATTCGGAACATCCGGGCATATATGCTCACGACGCTGTATAACGCATCGCTGACGATGGACAACTACTATTCGGCTCTCGTCAATCACGACCTCTACGGTCAGAAATAAACTCTGCGGAAGGAGGTATCAAGCGTGACCACAATCTATCTCAGGTGTGTGCCGCCTTAGCTGCGGCTCAGTCCCCGTGAAGTCTCAGAAAGGAGGTTCCCATGCAGGATGAAGTAAATACCAAAGTTGTTGCTATCGCTATCAAGGGCGGCAAGATCACAGGCGAAATGCTGGAAAAGGCTCTCAAGAAGTTTGTGGAGGAAATTGAGAAGGCGCAGAAAACAGCCTCTCAGCCTAAGACCTATCGGGGAAAGCAGTCCATCAAGCATCTCGTGGAACAGAATGCCGCTATCAGCAACATCGAAGTGACCGACGGAAATATCAAGGCTTTTGAGCGAACTGCCAATAAGTACGGGATTGACTACGCTCTCAAGAAGGACACCTCAGAGCAGCCTCCGCGCTACCTTGTTTTCTTCAAGGGGCGCGATGTTGATGTCATGACTCAGGCGTTTAAGGAGTTTTCCGCAAAAACAGTCAAACAGAACGACAAGCCTTCCCTCAAGCAGAAGCTCTCCCGTAGCAGAGAGCAGTCCAAAGCGCAGCATAAGGAGAAGGTCAAGAGCAAGGATCGAGGCGTTGAGCTATGAAAAAGAAGCTCGACATCAAAAGGCTCATCCTTCTCAACCTCCCGTATGTGTTCGCATTCTACTTTGTGAACAAACTCGCTACTGTATTTCGTCTGGCTCCCGGAGATGATCTCTTAGGCAAGCTCACCAGAGGCTTTGCTAACTTCGGCAGCGCATTCGCCAATCCCTTGCCCAGCCTCAATCCGATAGACTTGCTCATCGGTGTTGCGGCAGGAGCATTGCTCAAGCTGGCGGTCTATATGAAGGGCAAAAACCAAAAGAAGTTCCGTCAAGGTGAAGAATACGGATCTGCCCGATGGGGAAAACCGGAGGACATCAAGCCCTATATGGATGATGATTTCGCCAACAACATTATCCTAACGCAGACAGAAGCCCTCACCATGAACAGCCGTCCAAAGCAGCCTAAGTATTCCAGGAACAAAAATGTCATGGTGATCGGCGGCTCCGGCTCAGGTAAGACGCGCTTCTATGTAAAGCCAAACCTGATGCAGTGTTCCTCCCAGTCTTTTCCGGTCAGCTACATTGTGACCGATCCGAAAGGAACTCTACTGGTCGATTGCGGACGGATGCTTGAGCGCAACGGCTATGTGATCAAGTCTCTGAACCTGATCAACTTCAAAAAGTCCATGCACTATAATCCCTTTGCCTACATCCGGTCTGAAAAGGACATCCTCAAGCTGGTCAATACGATCATCGTCAACACAAAGGGAGATGGCGATAAGTCCGGCGAGGATTTCTGGGTGAAGGCTGAAAAGCTGCTCTATCAGGCATACATCGGGTACATTTGGTACGAAGCACCAGAACACGAGAAAAACTTTACTACCTTGCTCGAAATGATCAATGCTTCGGAAGCCAGAGAGGATGATGAAACCTTCAAAAATCCCGTTGACATCATGTTCGATGAGCTTGAAGCCAAAGACCCTGAACACTTTGCAGTTAAGCAATACCGCAAATACAAGCTAAGTGCTGGCAAGACTGCCAAGTCGATCTTAATTAGCTGCGGTGCGCGTCTTGCTCCCTTCGACATAGCTGAATTGAGAGAGCTGATGAGTTATGACGAAATGGAGCTTGATACCCTCGGTGATCGCAAAACAGCTCTCTTTGTTATCATCAGTGACACCGATGACACCTTCAACTTTGTGGTGGCTATCATGTATTCGCAGATGTTCAACCTACTCTGCGATAAAGCGGACGATGTTTACAACGGCAGATTGCCCGTTCATGTGCGCTGCCTTCTCGATGAGTTCGCCAACATCGGTCAAATCCCGAAGTTTGATAAGCTCATCGCAACGATCCGAAGCCGTGAAATCTCAGCATCCATCATTTTGCAGTCGCAGTCCCAGCTCAAAACCATCTACAAGGATGCAGCCGATACCATTGTCGGCAACTGTGACGCGACGCTTTTCCTCGGCGGCAAGGAGAAATCCACTCTGAAAGAGCTGAGTGAAGTGCTTGGCAAGGAGACGATTGATCTCTACAACACTTCGGAAACCCGATCAACCAACAATTCCTACGGACTGAACTACCAAAAGGTCGGTAAGGAGCTGATGTCTCAGGACGAGATTGCTGTCATGGACGGCGGCAAATGTATTTTGCAGCTTAGAGGCGTGAGACCTTTTCTCAGTGATAAGTTTGATATAACGAAGCACCCAAAATACAAACTGCTGTCTGACTTCGATAAGCGGAATGCCTTTGACATCGAAAAATACCGTTCCAGAAAAGCGGTCATAAAGCCCACTGACAAGTTCGATCTCTATGACATGGGAGAGGTCGAAGCTGAATGAAGCCCCGTCTTGTACTGCGCAATGAAGCAGAACAACGACGGGGCTTCTATTTTTTTGCCCATTTTCAAAAATCCACATTCAAAAACAAGGAGGACACAATATGGCATTTATCACTCAGGCTGTTACGGTTCTGCAGACTCTCGTTATCGCCCTCGGTGCTGGTCTTGCCGTGTGGGGCGTGGTCAACCTGATGGAAGGCTACGGCAACGATAACCCCGGCGCGAAGTCTCAGGGCATCAAGCAGCTCATGGCTGGTGGTGGCGTTGTTCTCATCGGTACTACGCTGATCCCGTTGCTCTCGACACTGTTCTAACCTCAGCTATTCCAGCTAACCGAAAGGTGGTGAAAAATTGGGCAGTATTTTTGAAAAAATCGAAGAGGCGATAAAAGAACTGCTTATCGGGTGGATTGAAAGTAACCTGACCAATATGTTCACCGATGTCAATGACAAGGTAGGCACGATAGCTGCGGAAGTCGGCAGAACTCCCTCTGCTTGGAACAGCGGCATCTACAACATGATCCGGGGGCTGTCCGAAAATGTGATAGTCCCCATTGCCGGTATCATCATCACCTTTGTCTTGTGTTACGAGCTGATCTCCATGATTACAGAGAAAAACAATATGCACGATATGGACACATGGATGTTCTTCAAGTGGTTTTTCAAAGCAGCCGTGGCGATCTACCTCGTGACCAACACCTTTGACATTGTGATGGCGGTATTTGACATCGGTCAGAATGTCGTTGCAGGAGCAGCCGGAGTAATACACGGCAGCACAAGCATTGACATCCAATCCACTCTTGATCAGATGCGCGTCGGAATGGAAGCAATGGGCATCGGAGAACTTCTCGGCTTGTCGATAGAGACACTGCTGATCAGCCTATGCCTCAAAATCATGTCCATCCTCATTACGGTCATCCTCTATGGTCGAATGATTGAGATTTATTGCACCGTGAGCGTTGCGCCTATCCCCGTTGCTACGATGAGCAACCGCGAATGGGGCAGCATCGGTACGAACTATCTCAAGAGCTTGTTCGCTCTGGCGTTTCAGGGCTTCCTCATCATGGTATGCGTCGGCATCTACGCTGTGCTGATCAACAACATGATTATCGCCGCAAACATTCACTCCGCATTGTTCTCGGTAGCAGCATACACGGTTATTCTGTGCTTCTCGCTGTTCAAGACCGGAACACTCGCCAAGTCCATATTCAATGCCCATTAAGGAAGGAGGCATCGGTTGAAGAAGTACGACATCATCTATGCCGATCCCCCGTGGCAGTACCGGACCTACTCCAAGAAAGGGCGGGGACGCTCTGCTGAAAGCCACTATCCGACGATGGGCATTGAGGACATCAAAGCACTTCCCGTTGGAGAGCTTGCAGCCAAAGACTGTGCGCTCTTCATGTGGATCACCTTCCCCTGCTTGCAGGAGGCTCTTGAAGTCCTGACAGCATGGGGCTTTTCATATAAAACCGTCGCATTCGTGTGGGTAAAGCAAAACCGGAAAAGCGATAGCCTCTTTTGGGGCATGGGATATTGGACACGCGCTAATGCCGAGCTTTGCATCCTTGCAACGAAGGGACATCCGAAACGGATCAACTCCGGTGTGCATCAGGTCATTATGAGCCATATCGAACAGCACAGCAAAAAGCCGGATGAAACCCGTGACCGTATCGTTCAGCTCATGGGCGATCTTCCTCGCATCGAGCTTTTTGCCCGTCAGTCTCCCGAAGGATGGGATGTATGGGGCAATGAAGTCGAATGCAGCATTGAGCTTTCTCAGGAGAACACGCCATGCTCAAGCTAAAGCCCGTCTCCCTCAGAGAAGCAAACGAGTATGTGAAGCAGCGGCACCGTCATCACAAGCCGGTTGTTGGTCATAAGTTTTCCATCGGCTGTGAAGCAGACGGAGAGCTTGTCGGCGTGATAATCGCCGGACGCCCGGTAAGCCGTTATCTGGATGACGGCAGGACGCTTGAGGTCACTCGCCTCTGTACCAACGGGACAAAGAACGCTTGCAGCTTTCTCTACGCTGCGGCAGCAAGAGCAGCGGCAGCAATGGGCTATGACCGTATCATCACATACACACTCGACACTGAAAATGGCGCAAGCCTGAGAGCTTCGGGATGGACTTGTCAGGGGCAAGCCGGTGGGCTGCGCTGGACGGGCAAACGAAAACCGGAGGAAGACCGCTATCCGGCTCAGATGAAGCTGCGCTACGAAAAAATACTACGGAAGGAGGTTTCCAATGGCATTTGTACCGGTCCCGAAAGACCTTAACCGCGTGAAGACGAAGGTCATGTTCAACCTGACCAAGCGGCAGCTCATCTGTTTTGCGCTGGCTGCGGCAGTCGGTGTTCCGATCTTCTTTCTCACAAAGTCCAGCCTCGGCTTGTCTACCTCTGCAATGCTGATGGTGGTTATCATGCTCCCGTTCATCTTCATGGCTCTGTACGAGAAGGACGGGCAACCGGCAGAAAAAATCCTCGGTCATGTGATCAAGTCCATGTTTCTGAGGGACAAGGTGCGTCCATATCGCACAAACAATCTCTACGCTGTTATTCAGCAGGAAATCAAAGAACAGGAGGAATTGCAGATTGAACAGCAGCAACAGAATGGCAAAGGCAAACGCCGAGCCTAAAAAGACATTCAAAAACGGCAAGTGTGTACAGCGTTTCCAAGGAAACGCAGATGTTCTTTCCGCTGAGGAAAAGAAGAAAATTGTCGCGCAGAAGAAAAAGGACAAGAAATCGAAGAAAGTCCGCAAGTCCGCACAGCAGACGATCCCCTATGTGGAGATGTGCCGTGACGGTATCTGCAAGGTGAACAGCCGCCTCTACACCAAGACTGTCCGTTTCAACGATATTAACTATCAGCTTGCTCAGAATGAGGACAAGACCGCCATTTTTGAGAATTGGTGTGACTTCCTCAACTACTTCGACAGCTCCATCTTTGTTCAGCTCTCCTTCATCAATCAGAGAACGAACATCAATGAGTTCAAGAAGCAGATCAATATTCCCGAGCAGGATGATGAGTTCAACGACATCCGAACTGAGTATTCCGGTATGTTGCAGGAACAGCTCACCAAGGGCAATAATGGCTTGCTCAAGCATAAGTACATCACCTTCGGTATTGAGGCTGACTCGCTGCGTACTGCGAAGCCCAAGCTCGAAAGAATTGAGAGCGACATCCTCAACAACTTCAAAGCCCTCGGCGTAAGAACTGAGCCGCTTTCCGGCTATGAGCGTCTGAAAGTGCTGCATGATGTGTTCAACATGGACACGAATGAGCCTTTCCGCTTTTCCTTCGACATGGTAGCTCGTACCGGTCTGAGTACCAAAGATTTCATCGCGCCTACTTCCTTCGATTTCCGCGAAGGCAAGTGCTTCAAGATGGGCAAGACCATCGGCGCAGTGAGCTTTTTGCAGATTCTCGCGCCTGAACTGAATGACCGTATGTTGGCAGACTTCCTTGAGATGGATAACAACATTACGGTCAATTTTCATATCCGTACCATTGATCAGGCGAAGGCAATCAAGAGCATCAAGTCTAAAATCACCGATCTGGACAAGATGAAGATTGAAGAGCAGAAAAAGGCTGTCCGTTCAGGCTACGATATGGACATCATCCCTTCTGACCTCGCAACCTTCGGTGGTGAGGCAAAGCGTCTGTTGCAGGATCTCCAGACGCGAAATGAGCGTATGTTCCTCGTGACCATTATCATCATGAACACGGCAACTACCCGTCAGAAGCTCGAAAATGCCGTATTCCAGACGGCATCCATCGCTCAGAAGTACAACTGCGCTCTCAAGCGTCTCGACTTCCAGCAGGAAGAGGGCTTGATGTCCTCGCTGCCCATCGGTCTGAATCAGGTTGAAATTGAGCGTGGTCTGACTACCTCTTCTACGGCGATCTTCGTGCCGTTCACCACTCAGGAGCTTTTCCAGCGTGGCGAGGCTTTGTACTACGGCTTGAATGCGCTCTCCAACAACATGATCATGGTAGACAGAAAGCAGCTCAAAAACCCCAACGGGCTGATCCTCGGTACTCCCGGTAGTGGTAAGTCCTTCTCGGCAAAAAGAGAGATGACTAACGCCTTTCTCATCACGGAAGATGACATCATCGTCTGTGACCCGGAGGCTGAGTATTTCCCCCTCGTGCAGAAGCTCGGTGGTCAGGTTATCCGCATCTCCCCGATCAGTACCGACTACATCAATCCGCTGGACATCAATGTCAACTACTCCGAAGAGGAAAATCCTCTGACATTAAAGTCCGACTTCATCCTCTCCATGTGTGAGCTGATCGTCGGAGGCAAGGACGGCTTGCAGCCGGTTGAGAAGACTATCATTGACCGAAGCGTCCGTATGGTCTATCAGGACTATCTCGCTGATCCCGTTCCTGAGAAAATGCCTATCCTCGAAGACCTTTACAACATTCTGAGAAATCAGTCTGAGCCGGAGGCACAGCGCATTGCAACTGCCCTTGAAATCTATGTTCACGGCTCTCTGAATGTCTTCAATCATAGAACGAATGTGGATGTCAACAACCGTTTCGTCTGCTATGACATCAAGGAGCTGGGCAAGCAGCTCAAGAAGCTCGGAATGCTCATCGTGCAGGATCAGGTGTGGAACAGAGTAACCGTCAACCGCGCCCAGCGTAAGTCCACTCGCTACTACATGGACGAGTTTCACCTTCTGTTGAAGGAAGAACAGACGGCAGCATACTCCGTTGAAATCTGGAAGCGCTTCAGAAAATGGGGCGGTATTCCGACCGGCATCACCCAGAATGTCAAGGACTTGCTTGCCTCCCGCGAGGTTGAGAACATCTTTGAGAACTCCGATTTTGTGTATCTGCTCAATCAGGCATCCGGCGATAGACAGATTCTCTCGAAGGCTCTGAACATCTCGCCCAGCCAGCAGAACTACATCACCAACTCAGGTGCCGGTGAAGGCTTGATCTTCTATGGCTCTACCATCGTCCCCTTCAAGGACAACTTCCCGAAGGACACGATGCTGTATCGTATCATGACCACCAAACCCGAAGAAACCATTCAAAATTAAGGAGGATTTTCCACATGAATAAGAACACCAATCCCATGAACGACATCATCAACGACTTCACTGAGAAGTTTGGTGACAACAAAGTCCAGATGACCTTCCGAGATGTGAAGGAAGGCATGGACAGCTACTTCGGTCTGATCTCTATGACCACCGAGCTGATTAAGCTCATCCGTGAGGAAGAGACGCTGCGCAAGCATCACCGCGCCTACCTCCATGTCAGAGAGGCGATCCTTGAAGGTAGCAATGAACTGATGGCGTACATTAACGCCCAGCTTATGAAATGCGGTGAGGGCAAGCGTTTCAGCTACATCCCCAAGTCTGAGTACATCGACAACTATCCCTTTGCTGAGGCTGAGGACGATGAGGATGAGGATGAGGAAACCGTCACCATCTCTAAGGAGCAGTACGAGGACATGATCGAAGACCTTCTGACGATGGCAGAGCTGATTGACATGGTATCGGATATGCGCACGAAGGACATCCGCTTCATTCAGGAAATGGCGAAACTCATGCCTGCTTATGCAGAGTATGAAAAGAGCCGTCTTTCGCTTTACCGCGAAGCAGCGAAGGAAGCCGAGGCTATCTTTGACCGATGGGAAGACGAACTGGATGATGACTACGAGCCTGACGAGTATTTCTCCGACTAAGTTCTCCCGGCAGTTAGCAGAAAGGAGGCAAACCGCTATACAGCTCGACACAATTTATACCGGTGACTGTCTCGAAGTCTTGAAGACGCTGCCCGATGAGAGCGTCCATTGCTGCGTCACATCCCCTCCGTATTACGCTCTCCGCGATTACGGCATGGAGGATCAGATTGGCAGAGAGACAACACCAAGAGAATATATCTCGCGCCTGACGGAAGTCTTCACAGAAGTCAGGCGCGTTTTGCGTTCCGATGGGACGCTATGGCTCAACATCTCCGACACTTATGCCGGTAAAGGTCATCAGGGTGACTTTGTAGACCCGAAAAACCCAAACGGCAGAAACGGTCAGACTGTGGCTCTCAACTACAAGGTTGAGGGCTGCAAGCCGAAGGACATGATCGGCATTCCGTGGATGCTGGCATTCGCGCTTCGTGACTCCGGCTGGTATCTGAGAAACGACATCATCTGGATGAAGGAAAACCCGATGCCGGAGAGCGTCAAAGACCGTTGCGCTCGGTGCTATGAGCATATTTTTCTTTTCTCAAAGTCAAGGAAGTACCACTTTGACCACAAAGCGATCTCTGAGCCGATTGCTCCCACAACGGCAGAACGGCTCAAGCGCGGTATGAAGGGCGGCAACAAGTTCGGCAAAGCTATCCCCGGTCAGGCGCAAGTCCAGACAATCAACCGTCCCCGTGAGCATGGCACGATCACCGATGAGATGATCAATCCTCTCCGCAATAAGCGCGATGTCTGGATCATCAACACCGTTCCGTTCAAGGGAGGTCATTACGCTGCCTATCCTCCGAAGCTGGTTGAGACTTGTCTTCTTGCCGGATGTCCCGAAGGCGGCATTGTTCTTGATCCGTTTATGGGAAGCGGGACAACCGGCATGGTTGCAAAGCAGCTCAACCGGTACTATGTCGGCATTGAGTTGAATCCGGAGTTTACAGAGCTTGCCTATGCGCGGATTGGAGGTGAAATCTGATGCCCCGTGAAGAGTACAAGCCCAAAGACAAGGTTGTCATGAGGATGACGCGGGAGGGTGCTGTCGAAGAAAACCTCACGGAAGGCACCTCCGAGAAAATTTCACAAAGACTCGAAGACGCCCAGCTCGTAAAGCCTCATGAGGCTGCTGCGCCGATAAATCCCGAAGGAGAAATCAAACGCAGACAGCCAAGACCGGAAGAGTTTGAGCCGGATGCAGAGAAAGTCCCCGCCGAGCAAATTCAGCCGGAGTATAAGCCTGGTGAGCTGCCCGTCCATGAGGCTGCACACCCCGTTCATTCCGCTGTGGATGTTTACCGTTCGGCTCATGTCGATGTCGGGCGCGTGGTAACTGATACCGTAGTTTCAAGCAAAATCCGAAAAACGGCTGCTGTCAGGAATGTAGATGGTGAAGCTGTCTTAAACCAAGCGGCAAAAACGGCTGCGGATCAGCCTGTCCCCGACGAAGGTATTCCTGCTACAAGGAACATCCAGCGGCTTGAAAAGAAGTCCGAAAAGGCTCACGAGCGTCTGGATGCTGCCCGTGAGAAGCTGCCTACAAAGAAAGTTCTCAAAAAAGAGCGCGTCTTTGATGAGGAAAGCGGCAAGGGCAAAACCCGTCTCTACTTTGAGGATGAGATCAAAATGCCGAAGGGAAAAAGCAAACTGCAATTTGAGGCTGACAAATCCGTCCGCAAGGTTGGCGATACGCTTGCCTCCGGCATTCACGGCAAAATCCATGAGGTTGAGCAGGATAACTCAGCCGTTGAAGCGGCTCACCGTTCTGAGATCGTTGTGGAATCTGCTGTCCGGCATTATAGCCATCATCGGCAAAACAATGCAAACAAGCCTTTTGAGAAGGTTTCAAAGCTGGAACATGAGGCTCAGTTTGCCGACACAAAGCTCCACTATGAAAAGACGCAGCAGGAGCATCCTGAGATGAAGAAGCAGCGTCCCAACATGAACAAGCACTACCAGAAGCAAGCCATCAAGAAGGATTATGCAGCAGCTCGTAAGGCTGGCTCTCAGACTTCCTCTACTGCGACGAAACAGACCGGTAAAAAGGCTCGTGAGAAAGCAGCGGATAAGGTCAAAGAGTTCGTTGCCAAGAACAAAAAGGTATTTATCTGGATTGGTGTTGGCTTGATGATCCTTGTGCTGCTTGCAGCCGGTATCAGCTCTTGCACTGCTATGTTCTCATCTACCGGTACAGCCATCATCACATCCTCCTATCTGAGCGAAGATGAAGCGATGCTCGGTGCGGAGGAACAGTATTGCCAGATGGAGGCAGAGCTGCAAGATAAGCTGGACAATTTCGAGAGCTATTACCCCGGCTACGATGAGTACAACTACGATTTGGATGACATCGAACATGATCCCTATGTCCTGATCTCCATTCTATCCGCGCTGCATGAGGCTGAGTTTACCCTGAGTGAAGTCCAGAGTACGCTTCAAATGCTGTTTGATAAGCAGTACATCCTCACAACGGAGGAAATCGTCGAAGTGCGTTACCGGACGGAGACGAGAGTTGGCAGCTACACTACCACCGATCCCGAAACCGGCGCGACAAGCACCCATTATTACACCTACGAGGTCGAAGTTCCATATAACTACTACATCATAAATGTCACGCTGGAAAACTTCAATTTGAGCCATGTGCCGGTCTACATCATGTCTCAGGATCAGCTCTCCATGTATGCCACCTATATATCTGTACTCGGCAACCGTGAGGATCTGTTCCCAAGCTCACCCTATGTAGACAAGTACATTGACAACCCACCGGATGAGTACACGGTCAATTCGGCGTATCTGGCAGATGAAACCTTCGCAACACTCATCGAAGAGGCTGAGAAGTATCTGAACTATCCCTATGTATGGGGCGGCAGCAATCCCGAAACATCCTTCGACTGCTCCGGCTTTGTGTCCTATGTCCTGACCAATTCAGGGCTTGTGAATACCGGCAGACTTGGTGCGCAAGGGCTTTACAATGTCTGCACTCCTGTATCAAGGGCAGATGCAAAGCCCGGTGATCTTGTCTTCTTTGTCGGCACATACGATACTCCCGGCGTTTCCCATGTGGGCATTTATGTTGGCGATGGAGTCATGTTGCACTGCGGCGATCCCATTCAGTATTCATCCATCAACACTTCCTATTGGCAGTCTCACTTTTATGCCTTTGGAAGACCCGCCTATTAAGCGAAAGGAGTTTATTCTATGAATCCTAAGTATCAGAAGGTCTGCGCTGACATTGCAAAGCTGGAAAGCAAGGCGGCAGACATCGAAAAGCAGCTTGGTGAGCTGCGCGAAAAGAAAACCGAGCTGGAAAACCTTGAGATCATCAACACTGTTCGCGCTATGGTCATGGACAAGGAACAGATCATGGCTTTCCTCTCCAACATGAAGGGCAGCAAGCCCACGAAGCAGCCTACTACTACGCATCAGGAGGTAACTGAGAATGAATAAAAGAAAAGGTTTCCGTTTGTTCACCGTTCTGGCACTTTGCATGGTGCTGGTAAGCAGCTTCTCCATGACGGCATTTGCTTATGCCGATGACACCGATCAGAATCTTCCCGTGACCGATGCAACAATGCCCGAAGAAACGCCTGACACCACCGAGCCTACGCCTCCAGTTGAGCTGCCCGAAGGTGAGCCTATCGACGATGAAGGCAATGCCTATACCCGTGATCTGCTCTATGACAAAGCTACCAACAAGCAATTCATCACCGTTCAGACGAAAAGCGGCCATACCTTCTACATCGTCATTGACTATGATGCTCCCGTGAACGACGATGAGGAACAGTATCAGACTTATTTCCTCAACATGGTGGATGAAGCCGATCTGCTTGCCCTGATGGATGAAGAGGCAGTTGCAGAGCTGACCACTTGCGTTTGCGAGGATAAATGCGTTGTCGGTGATATTGATGTAGAATGCCCGGTCTGCAAGACTACCATGAGCGAATGCACCGGCGTTGTTCCTGAGCCTCCTGCCGAAGAGCCTGACACTGAGCCTACCGAGCCGGAAGAGCCTGAGAAAAAGTCCAATATGGGCATGATCATCGGCGTGATTGCTATTGTGGGTATCGGCGGCGCGGCTTATTACTACTTCAAGTTCATCCGTGGCAAAAAGCAGAAGGACGAAGACCTTGACTTCTTCGATGACGAAGGCTATGAAGAAGAGCCGTATGTCAACGAGGACGAAGAGCCTGACATTGCTGCCGATGAGGAAACGGAGGGCGAAGAGGACTAAGCGCCAAAAAGCTGCCCCTCACAATCGCTGTGAGGGGCTTGCATTATAGAAGGTCTTTCGTTTTCCGCGCGAGATACAAAGGAAGGTTGGTGATATACCCGTCCTTGCGATAGCCGCGCTTTGAGAAGCGGATGGCGTGATCGGGATGATGGTCTGCAATGTACTTTTTGAAGGAAGGTGCGGATTTGTCTTCGCCGCCTTTTGCCTCAATAGGAATGATTTCCGTGCCATATTGCAAAACAAAATCGATCTCATTGTTCTTGTCTGCAAAATAGCGCGGCTCTACCTCAAACTGACCGCGAAGCTGCTGCAAAACATAGTTCTCAGTCAAGGGACCCTTGAACTGATAGTCGGTCTTCAAGAGGATTGCGCTGTTGTCTATGCCAGCCATGTGCTTGAGCAGTCCGGTGTCGAATACAAAGAGCTTGAACCCGTCGAGCTTGTCAAACGCTGTAAGAGGATGCTCCATCTTAGATACATTGTAGACACGATTAAGCATTCCGGCTGAGACGAGCCATTCAATAGCCTCTTCAAAGTCACGCGCTCTGCCGCCTTCACGGACTGCTCCGTACATGAACTTCTCGTTGGGCTTTGCAAGCTGAGCAACGATGCTGCGGAACACCATCAGAATGCGTCCGCTGTTCACTTTTCCGTTGTGCTTAGAGAAGTCATTCTCGTAGATTTCGATAAGCTCGCGCTGAATCTGCGAAACCTTTGCAGGATCTTTGTATTTTACCCAAGAGGACACGCACTCAGGCATACCGCCAATAATGAGGTAGTTGTTATATGCCTCAAGCAAACGGTTATGGAAGATTTCCTCAATCTGCTGCTCCTTTTGGATGCTTTCGTAGTAAGAGAACAACGCTCCATCGGTTGCTTCCAGAAACTCATCGAAGGTCAAGGGGTAGATGTCAAGCAGATTGACCATTCCAACCGGATAGGACTTTGGCTTTGCAAGCAGCGTTCCCAGCAAGCTACCGGCAGCAATGACATGATATTCATTGGCTTTTTCCTTGAAATACTTGAGTGTGTTGAGTGCTTCCGGGCATTCCTGAATCTCGTCAAAGATGACCAGTGTTTTCTCCGGCAGGATCTTCTCTCCGGCGATCATGGACAACAGCTCGATAATGCGATGAGGATTTTTGTTTGCTTCAAAGATGGATTTCAGTTCATCTTCCTCGTCGAAGTTAAAGTAGACATAGCTCTCATAGTGGTTCTGACCAAACTCCTTCATGAGCCATGTTTTACCTACTTGTCGTGCGCCGCGCATAACCATCGGCTTGCGATCCTCGCTGGCTTTCCATTTTATCAACTCTTGAATTGCGTTTCTCTTCAAGTTAATCACTCCCTTCTGCGTGGTCGAATATAGTATAACACATTTTTCTGAATTTTTCAATAGCAATCACGCACATTTTTCTGACACAATCAGACATGGAAGCACACATTTTTCTAAAGGAGGTACATTTATTGATATTAGTCATCGCTGAAAAGCCGAGCGTAGCCCAGTCTATTGCGAAGGTGTTAGGCGCGACATCTCGCAAGGATGGCTACCTTGAAGGAAACAACTACATCGTCTCATGGTGTGTCGGTCATCTTGTGGGGCTTGCTGATGCAAGCTCCTACAATGAACGCTATGCTAAGTGGAGATATGACGATCTGCCTATCGTGCCGGAGGAATGGCTTTTTGAAGTTCCAAAGGATAAGACACAGCAGTTCAAAATTCTCCGCGATCTCATGAAGGACAAGCGCGTCACCGAGCTTGTCTGCGCCACCGATGCAGGACGCGAGGGTGAGCTGATCTTCCGTCTTGTCTACCACAAGGCTGGATGCACAAAGCCCTTCAAGCGTCTCTGGATCAGCTCCCTTGAGGATGCTGCCATCCGTGAGGGCTTCAATCATCTGCGTGACGGCAGTGATTACGATAAGCTCTATGAAGCAGCTCTCAGCCGTTCAAAGGCTGACTGGATTGTCGGTATCAACGGCACCCGGCTGTTTACCACGCTCTACAATAAAAAGCTGGTGGTCGGGCGTGTTCAGACACCGACGCTTGCAATGCTGGTAGAGCGCGAAGGCAAGATCACCACCTTCCACAAGGATAAGTATTTCAATATCCATGTTGAGAAAGACGGTCTGACTGCCGACATGGAAAAGATCAAAACCGAAGATGAGGCAAAGACCATTGCGGCGGCTTGTGATAAAAAACAAGCCGTCGTTTCTTCTGTCCGCAAGGAAACGAAGACGGTCAATCCTCCGAAGCTCTATGACCTGACCACCTTGCAGCGTGAAGCCAACCGCTATTATAGTTTTACGGCGCAGCAGACGCTTGAGTTGGTGCAGTCACTCTATGAAAAGAAGCTCCTGACCTATCCGCGAACGGACAGTCAGTTCATCACGGATGACATGGAAGGCACAGCCCGTCAGGTTATCGGTATCATCTGTCGGAAGGTGTCGATTTTCGACGGCTTGAGCCATGATCCTGACATAGGACGCATTACTAACAATACAAAGGTCACTGACCATCACGCCATCATTCCCACTGTCCAGCTTGAGAAGCAGGACATCTCTGAGCTGCCGGAATCCGAGCAGAAAATCATTCGGCTCGTTGCCATGCGTCTTCTGTCCTCCACCGGAGAGAAGCACATCTACGACGAGACACAGATCACGCTCTCCTGCGAAGGTTATGAGTTCAAGAGCAAGGGCAAAACGGTCACTCAGGAAGGCTGGAAGGCTGTTGAGCAGCGTTTCAAAGCGTCTCTCAAGACCAAAGACAAGGAAGAGTCGGAGAAGGTGCTTCCTGCGGTCAATGAAAACGACATCCTCTGTCCCGTCTCTGCCAGCGTCACCGAGCATTACACTACACCTCCGAAGCAGTACACCGAGGACACTTTGCTGTCCGCTATGGAGACTGCCGGTAATGAAGAGTTCGATGACGATACCGAAAAGAAAGGGCTTGGAACTCCTGCCACTCGCGCCGGTATCATTGAAAAGCTGGTGAAATCCGGTTTCATTGAGCGCAAGGGCAAATCTCTCGTGCCTACGAAGGATGGCAATAATCTCGTCTGCGTCCTGCCTGAGCAGATCACATCTCCTACGATGACTGCGGAATGGGAGAACACCCTGATGCAGATTGAGCGCGGCAATGCGGATGCAGATGTCTTCCTCAAGGGCATCGTTCAGATGACCGGCGATCTCGTGAAAGCATATCAATTCCTCTCAGATGCGGAGGCAAATCGCTTTGAATCCGGAAGAGAGGTCATCGGTAAATGCCCTCGCTGCGGATCTCCGGTCTATGTCGGCAAGGGCAATTTTTATTGCTCCAGCAAGGAATGTTCCTTCTGTATGTGGGAGGACAACAAGTTCTTTGCATCAAAGAAAAAGAAACTGACAAAGAAGATTGCCTCTGAGCTGCTTGACAAGGGATGGTGTCGAGTGAAGGGGCTTTATACCCCGAAGAAGCCCCAGCTCTATGACGCGATCATCAAGCTGGATGATACCGGCGGCAAGTATGTCAGCTTCAAGATGGAGTTTGAAAAATAAGGAGGTCTGAAATGGCTGAAAACAAAAATGCCCAGCAAGTCCGTGAAATCACAGATAAGCTGGAACAGGGCATCAAGGAACTCTTTGAATCCGAGCGTTTCAAGGAATACCTCCGCACGATGTCCAAGTTCTACAACTATTAGATCGGAAGAG
>OMGX01000699.1_pt1 | contig 18106 bp, 9 predicted proteins | sample 1674381 | NCBI WGS metagenome assembly OMGX01 (sample SAMN05578582, study PRJEB25193) | human gut metagenome | biome: Human Microbiome; feature: human-associated habitat; material: feces | host: Homo sapiens | place: USA:Birmingham | reverse complement strand
CCTCGCGTCCGGCGAGGAAGACTTTTTTCACGTGGACGAGATCGTCGATGAGGAGCAGGTTGGCTTTTTTTCCGGGGGCGATGGAGCCGAGCTCGCGGTCCAGGCCCAGGAGCTTTGCCGGGTTCAGGCTCGCCATGCGGATCGCGTGGCACAGGCCGTAGCCGGTGTGCGCCATGAGATTCCGGCACGCGCTGTCCAGCGTCAGATGGCTGCCGGCCAGATGCCCCTCATAGTCATAATTGAGATCCGGGCCCCAGGCGATCCCGTCGGCCTCGTTATTCTTATAATCGCCGTTGGCCGGCATGGAGTCGGTGATTAGGATGATCTTTTCCACGCCCTTCGTCCGCACGACCATCTTCAGCATGTCCGGGTCGACGTGGATCCCCGTCTCGTCGCAGATGAGCTCCGCGTACATATCCGGATCATACAGCGTATATTCGTCGCAGCCGGCGCCGATGGTCCCCTGCGCGAAGCCCGGCGCCTTGCCGGAATCGCCGTGGTGCGTCTGTACCTTCACGCCGCAGCCGCGCACCCGGCGGCACTGCGCGGCGGTCGCGTGCGAATGGCCCAGCGCAAAGATCGCGTTCGGATCCGCCCGGCGCACGTCCTGCATGAACCGTTCGATCCCCGGCCTGGCCGGGTCGATCGCCCAGATGCGCGCAAAGCCGCGCATCGCATCGATCAGCGGCTGATATTCCTCCGGCCGGATCTCCCCGCGCCAGAGGATCGAGTTCTGGTTGCTGCCCTCGCCGCTCATATACGGCCCTTCCATATACAGGCCGCCGAGGTTCCCCGCGCCCTGCGCAATGGCGGTCTTTACGTTTTCCAGTCCCTGCAGCATCTGCTGCAGCGTCAGATTGCAGTAAAAGGTCGGCAGGACCGTCGTCTCGCCGTGCGAGAGGAAAAAGTCCGCGCATGCGCGCGGCGCGGCATAAAAGTGCTCCCGGACCGTGCCGTGGTTATGGATATCGACCAGTCCCGGCGCGGTATATAATCCCTGCGCGTCGATCAGCTCCGCGTCCGCCGGGATGTCTACCTCCGCACGCTTTCCGCACTGCACGATGCGTCCGTTTTCAAACGTGACCGCACCGTCCCAGACATAGCTGTCTTCCAGGATCAGCTTTGTGTTGATAATTGCCTGCATGTCATTTCTCCTTTGTAACGCGGGATATCCCGCAGGGTTCCCTGCGGGATACGGGATCCTCTATAACAGCCGCCCTTCCTGCCGGCGGCAGTATAGCATTTCAGAACGCCGCTGCTTCCGTCACTGCAGCGTTTTCTCAGATATCCTTGTCCGCGATGCCGTTATACCAGCTGCCGAAGGGCTTGGCGATGGCTTCGGACACGTAGCACACGCCCTTCTTGAGACGGTAGATGGATGCCGGGCACTCCATGCTGATCGGGCCGTACAGCTCGAGCCGGGAGACCATGCGCTGCCACGAACTGCCGTCCGCATTGGCGAAATTGTGCAGCTCCACGACCTCTTTCGCGTGCATCACGTCGCGCGGACCGATCGTCGCGGACTTCGGCGGCACGGCCCACACGTCGCCGGACGCGCCCATGGGCCCGAACAGCGAGTTCTCGCAGACCGTCAGCGGGACCTCCGTCGTGATGCGGGAGCCCAGCTGCAGGAATTCTTCCATGGAGGCAGCCTTGAACTCCTCGCTGCGCGGATCGATGAATGCCGTGTGGCCGGGCCATCCCGTCGCCGTGTAGATCACGTCCACGCCGCCGCCCGTCACTTCGTCGATGACGTTGGAATATGCATCGTTCGCCCGGAGCTCGTTCGTAAAGGTGTGCCAGTGGTCGCGCGCCGGACGCAGGTCTTCCCGGATCCGGTAATAGAAGTGGTTCAGGAAGCTGTAGCCCAGGCCCGCGCCGTAAGTCAGCGGCGCGACGTTGCCATTCTCATCGGCCCACTCATCCATGGCAAAGGCATGGAGATTGCGGCAGTTGATGTTGAACTTGTTGATCATTTCCGCGACTGCCGAATAGGCCGCCGGCCACTGGTTCGGGCAGATCATGGAGAAGGGCTTATCCTCCAGATCGCTCTTTACGATGCGGTAGAACATATCCTGTACCATGCAGAGCGTCGGATCCAGGACCACGCGCACGGAATATCCGTTCTCGTTCGTGTATTCCATGTCCTCGCGTCTGATATTGCGCACGCGCTCCAGCTCCTCCAGCGGCAGCTCGCTGTGCGGCAGCCACGACGCCGGTCTGAATCTGAATTCGTCATAAAGTCCCATATTTATACTCCTTTTGTCTTCGGTTTGCCGTTTTGTTGCATATGATGGTTGCGCTTCTTTCTTCCGGCCGTTCAAGCCGGATACGTCTGTTACTTTTGGCGGCGGCGGTTTGCCTCGTCGATCGCGACAGAGATGACCATGATGCTGCCGATCAGCACGTTCTGCAGGTTCGAGTCGATTGCGAACAGCGTCAGGGCATTCGAGATGAGGGCCATCAGCAGAATGCCGAGGAACGTACCGAGGATAGAGCCTTCGCCGCCGGAGAGGCTGACGCCGCCGATCAGCAGCGCGGAGATGACACGGAACTCAACGCCCTGCCCCAGAGAAGCCGGCGCGGAGCCGTAGCGCGAGGTAGCGAGGATACCGGCCAGCGCCGCGAAAAAGCCGATGATCATATAAAGCACGTACACGAACTTGGTGACGTTGATGCCGGACAGGCGCGCAGATTCCGGGTTAGAACCGATAAAATACGCCTGATGGAAAAACGAAACATACTTCAAAAGCAGCGCGGCGACCACCGCGACGATCAGCATGACCACGATCAGCGTCGAAACGCCGAACAGATTCCAGTCCTGTACGATGGCCTTGAACGAAGCCGGGAAGTTGGAAAGCGTGGAGGAATTGATGATCATAAGGCCCGCGCCCTTAAACGCCATCCAGGTGCCCATCGTGGCGATCATGGGGACGACCTTCAGCTGCACGATGCAGAATGCATTCAGCGCGCCGATCGCAACACCCACGCACAGTCCGACCAGAATGCAGACCCAGACCGGGAGCCCCGCATTGAGCAGCAGACCGCAGACAAACGCGGAGCAGCCCATATTGGAGCCGACCGAGAAGTCCGTGTTGCCGGCGATCAGCGAGATCGTCAGAAAGGCGCCGATGATCATGTCGTTTGCCATATAATTGCCGATGGTCTTGAAGTTCGCGGTCGTCAGGAACTGTCTGGAGTTCAGGGCCATGAAGACGCCGAGGACCAGGACCAGCAGCAGGATCACAATTTCACGGATCGCAAATATTTTTTTCAGAATATGCCGGATACCGGATTCTTGTTTCCGGTCATAACGGATTGGCTGCTTCATAACGCGTACTCCTTTGTATCGATTTTCATGCCGGAGGTCAGGGCCATGATCCGTTCCTCTGAGATCTGGTCCAGCGGCAATTCGCCGGAAACGCGTCCTTCGTACATGGCGACGATCCGGTCGGATGCGCCGATCAGTTCCGGCATATCAGACGAAACCATCAGCACCGCCATTCCCTGCCTGGCGTAGCTCCGGATAAGATTGTGGATGGATTCCTTGGTGCCGACGTCGATGCCGCGCGTCGGCTCGTCGATCAGGAGGATCCTGGGGTGGCGGCTGATCCACATGGACAGGAGGACCTTCTGCTGATTGCCGCCGGAGAGCTGCTTGACAAGCTTGTTGACGTCCGGCGTTTTGATCTCGAATTTCTCCCGGTATTCCGCCGCGTCCTGCCGGCCCTCCCTGAACTGCATAAAGCCGTGCCGCGTCAGACGGTCGACGTTGGCAGCCAGCATATTGTCCGCGATCGACATCCGCAGAAACAGCCCCTTGTTCTTCCGGTCCTTCGTGATGTAGGCCAGCTTCTGCCGCTTGGCGCTGCCGGTGGAGTGAATATGGACCTCTTTTCCGTCCAGATACAGCTTCCCGCTCTCCGGGCGGTGTACACCGAAGATGCATTCGAGAAGCTCCGTGCGGCCCGCGCCTTCCAGGCCTGCCAGGCCGAGCACCTCACCGGCATGCAGACACAGCGATACGTCTTTGACGTAGTTTTTATAGCAGACGTTTTCCAGCCGAAGGACCTCTTCTCCGATCTGGCTGGTGCCGGCGCCGTACTGATACACGACGTCGCGCCCGACCATATATTTGACCAACTCTTCCTTGCTGGTCTGCGATACCTGCAGCGTTTTGATGTACTGGCCGTCACGCATGATCGTGACCGTATCGCAGATCTGGAAGATCTCCTCCAGACGGTGCGAAATATAAATGATGGATACGCCCCCGTCATGCAGGGTGCGCATGATCTGCATTAAGACCTCGGTCTCTTTTTCCGTCAAGGCCGAAGTCGGCTCATCCAAAATCAGGACCTTCGCGTTCTGCTTGACCGCGCGCAGGATCTCCACGATCTGCTGACGGCCGACACTCAGGTTGCGCATGGTCGCCTTCTCCCCGACGTCCTGGAAGCCGTATTGGTCCAGGATCTGTCTGGCGTCCCGGTACATGCGCTTGTAATCGATCATACCAAGCTGGTTTTTGGGTGCGTGGATCGTAAAAATGTTTTCAGCAACGGAGGAGGTATTGAACACAGACAGCTCCTGATGCACGATGCTGATACCCTTCCGCTCTGCGTCGAGCGGGCTTGTGACGTGGATCTGCGCTCCATCGAGCAGGATCTGCCCGCTGTCCGGCGTATAAATGCCGGAAATGACCTTCATCAGTGTGGATTTTCCGGCGCCGTTTTCGCCGATCAGCGCATGAATGCTGCCGCGGCGAAGCTGGAACTGCATGCGGTCCAGTGCCTTGACGCCCGGAAAGGTCTTTGTGATCTCTTTTAATTCAAGAACATGGTCTTCCAAATTGCGGTTCCCTTCTTTCTTTCCAGTTGAAGGGGGAACGCCGCGCGCTGCGGCGTTCCCATATGGTTTGCATCAGCGGGTCGCGTAGGAGAAGCTGGCGAACTTGTCAACGTTATCCTTGTTGATGATCAGCGCGCCGGTATCCACGAAGGAGGGTGCGATCACAAGACCGGCGGCCGCGTCGTCGTCAGAGAACGCATTCTTTGCGCCGTGGTTGTAGTCATAGCAGAGCTTGACGCCGTAGTAGACCTCGGTGTACTGCTTGCCTGCGACGGTGGAATAGATCTCGCCGTTCTGGATGGCCTCGAGCGTAGCGGCGTCACGATCGATGGAGATGACCTTGACCTGATCGAGCATGCCCGCTTCCTTGATCGCCGTCACAGCGCCGATGGCGGAGGTGGACTGGCCGCCGATCACGACCGTGACATTGTCGTTGGCCAGCAGCGCTGCGCCGACCTTGGTCGCAGCGACGGCTGCGTCGGAGCTGTCGTCAAGTTCCGCAACAAGCTTCATATCCGGCCAGTTCTGGATCTCTTCCTTGATGCCGGTGGTAACATCCTCAACAGCTGCAGAACCTGCGGACAGTGCATTGGAATAGATCACGCTGCCCTTGCCGCCGGTAGCTTCCGCCGCCTGACGCATCATGATCTTGCCGTATTCAACATAGTCGGTGCCGAGGAAGCACAGGCGCTTGGAGCCGTCCACACCGTCGACCGTCTGATAGCAGACCGGGATCCCCTTCTCATAGGCCTGCTGGACATACGGCTCATAGGCGTCGGCAAAGTTTGCCTGCATGACGATGCCTGCACAGTTCGGGTCGTTGAGCGCAGTTTCGATAACCGCACACATGGCGTCAACATCCAGACCGTCGTCGCCGACGAACTTCGGCGTGACATTCAGCTCACGGCAGGCATCTTCCAGACCGGCCTTATGGGCCAGCCAGTATTCGAGGTTCGCAAGCGGGCAGATGTAATAGTAGGTTTCTTCACTTACCGGCTGGTTGGAGGTCTCTGCGGCCGTCGTTTCCGCAGCGGCGGGGGTTTCCTGCTTCGCCGCACAGCCTGCCAGGCAAGCCGCCAGCATCAGAAGCGCCAGGAGGAGGGCAAGAGTCTTTTTCATGATACATTCTCCTTTTGGTTTTATTTTGTATTTTTACACGGATCGAGCCGCATAAATTACGGATGTTCCAGACGGCTGTCCCAGACCGCGTTGTGGATCCTGCGCGGATAGACGTACTGCTACTCACCGCGCTGGGGGATTAGCGGATAGTCGGAATACGCCCAGGTAACTGCTGATTACATCGCCTGCGGCCATCAGCGGTTCTTGCCGATTTAATCAGAGGTTCCTTAATTATCGGTTACTTGAGCAGACAGTCATGATGGTTCAGCTAAATCGTGTTATCTCCCTTTAAACATATGATGATATGCTGTTTACAAGGAAAGAAGAACGCGGATCGCGAAGCACGGATCTTCTGTTTTTCAGACAAACGTGGGCGATCCGCTCTCAGAGCAGAATTTTTTTGGAGCTTCTGGCATGCTGCGCCATGGCAGCCTGCGCTTTTTCCGGCTGCTGATTGGCCACTGCCGTGAAGATCTGAAAGTGCTCGTTGTAGCAGTCATCGAGCATGATCAGGAACTTATCATACCGCTTGACGCAGGCCTCATTGATCTCCTCAATGGTCTGCAGGCAGGCGAACAGGATCGGGTTATGCGCCGCGCGGGCAAGATCATCGTGGAACGCGCGGTCGTATTCATTGGACGACAGGATATCACCGGCCTGGATGGCAGCTTTCAGCTTGCCGAGGATGCTCTCCAGAATGGCCAGCTCGCCGTCGGTGCGCTGCTGCGCGGCCAGATAGGCGATCCCGCCCTCGATATATTCGCGGGCAGAGTAGATCGTCTCGATATCGATCTCATCAAAATCGACAAGCTGCAGCATGGGCTTCATAAAAAGGCCAAGATCCACGGATTTGACAAACGTGCCTTTCCCCTGCTTGATCTCCACCAGGCCCATCATGCTGAGCTTTTTCAGCGCTTCCCGCACCGTAATGCGGCTGACGGAAAACATCTCACAAAGCGCCGGTTCCGGCGGAAGCTGATCTCCGGAGCGATATTTTCCGGCAATGATCTGCGTCTTCAGTTCCTGCGCGACATAATCGCATTTGGAAAGCTGTCTGCGTTCAACCTGCTCGTTCAATCCGGATTCCTTTCCCGCGGCAAGCCGCTCAGAAGATGATATGATGTCTATGAAATTAAAATACAGTAAAATCTCATGATTGTCAACGAAAAAACGAGTTTTTATTATTTTTTGTACACTCTTACAAGTTCTCGCCTGCTTTTTTGTAAGATGCGGCCGAGACATCATAACCTTCCGCGCCCACCTCCATCTACCCCCGACCGGACCTTTGCAGCTTTCAAAATCCCTGCAAAGCTGCACGTTTCTGCTCTGTCCCTGAAAGGTCAAATTCAGAAAACCAAGAGCGCTCTTAAAAACACAAAAGGGGACGGCAGCGGCCGTCCCCTCTTGTATTGCTTTTGCGGGCAGCGAGAGAAGCCTCAGGCGCCCATATTAGTTTGCGAGCTTCTTCCAGGTCTCATGTGTGCCGCTCTTGGTGTAGGTATGGCCGTTGGTGGCCTCCTGCACGTCGAGATAGTACCATGCGTTGACGTTTGCGTTGTCGCTCCAGACCTTCATGCCGGCGAGCAGGTCAGCGGCCGACTTCGGCGTGCGCTCCAGCGCACGGTTGATCATGGCCATCATCTCTGCGCGGGTCACGGTCTGATCCGGGCGGAAGGTGCCGTCGGGATAACCGTTGATCCAGCCCGTCTTTGCGCAGACGGCGATTGCATTGGCTGCCCAGTAATACGAGGGCACGTCGGCAAAGTAGTTCGCGGCCTTCTTGTTTTCCGCAAACTGCGCCAGCATCGACGCAAGCTCTGCGCGCGTGACGGCCTCGTTCGGGCGGAAGTAGCCGCCGGCTCTGGTGTCCACGATCACACCGGCGTTCTCCAGCGTGGCGACGTAGACGTTGAACCAGTCGCCGCGGGCAACATCGCGGTAGCTGCTCGTGGTGTCATAGTATGCCTTGGCGCAGTCAGCGTCCATGATCCGGTAGAGGATCGCGGCCACTTCGGCGCGGGTGACATTGCCGGTCGGTTTCACGGTCCCATTCGGATAGCCGTTGACGTAGGCAAAGTGCTCCTTTGTATTGAACGTCAGCGGGGTTCCAGCAACCGATATGCCGCCGGAAGGAATTTGCTGCGCGTGCAAACGACTGTTTCCGTCAAGTCGTGGTCCGGCATTGTGCCCTTGACGACAGGCTTGTCTGCAAGGTAACCGCTCACACTCGGGCTGCTTACACTGTAGCTCTCACCCGAGACCAGATCGAGCACCTTGCTCTCAGCTGCCGTTGCGCCGTTCTCATAGACATAGTTGATGGTCAGCCGATGGGTGATGGTGACTTCCTTTGCTTTTTCCCACTTTGCATAGAGGATGATGCTGCCCGTTACCTTCGTATCGAAGGTATAGGGGGTCCCATCTTCCTTTGCATAGTTTTCTGCATCGTACCAGCCGCGGAACGTATAACCCGCCAGGGAGGGGATCAGCCTCTGCCCATTGGAAACAACGTCTGTCACGCACTGCTGATACTTGACCGTGACCGGGGCGATGGGCGTTGCGCCCACCTCAACCGAGTCAAAGCTTACCGTATAGCTGTTGCGCTTGTAGTAAAGCTTCAGAACGGGCGTCCTGTCGCCAGCGATGGTGCCGGAAGCAAGCGTGCCTTCGACTGTTTCGTCGACTGCGAAGCCGGTATAGCCCTTATCTATAGCAGTAGCTTCGGTATCGGTCGTACCGGTCAGGTTTTCAGTCTCAGCCAGCGCATAGGTGCCGTCGAGCTGCTCCTGATAGTGCTCAACCTTGTAGTGCGTATCGGGGTTCGGCAGATAGTTGACGTAGACCTGCGTCGTTTTGCCGTCAAAGGCCAAATTCTCAAACGCAGTAGGTGCCTTGTCGCTGTAAAGGTTTTCGCGGTCCGCATGATAGCCGGCGATGTCGGTTCTGCCGGTTTCCCATTTTGTGAGCACATTCTGCGTCCAGCCCTCGCGCACTTCATTCAGTGCATTGTTGACTGCATCCAGAAGATTTTCGCCCACTGTCACGCCTACATTCGTGATCCAGCTCAGATGCTCGCCGCCGAGGCAGGCGTTGATGGATACGGTGTAGACATGCTTCTTCCAGACCGCATACAGGTCATAGGTCTTGCCCGCTTCTGCGCCCGGATAGCCGTCAGTAAGGATCTGAGAGCCTTTGTACTCTGCTTCTGTCGCATCCGGATCTGTTGCCCAGCCGACAAAGTCGTAGTGCTCGCGGACAAAGGTCTCTGCGTTCTTGAGCTTCAGCGCCTGACCGATCGTACCGTTGGAGGTCGTCTTGTCCTTCGTCGAATCGCTCGAAAGCTTGCCGCCGTTTCCATGGTAGGCCACAATGTAGGTCGTCGCTTCCCACTGGGCATACAGCACAATCGAATCGTCCGTATGCAGATTCTTCACTTCCTGCTCATCAGCATAGTCCGCACCGCTGCCGTCGGATGCGGTGTTCCATCCGAGGAAGGCATAGCCGTTTCTGACGAAGAGATTTCTTGCCAGATTCTGTGTCTCATCATAGATAAACGTCTGCGGCTCCATCGTACCTTCGCCGCCGTTAGCTTCGAAGAAGACCATGTAAGTATTGGCTTCCCAGTGCGCATAGAGCACATGGTCGTCCGCGATCTTCACGGTCTTGACATCTACACCGACCTGTTGGCCGCCCTCAGCTGCTGTGAACCAGCCGAGGAAGGTGTAGCCTTCGCGCGTTGTCGTCGGAAGGTTGCCATACTTGCTGCCATAGCCAAGCGTCTTTGTTTCACTGACCGTCTCGCCGCCGTTTGCATCAAACGTGACCTTGTACTTGTTTACAGCCCACTGGGCATAGAGCGTTACCGTACCGCCATTTTCTGCTGTAAGGTTCAGAACCTTCTCTTCATCCGCGTAAGCAATGCCGTTGCCGCTTTTATCGGTGTTCCAGCCGGTAAAACTGTAGCCGGTTTTGCTGAATTCATTTTTGCTCAGTGCCTGTTCGATGCTGTAGAGGAAATTCTGATCCTCCATCTGTCCTTTGCCGCCGTTTGCATCAAAGTTCACGGTGTACTCGTTCAGATGGCCGAGGCGAATGGTGTAAAGCGCTTTATCCGGGTATGTCCATTGCCACACGTCGTTGACAAGCGCCCATGTCCAGGTCAGTTCTACGGTGTTATCCTGTACAATGCTGTGGATTTTACCATATTCATTCGTATATGCATCGATGAACGGTGCCGGGTTCAGTTCAATCGTATATGTCCAGGTTCCGGCCTCAGCCTGAACGGGCTGGTCTGCGTCGACCGTATAGCCGTTTTCTACATCCGAGAGCTTATAGTGCACTGCGTAGTGACCATCCGGAGTGACTCTGCATTTTACAATAACATCTTTTTCCGTCAGATCAGGTGCTTCGGTGGGGTCTTCGGCCTGCTTTTCCCAGGTCGCTTTGAGCGTAACGTCCTTTGCCGGAACCCTGAAGTCGCCGCCGGTGTAGCCATCCATGTCCTCGCATGTCCAGCCCAAGAAGGCATAACCCTCACGCGTCAGATTTGTCTGGACCGTCACAGTCGCATTCTCTACATAATAGCCGCTCAGGTTTGCGTCCAGATCTGTGGTATCGTCGTCTGCATTTGCATCAAACGTCACGCTGTAGGCAGAAAGTGTACCGTCGAGATGATAGCCTGTGCTCCAGCCGTCGTTTCCATCATCGCCGGTCTGGCCCGCATAGCCGTCGTGGTTGCTTCTTTTGCAGAACAAATCATCCCACGAAACCGCGTCAATATCAACGTGCGTGTTCTTACTGAACTCGGTAAACTGTTTGGTATCAAGTTCTGCAACAGCCGCGCTGAAGAGCTCCGATCTCGGATCAATCCTCGTCCCTTCCACCAGCGGCAGCTGCGCCTGGGAGACCAGCTTGCCGAGATTCGGCCAGCCGGAGCTGTTGTACGTTACGCCCTTGGCGTTCTTGATCTGCGTATTTCCGACAACCGTCTTTGCATAGACATAGACGTTCGCCGCAGAACTCTCCTGAGAAGTAATTACGCCAGTCGCAGGATCCACCGCTACAGCTTTCGTCTTTGCGTCACTGCCATCGACTGTGCAGCCGGTGAAGGCAACCAGACCGGTGGCTGTAATTCTGCCGTCGTTTGTCAGTACGATGCTGTGATCTTCCTGGCTGCCGAACGTTTTTACCGTAACGCCGCCAGCAAGCGCCAGCTCCGTTTCGCTCTTCGGCATAGCCAGCAGCGTCAGCGTATCGCCGGACACCGCTGCGCTCGCCGCCGCGGCCAGAGAATCGTAATACGTCGTCTCGCCGTCATGCTCCACAAACGCATACGTCAGCTGCTTCATACCAGCAGCTCTGGTTGCATCGACGAGCTGATGGTGGAAAGCCACTCTGCGGCTATCATAGGAGCCATGCATAAATGCCGCGGTCGATGTACCGGTCAGCATCTCATACATCATAACGGCGTTGATGTAGTCGGCTTCATAGTTCAGGTGGGTAATATCATTGGGTGGATCGCGCTGGAGTTCTTCTCCGTCCGCATTCAAGTACGTCAGACGGGCATTCTGATTCAGCGTGCTGGCCGGGATGACATGCGCCACAATGCTGTTCAGTCCGTCATCTGCTCCATCCACATAGCGCTGCCATTCTCCCGTCAGCGTCTCAGCCGGAGCTACCGTCTCCGCCAGATAGCGGCAGCTGTAAACATGGTAAAGGCTGACTTCTGCCTGCGGCGCATACTTGGTGATGTAGTTTTTCAGAGTCATCAGGTTCGGATCCTGGCTGAGTATGCCGTTGCCGTTCGCACCAGCCGGCTCATCCTTGCCCCAGGTCTCCATGACGACATAGTCCCAGTCCTCCGCTTCAATGCCCATGCTCAGCGGATTGCTGTTATAGGCGTCATTCCGGGCTCCATTCTCCTTATAGCCGGAGAAGCTGTCTTTTTGCGGATCATATGTGCCGATCGTCCCATTTGCAATGCGCTGCACATAAGCTTGCAGGTTACCGCTGTTGCCGCCAAAGTAGTAGTTGGCGACCATCGTATCCGACTTGCCAAGTCCCCTCGCAATGTCTCTCATGTAACCGGACAGCATGCCGAAATAGCTGTTGCCGATCAGCAGGACATTCAGGTTCTTGGTATCATCCACAGTGATCGTAGTAGTTCCCTGCGATGCAATGCTCTTCTGAGAAGCAGGCGCCACCGGCGAAATCTGGATTGTCAGGCTCTTTGCAGCAGAAGCGCTCGTGCCGAATGCACTGTTCGCAATATTGGTAGTCTTCTTCGGCAGATACAGCTTCGTCAGCCTAGGCGTATTGTCAAAGGCTTCTGCGCCGATTTTTGTCAGCGTGGACGGAAGCTTCACGGAAGTAAGTACCGGCATGTCTGCAAACACATTCTCGCCGATCTCCGTCACACCATGGCCGATCTTCACCGTGGTGATCATGGACTTATAGGCCGTCCATGCCGGTTCACTGCCGGCAATTACGCTGGAAATAACTGCGGTCTTTTTGTCAAGCTCATCGGTAGACGCCGCGCCTTTCACTTCGATCGTCAGAACGTCTCCGGACACGCTCCACTTGTAGCCGTCAACCTCGCCGGAAGACGGCAGCACATTTGCGTCGTGCTTTTCCAGCCACTCTTTCATGGCATCGGAGCCCGTCAGGAACGTCGTATTGGCAAGTCCGGCATCGATTTTCCCATCGGCCCCGGTTGCAAACGCAGTTTCGGCCACCGCAGAAACGCTGTCTGCAACATGAACCGTCCGAAGCGCCTTCAGCGAAGCAAACGCGTTCTCGCCGATCGTGGTAATATCCGGCTCTACCAGAAGCGTTTCAACATCAAAACCGCTCCACGGAGCAGCGTCTGCGCTGGCATAATCCCGAATTGCGCCGCTGCCAAGCACAGTCAGGGTCTTGCTGTCCTCGTCATACGTCCAAAACGCCTCCGCCGAGTACGGAGCCACGCCGCACGCGCCCATGGCCGTATGTGTAATGACATTTGTGTAAGTGGCGCCTTCCTTGGTGAGCGTTGCGTATGCAGTGGAATTTTCCGTCACATGCATACTGATATCAGCACCGGTCGTTGCATAGGCGATGTTTCGAGTCGCATCCTGGCCTGCAAACGGAATACCCGTCATGTTCGGATTGAGAAGATAGACGCTGTTTGCAGAACCGGCGTACCAGAAGCCGACTTCGTTCATCTGGCTGCCCACCGCAATCGTAGAACCATAGTTGCGCGTGCCTATAATCGCACCGCCGACTTTCGTTCCGCTGTCTGGAATATGAATCTTGATGTTGCTTCTCGGCATATTTGTCATGGAATTAAACAAATACCCGCCGATTTCGGTCAAACCGTTGGCAAAGACGATTTCCTTGATTTCGGATGCATGGACACCGGTGTAGTCCTTGGTAAACGTCTTACCATAGGATTCATACCACGGGAACGCAGTGTTGTCACCCTGGTATCCGTTGATTCCGGGCACCACTGTGTCTTTGCTGGTGTCTGTCGGATAAATGGTAACAACGCCATCCTTGCTCATTTTCGCCGCAATGGTGGTATCGCCGATATATGCGTTGCAATACAGATCTTCCGACTGCGGAAGCGGCATACGGCCAGACGAATCTGCTTTTGCAAATGCATTGTCCGCAACCTCTACGCCTTGAGCAATCGTCACATCTTCCTGCTTGATCTTCAGCAGGTTTGCAAAGGCATATTCGCCGATGCGGGTAATGCCACCGTCGATGGTGATTTTCTCTACATCGCAGTTGGACCACGGCGCTTCCGCGGCCGACGCATAATCCCGGATTGCGCCATTCCCCTTGATCGTCAGCGTCTTGCTATCCGCGTCATACAGGTAGAACACATTCGAGCTGTACGGAGCCACACCGCACGAGCCCATATCGGTATGCTTCCGGATCGTATAATCGCTCGAAGCCAGCTTGTCGTAAGCCTTGGAGCCTTCCTTGACATGGACGGTATAACCAAAGCCGTAGCAGATGTTTCGCGCGGAACTATCCGTAGTCGTATTCCCGCTCTTCTTTTAAACGGGGATGCCGGTCATTTCAGCGTTCAGAATATAAACATTCTCCGCAATGTTTCCCTTACCGTTGAACGCCGAGCCGACGTTCGTTGCGCCGACCGGAACGATGACTTCCGAATTGCTTTCCGCATTGCCCAGAATGAACGCTCCGACATTCTTTACGCTGTCCGGAACCTGAAGCTCAATCGGAGTCGAGGGCATATTGGACGCACCGTTGACCAAATAGTCGCCCGTCGCGGTAAGGCCGTCTGCCCAGACGATCTTTTTCAGATACTGCTGATACTCGCCCTTACCGTTCCAGTTATCGCCGGAAATGCTATCGTTAAACTCTTTTCCGTAGACCTCGAACCACGGGAAGGCGGTGTTATCGCCATGCCAGCCATTTACACCGGGCACAGCGGTATCCTTGCTGGCGCAATAGGTGGGATAGATGGTCAGAACGCCATCCTTCGTCATCTTGGCCGCGATATCCGTATCGCCGATGTACGCGTGGAAATACTCATCTTCTGCCTTGGTCAGCTTGAGACGGCCCAGCGTATCGCGGTTGGTATCGCCCGTATAGCTGTTATTCTTCAGCCAGGCTTCAAAGTCGCTGCCTTTGCTGTATCCGAACGTGATCGTGTTGATGGCAGAAGCGAAGGGATTTTCTGCATTCGCAGCAATCTCAACACTGGCCGGAACGGTAACGTCGTTCACCTCGGTCAGACCTGCAAAGGCATTCTCGCCAATATTCTTTACGCCGGAGACCAGAACGATCTTCGTGATCCGATCTGCATAGGCGTTCCACGGAGCAGCAGTAACATCGGAATAGTTCTCCATAACGCCGCTGCCGTTGCTCATGGCCGTAATGGTCAGCGTATCGCCCTCAAGCATCCAGGCCATCTCGGAGGTGTAGTGTGCATCCGCGCCGCAGGCGCCGATGGCATCTACTTCCTTGAGGCTCATATTGGTGATGCCGCTCTTGCTTGCCAGGGCAGAATTCTTTGCGATATACACCGTGGTCACATCGCTGCTCGTTGCAAAGCTCGGAGCGCTGCCGACAACCACAATCGCCGGATTCCCCAGCACATACATCGCGGAGGCGGTGCCAAACTGGCGGGTAGCAAGCGAGGTCACGCTGGCCGGAATGGCAATATCGCCAACGCTCAGGCTCATAAAGGTCGCCTGGCTCATCTTCTCCAAAGAGTCCGGCAGATGGACCTTCAGATTCTTGCTGAACGTTGCACTGGTAATATCCGCTCTGCTCTGATTGTAGAACGCATACTCGCCAATCTCGGTAATGCCGTCGCCAAAGCGGACAGAGGAAAGCGTCTGGCCCGCCCGCTCGGTATTCCATGGACGAAGTGCAATGCTGGCATTGGACGGCGCATAGAACACGTTATTGTACTTGTTGTACGCCATCAGTGCGCCTTCACCGCTGATCAGCATTTCGATGCCGTCTACCTTCGCGGTGAAATCCGGGCTGCTGGTGCTTGCATTTTTCCGGAATGCGACACCCTCGCTCAGTTCATCCGCCGTGTAGACATGGACAACCGCCTTCAAGCGATCTGCAAGATTTTCGGTAATCAAGCCATTTGTGCATGCACGGTCGATAACCGCTACTTTGTCAGACTCGCTCTCGGCGCTGTAAATGTCAGTATAGAGAGCGCCGATTGTTGCCGGCTGCTGCTCATATGCAACTTCACCGCTCGTTGCGCTGTCGTAATAGCCTTCGTAATCTTTTCAGTCATATCGTATGGCTGTATTCGATCCCTCTGCATCCGCTGCCCATACTGCCGTCGGCACAAATGACAGAACCATGCAGAAGCACAGCAGAAGAGATATAAACCGCTTCTTCAACTTACTTTCCTCCAAATTTATAAAATATCTATATAAAGCCCAAAACATAGGCATTGTTTTTATGCCCCCGTGCTTGCCGCCGCGGCGCTTTCGTCTTTCCTGCGCAGACCGGGCAGCCGCATTTTTTTGCGCCGGTGCGGGGGTAGATGGCAGCTTTCCAGACGTGGCCCAGGGGGCATTCCCACCAGACCTTTTTCCGGCTGCCGGTGCTCACCATCTGCGGGGTGAGCGCGCCGTTGAGCGTCGGGTGCCATTCGGCGACGATCTTCGGTTCCAGGGTTGCAAGATCGTTGAAGCCCGCCAGCACCTTTTTCCCGGTGCAGTAGGGGCAGCCGCTGCCGTTGGTACGCGAGGCGATCACCGCCGGGTAGCTGTGGCCCTTTTCGCACCGCCACCAGACCTTGCGGTTACTGGTGATCGTGACCTGCTGCGGCGTCAGCGCGCGGTTCTTTTCCCCGTCCCACTGCGCGGCAAGCTCCGGCCGCTGCGAGGCCAGATCGTTAAAGCCCGGCAGCACCTGCTTTCCCGCGCAGTAGGGGCAGCCGCCCCCCGCGCGGGTCCTAGACGAGACGGCCGCGCGCCAGCTGTGGCCCCTTTCGCAGCGCCACCAGACCTTTTTCTCCGCCCCGGGCAGCACATCCCGCGGCGTCAGCCTGCCGTTTTTCTCCGCGTCCCACTGCTTTGCGAGCGCGGGATACAGGGCCGCAAGGTCGTTTTCCCCGAGGGAAAGCTGCTTGCCCGCGCAGATCGGGCAGCCGCTCCCTACCGTGCGGGACCGGACCGCCGCGCGCCAGCTGTGACCCTTTTCGCACCGCCACCAGACTGATCGCTGGCTTCCGGCGCTGACATCCGCCGGAACAAGCGGCATGTTTTTCCGGTAATCCAATTGCTGCGCAAGCGCGGGAGATACCGACGCGAGATCGTTATACCCGGCGAGCACCTTCCGGCCCGTGCAATACGGGCAGCCGGCGCCGCCGGTCCGGCTGTAAACGACCGCCTGCCAGGTGTGCCCGTTTTCGCAGCGCTACCAGACGGCGCGCTTGCTGCCGTAGGTGACCGTCTGCGGCGTCAGGGGCAGATTGCGCGCGACGTCCCATTCGTCCAGCATCGGCAGCTTCCGGTACTGCCGGCAATACGCGTATAAGCTCTGTCTCATATCTGCGCCGATGGGGTTCCCGGCCTCCCTTCCGTCTGCTCGTGCGCGGCGTGGTACCAGGCAAGGAAATCCTCGTGCATCGCCTCGCCGCGTTTGCAGGCTTGGACGGCGTCCGCTTTGTTTTCGTACGCGCCGAGAAAATAGGTCTTGTGCCGGAAAGTGATCTGCGCACACCACTTCTGCGTGCTCCGGCTGCGGTAGACGCTCGTGACACCGCTGGTGTTGCTGCGCAGGCGCTTTTTCCGGTCCGCCTCCAAAATAGCGACCGACGTGCCGTCGCAGAGCTTCAGATTCTCAAGGATCTGGCTGGCCTGCAGACAGCCGTAGCTCTTTGTTTTCCCGCTTTGCAGGTTTGTCTGCCGGACGACCGTCTCATTCCCGCAGTCGCAGCGGCAGCGCCAGAGGTGCTGGCCATTCTGCTTTCCGGCGTATCCGATCACCAGCAGCTTCGAAAACCGCCTGCCGACGTAATCCTTCCGCGGCGGATGGCTGAGACAGCCGCAGCTTTTGCGGCAGCCGGAGGTCAGCTGGTGCAGCGGCACATCCGCCGCGCCGCCGCAATCGCAGGTGCAATGCCAGACCATCGAGCTGGAGGCGTCTCTCGTCTGCAGCGGATACTGCGCTGTCAGCAGGCCGAAGCGCTGGCCGGTGATGTCCCGCTGCCCGGACTTTACTTTTGTTCTGCAGCCGCAATCCGTGATTGTGCCGCGCTGCAGCGCCCGGGTATCGAGCAGAATCTCCCCGCCGCAGCTGCACCGGCAGCGCCAGACGATATATCCGTTTTTCCGCTGTGCCGTCGGTGCGGCGACTTCCAGCTCGCCGCACCGAAATCCGACCGCGATCGTTGCCTTTCCCATCCAGAGCCCTTCTTCTGCCGTTCCCCCGCCGCGGTTTTCCGGCCGGGAGGACATAATTTTTCTTATGTCGTAGACGCGGACGCAAAAAACCATGAAATAGCAAAAAAGCGGAGCATCCAGAAAACTGGATGCTCCGCAGTGGGTGCAAACGGACAAGCCAATGAACAATGGAATTCATTGGCTCTTTCGACATGCCTATTCTTGTTATGTAACCTCAGTTTCTGGATTTTCGATTTTCCAAAATCATGATT
>OMGX01000691.1_pt1 | contig 18235 bp, 9 predicted proteins | sample 1674381 | NCBI WGS metagenome assembly OMGX01 (sample SAMN05578582, study PRJEB25193) | human gut metagenome | biome: Human Microbiome; feature: human-associated habitat; material: feces | host: Homo sapiens | place: USA:Birmingham | reverse complement strand
TAAGTGACTGGAGTTCAGACGTGTGCTCTTCCGATCTCCGTGAAACTCAGCTCGTTTACGGACCTTTCGCCGGGCGACCTCATCGTGCATGAGTACCACGGCATCGGCCGCTATGTCGGCATGGAGCAGATCCGCGTCGACGGCATCGTCAAGGACTATGTCAAGATCGCCTATCAGGGCACGGACACGCTGTATGTCCCGGCGACGCAGCTCGACCTCATCTCCAAATACATCGGCGGCGGCGAGGACACGGTCGTCAGGCTCAACAAGCTCGGCGGCGACCAGTGGCAGAAGACGAAGGCCCGCGCAAAATCCGCGGCCAAGGACCTTGCCGCCGGGCTCATCCAGCTCTATGCCGAGCGCAGGCGCCGCATGGGCTATGCCTTCGCGGCCGACACGCCGTGGCAGGCGGAGTTCGAGGATAACTTCCCCTACGCCGAGACGGACGATCAGCTGCGCTGCATCGAGGAGATCAAGGCGGACATGGAGTCGCCGCAGCCTATGGACCGCCTGCTGTGCGGCGACGTCGGCTTCGGCAAGACCGAGGTCGCGCTGCGCGCGGCCATGAAGGCCGTGCTCGACGGCAAGCAGGTCGCCATCCTGGTGCCGACGACCGTGCTGGCGCAGCAGCACTACACGACGGCCCTCAACCGCTTCCGCGGCTTCCCCGTGAACATCGGCGCGCTTTCGCGCTTTTCCACCCCGCAGCAGCAGCGCAAGGTCCTGTCCGACCTGCGCACGGGCGCGCTCGACCTCGTGGTCGGCACGCACAAGCTGCTGCAGAAGGACGTGGAGTTCCACGACCTCGGCCTTCTCATCGTGGACGAGGAGCAGCGCTTTGGCGTGACGCACAAGGAAAAGCTCAAGGAGCTGGCCCGCGGCGTCGACGTGCTCACGCTCTCGGCCACGCCCATCCCGCGCACGCTCAACATGGCCCTGTCCGGCCTGCGCGACATGTCCACCATTGAGGAGCCGCCGCATGACCGTTACCCCGTGCAGACGTTCGTGCTGGAATATGCCGAGCCGGTGCTGATCGACGCCATGCGGCGCGAGATCGAGCGCGGCGGGCAGGTGTATTATCTGCACAACCGCGTCGAGAGCATCGAGCAGTGCGCCGCGCGCATCAAGCGCGCCCTGCCGGACGCCGAGATCGCCGTCGCCCACGGCAAAATGAGCGAGGAGGAGCTCAGCGACGTCATGCAGCGCATGGATGAGGGCGAGGTGCAGATCCTCGTCTGCACGACCATCATCGAAACGGGCATCGACATTCCGAATGTCAATACCTTGATCATTGAGGACGCCGATAAGCTCGGCCTTGCCCAGCTGCATCAGATCCGCGGGCGCGTCGGCCGCAGCAGCCGCCATGCCTATGCCTACCTGACGTTCCGCCGCGGCAAGGTCCTCACGGAGATCGCCGAAAAGCGGCTGAACGCCATCCGCGACTATGCGGAGTTCGGCTCCGGCTTCAAGATCGCCATGCGCGACCTCGAAATTCGCGGCGCGGGCAACCTGCTCGGCGCGGCACAGTCCGGCCACATGATCTCCGTCGGCTATGACCTCTACCTCAAGCTGCTCGAGGAGGCCGTGCTCGAGGAGCGCGGCGAGCCGTCGCCGGAGGAGAGCGCCTGCACGGCCGACCTCGACGTCACGGCGAACATCGACAAGGCCTATGTGACCTCGGGCGAGCAGCGCATGGACCTCTACCGCCGCATGGCGGGCATCCGCTCGCAGAGCGATGCCGACGAGCTGCTCGACGAGATCGTCGACCGCTACGGCGACCCGCCCAGGGGCGTCATGAACCTCATCGACATCGCCCTGCTGCGCGCCCGCGCCAGCGCCGCCGGCATCCGCGACATCGCCCAGAAGGGCCGCACGCTCCGCTTCCGGCTGGCGCAGTTCGACTTTGCCGTCGTCTCCCGCGTGGCCGGGCAGTACCAGAAGCGCATGTTCGTCGAGCCGAAGAGCGACGAGCCTGCCATCACGCTCCAGCTGACCGCGAAGGAGGATCCCCTGCAGGCCGCGGAGAGGTTCGTGAAGACCTATCAGGGAGAGTAGGAGCTGCACGCTTTATAGCAGCGAGCCATGCGGCAAGAGCAACACGGAATACAGCGGTGTACAGACACGGTACACAATTCCTCGTCTTGCGATCGTTCGGTGAATCATAACGTGCTTCGATCGTCCGCAATGGGGAGCGGATAGCCGTAATTGCCGTCCTCCCTCCGGAACCCGCCCTTGAGATCCGCCTGCCATATGTCGTTGCAGACATCCTTCTCGGACCGCGTGAGCGCCCTGCACCTCCGGGACTCCTCAATGCGGATGCAGCCGCGTCGATGCAGGATGCTGTATACATTGTTTTTGCAGATATGCTCACCATATCGCTGCACTGTATATGACATTTTCTCGCTTACCGCCCCGAAGATTTTCTCAAAAAATTCTTCGCCTTCCCCTCTTGACAAAGGCAAAAAATATGATTATAATGCACTTAATTTCAAACGACAAACCTGTGAGGAAGAAGAGTAGCACAGCACAGGGCATCCCAAGAGAGCTTCGGGTGGTGAGATCGGAGCGGTGCGCAGCGGTGTGAATGGCCTTCCGAGGGCGGCTTGAACAGGAAATTTTCCCAAGTAGGGTCCGACGGGAACCCTCCCGTTATCCGTGGGGTACGCATGATGGTGCGTAAAAGCGAGTGGACATCGCAAGATGTCAATTTGGGTGGTATCGCAGAAGCAAAGGCTTTTGTCCCATGTGGGGCAGAAGCCTTTTTTGTTTTTAAAATCCAGGCCGCCGGCACCGGTCCCTCCATCCGCCGCCCAAAATACCCATATAAAATTTTGGAGGAAAACAAAAATGAAAAAGAACATTCTGAGCCGTGTGCTGACTCTGGCCCTGGCCGCCCTGCTGGCCCTGTCTCTCTTCGCCTGCGGCAAAAAAAGCGATGACAATTCCATCGGCTCCTCCGGTGCCGCATCCTATCAGGTCGGCATCTGCAGCTATGCGGACGATGCATCCCTGAACCAGATCGTGGACAACATCGAGTCCCGGCTCAAGGCCATCGGCCAAGAGAAGGGCGTCACCTTCGAGATCAGCTATGATAACTGCAACACCGATTCCGCCGTGCTGAATCAGATCATCGCCAACTTCATGGCCGACAAGGTGGACCTGATGATCGGCGTAGCCACTCCCGTGGCCGTGGCCATGCAGGCCGCCACCGAGGGCACTGACATTCCCGTGGTCTTTGCCGCCGTGTCCGACCCTGTGGGTGCGGGTCTGGTGGAGAGCCTGGAGGCCCCCGGCGCCAACATCACCGGTACCTCCGACTATCTGGACACCGATGCCATCCTGGACCTGATTTTCGCCGCCGACCCTGACGCCAAGAGCATCGCCCTGCTGTATGACCTGGGGCAGGACTCCTCTGCCGCTCCCATCAAGAATGCCAAGGCGTACCTGGACAAGAGGGGCGTGTCCTACAAGGAGTATAACGGCACCACCACCGACGAGATCAGCCTGGCCGTCAGCAGCATCGTGGCCGACAAGGCCGACGCCGTGTTCACCCCCACCGACAACACCGTGATGACCGCAGAGCTGGCCATTTACGAGGCTCTGGCCAAGGCCGGCATCCCCCACTACACCGGCGCTGACTCCTTCGCCCTGAACGGTGCGTTCCTGGGCTACGGCGTAGACTATGCCAACCTGGGCGTGGAAACCGCCAACATGGTCTCCGGCATTCTTCTGGACGGCAGCAAGCCCTCCGCCACCCCCGTGCTGACCTTTGACAATGGCACCGCCACCATCAACACCGACATCTGCAGGGAGCTGGGCCTGAACTATGACGAGCTGGCCGAGGCCTTCGCCCCTCTGTGCACCAAGGTCCAGTCCATCGTCACCGCCGAGAGCTTCGACGATTTGAATGAATAAGAAATCAAGCATCCATCAGCGGGCCTCCGCTGATGACCCTCGCACCGCCCACTCGGGAAACAAACCCATTGCGCATGAAAGGAGAAGTCTCTCATGAACATTTTTTCTCTGGTCCAAACCGCCCTGGAGCTGGGCCTCATCTGCTCGCTGACCGTGCTGGCACTGTTTTTGAGCTACTCCATGCTCAATGTATGCGACCTTTCCACCGACGGCTGCTTCACTCTGGGCGCCGCTGTGGGTGCTATGGCAGCCATTGCCGGGCATCCCTATCTGGCCCTCCTGGCCGCCATGGGCGCCGGAGTCCTCTCCGGCTTCATCACCGCCCTGCTGCAAACGAAAATGGGCATTGACAGCCTCCTTGCGGGCATCATCGTCAACACCGGGCTCTACTCCATCAATATCGCCGTCATGGGCGGCTCCTCCCTGCTGAACATGAACAAAACCGAGACCGTGTTCACCAAGGCCCGGGCTCTGCTGCAGGACACCTTTCTGGCTGAGCAGTATAAGCTGCTTGTGGCGGTCATCGCCGTGATTGCCGTGGTCGTTTTTTTGGCCCTGTTTCTGCGCACCCGCTTGGGTCTGGCCATCCGCGCCACCGGCGACAATCCTGACATGGTCCGCTCCTCCTCTATCAATCCCACCTTTACCACCATCGTAGGCCTGTGCGTGGCCAATGCCTTCACGGGTCTGTCCGGCTGCCTGCTGGCCCAAAGTCAAAAATCCGTCAGCATCGACATCGGTACCGGCATGGTGACCATCGCCCTGGCCTCCCTGCTCATGGGTCAGGTGCTGCTGGGCAAGGGCAGCATTCTCAAGCGGGCCATCGGCATGGTGGTGGGCGCCTTTGCCTTCCGCATGGTGTATACCATCGCCCTGCGGCTGGATATGCCCGCCTTCATGCTGAAGCTGGTGTCCTCGGTGATCGTGGTGCTGGCCATCGCCGCCCCCTATTTCAAAAAGCAGCTGCCCATGCTGCGCCGCCGCATGGCTGCGCGAAAGGAGGCCCGCCTTCATGCTGAAGATTGAAAAAATATCCAAGACCTTCAACCCCGGCACCATCCATGAAAAGGCCGCCCTGCAGGGCCTGAGCCTGCACCTGCTCCCAGGAGATTTCGTCACCATCATCGGCTCCAACGGCGCAGGCAAATCCACCCTCCTTAACGCCATCAGCGGCAGCTTTTTCCCCGACAGCGGCAGCATTTATCTGGACGGAAGAAATATCACCTTCCTGCCGGAATATCAGCGCTCCCGCCAAATCGGCCGTCTGTTCCAGGATCCTATGCGCGGCAGCGCACCCCACATGACCATTGAGGAAAACCTCTCTTTGGCGGCGGCCTCCGGCGGCTGGCTCAGCCATGTGACCCGGGCGGAAAAAGCCGCCTTCCGGGAAAAGCTGGCTCAGCTGGACATGGGCCTGGAGGACCGGATGAAGCAGCCCGTGGGGCTGCTTTCCGGCGGCCAGCGTCAGGCGCTGACGCTGGTGATGGCCACCTTCAAGCCGCCGAAGCTCCTGCTGCTGGATGAGCATACCGCTGCTCTGGACCCCGCCACGGCAGAAAAGGTGCTGGAAATCACCCGTCAGACCGTCTCGGAGAACCGTATCACCACCCTCATGGTCACCCACAATATGCACCAGGCCCTGGAGCTTGGCAACCGCACATTGATGATGGACAGAGGCCATATCATTCTGGATGTTGCCGGAGCGGAACGGGCGGGCATGACCGTGGAGGACCTGCTGGCTAAGTTCAAAAGCGGTGCTGGCAAGGCCCTGGACAATGACCGTATTCTCTTGTCGGAACAAACAAAATCGGATAAAAAAGGCGCATCGAATGCCGCGGACTGATCACGAAGCATGGAACAAAACAGTCTGTCCGGCGTGGCAAGGGCAAATAACATCACCGGGAGAAGCAAAAAGCTCTTATGATATGAGGCGCTGGAACGGCAGCTTTTCGGATTTTTATCATGACGGCAAGCCTTTGCCGGCCGATGCCGGCGTTTCTGCAGTAACGATTGAATATTTCCAGAATTTGTAAATAATGGAAAAAATCAGACATGTTTCCGGCCGATATTTAGAACTGCACGGCATCTCTGTATGTGTATTTTTAATTGCATATACCGGATGTTTGTGATAATATATATAGAACGCCATTGGTGTAGAAGCGGCCGCATGCCCGGCTTGTGGACATACCAAAATAAAGAAAGAAGGCAGGTTTATGAAGAGCACACACTTAAGAAAACGCATTGTGGCTGCATTGCTGGCCGTGGTGTTAGCTGTTAGTTTGGCTGCGCCATCTCTGGCAATTGAGGAAACAGGCGTCTCGAAATCAGGCAGCAATGGGCTGACTTGGGAGGAAATAGACAGCAGCTCTGTTCAGGTAGAGTCCCCCATTCAGGCGAATACCGGCGTAGTGGAAAAGACGGTAGAACACGAAGACACCGATATGGTTCGTGTCTCCATTATTCTAAAGGACGCCTCTACCCTGGAAAAGGGCTTTACCTCTGATGAGATTGCAGCTGCTGATCGCAGCGCCATGCAATATCGGCGGAAGCTGGAGAAGCAGCAGGACAGCATGGCTGCCGCCATCTCCAAGCAGGCACTGAATGGTGCAACACTGGATGTTGTTTGGAATATGACATTGGCAGCCAATATCATTTCTGCAAATGTCCAATATGGGCAGATCGAGAAAATCAAGGAAGTTGCCGGTGTGCAGGAGGTCATTCTTGAGAACCGGTATGAGCCCTGCGTGGTGAAGCAGGAGGAGACGGCGGATCCCAATATGGCCACCTCCGATAAGATGATCGGCTCCAGCGCTGCGTGGGCGGCAGGCTATACCGGCGCAGGAAGCCGGATCGCAATTATCGACACGGGCGCCGATGTGGATCATCCCTCTCTGGATCCGGATGCGCTGAAATATGCCTTGCAGGGGAGTAATGCGACGATCATGACGGAGGCTGACTTGACCGATGAGGTGCTGAATCAGCTAAATGCATATACTCGCAAGGCCGGACTGACCGCAGCAGATTTTTATGTCAACGAGAAGATCCCGTTTGGCTTTAACTATGTGGATGCGGACACGGATATCACGCATGATAATGATACGCAGGGCGATCATGGCTCGCACGTGACCGGTATCGCGGCGGGAAACCGTTTTGTGAAGGACGAAGCCGGAAACTATGTCGCAGCGTTGGACTCTGTCATGACGCAGGGCGTGGCGCCCGATGCGCAGATCCTGACGATGAAGGTCTTCGGCAAGGGCGGCGGCGCCTATGATTCAGACTACATGGTCGCGATTGAAGACGCCATGGTGCTGGGCGCGGACGCAGCGAACCTCTCCTTGGGCGGAAGCTTCCCGGGCTACTCCGAGTATACGGAAGAGAAATACCGTCATATTCTTGATGAAATCGTCGGCAGCGGCATGGTTGTCACAATTTCTGCAGGTAATTCCGGCAGCTGGTTTGACCAAACTGCGTTTGGCCTTCCCTATGCGGGCAGTGTGAACTGGGCTACAAACGGCAGCCCCGGCTCCTATGTTAACTCGCTGTGTGTAGCCTCCGTCGATAACGCGGGCGTTACAGACAATTATCTGAAGGTCAAAGGTCATAACATGACCTACACGGAAAAAAGCTATCAGAACAAACCGATCTATACCATCGGCGGAAGCCATGAGTATATCTATCTGGACAAGATCGGTACCGCGGAAGAGTTTGCAGCAGTCAAGGATGTCCTGGCAGGAAAAATTGCAATTTGCAATCGAGGCGATACCTCATTTTACGAGAAGGCAGAAGCCGCGGTTGCCAATGGCGCAATTGCGACCATTATCGTCAATAATCAGCCGGGCTCCAATTATATGGATCTGACCGATTATAAAAAAACGGAGCCCTGCGTCTCTATTTCTCAGACGGATGGCGCGTTCCTGCGTAAAAACTCCACGCCGGTGACGAGCGAGGATGGCAGTGTTCTGTATTATAGCGGTGAGATGTTTGTGAGCTCCGAGCGGGAGTCTTGGGATCTGGGAGAAGACTACTATACGATGAGCAGCTTCTCCAGCTGGGGCATTCCCGGCGCCCTGACGATGAAGCCGGAGATCACGGCGCCCGGCGGCCGGATCTACTCCCTGAAGGACGGCGGAGAGTATCAGAATATGTCCGGTACCTCTATGGCTTCTCCGCAGGTAGCCGGAATGGCGGCGCTGGTCGCTGAGTACATTAAGCAGAACGATCTGGCCGAAAAGACGGGACTGGCTGTGCGTACGCTGGCCCAAAGCCTGCTGATGTCAACTGCTCAGCCGATCGTTGAGAAGCAGGGTGTTGATGAGCAGGGGAAGACACTGGAGGGTTACTACTCTGTTCTGCAGCAGGGTGCAGGCCTTGCAAATATCGGCGCGGCTGTAAATAGCGGAAGCTATTTGATGATGGATCAGGATGCAACAGATTCGTATGCAGACGGAAAGATCAAAGCCGAGCTGGGAGACGATCCCCAGCGCACCGGTGAGTATTCCTTTGGCTTTACGCTGTACAATCTGGAGAATACGGACAGCACGTTTACCTTAAGCGCTGATTTCTTTACGCAGGCGGCACTTCAGGGCGAGCTCAATAACGGGAACGGGCAAGTCATGAATTTCTCGGACAAAAAGACTGCCGCATTAGCCGCGGACGTTGTCTGGGACGTGGATGGGAAAACGCTGAAGCCGGAAATGCCTGCGGAGCTGGACGGCTGCGACTTTGACGGAAGCGGCAAGGTAACCGCGGATGACGGTCAGGCGCTGCTGGACTATGTGACCGGCGTGCGGACCGAGATCAGCGGCAAGAGCTGTGCGGATCTGGATAAGGACGGAGACATCGATACCTATGATGCTTACCTGTTCTTCTCCCGCTTGAGCAGCGCTGCCGTGACGGTGCCTGCAAACGGAAAGATTCACGTCACGATTCATGCAAAGGTTCTTGGTCTGGACAGCTACGACGAAAAGAACGGCGGTGCAGGCGCTTATGTCGAGGGTTATGTATTTGCCAACGAGGTAAGCAGTAAAGAGGGTGTCGAAGGGACCAGCCATTCTATCCCGGTGCTGGGCTACTACGGAAATTGGACCGATGCCTCCATGTTTGATGTCGGCAGCTTTATTCAGTATCACTACGGCATGGAGACCCGTCCTCCCTACATGCTCGCTGCAATTCAGCAGGCAGCGCAGCTCCAGTCGCTGACCATAAAATACAAAGGCGTGGATGACTCCTATTCCCTTGGCGGAAATCTGTATGTAGACGACGGATTCTACGATGCAGATCGTTACTCCATCAACCCGAATACCGCAAAGATCTCTGATATTTATTTCAGCCTGATCCGAAATGCGGCCAATGGCCGGATCACTGTGACCGGCGAGGACGGTACGGTATATCTCAACAAGGAGACTCAGGCTCCGATCATTGGCGCCTACTATTTCTCGAACCAGAAGACGTGGATGCAGGTGCAGAGCGGCTTGTCCGTGGATTGTGCGCCGGATGCCGCGGAAGGCGAAAAGCTGACTGTGAAGCTTACCATGGCGCCGGAGTATTATGTGGATTACAGCGGCTCGACGCTTTCGACGGATTGGGATGCGCTTGGTGAGGGAGCAAGTCAGACCTATACGATGTTTGTTGACAAGACTGCTCCTACGCTGACCGGCATTACGCTTTCCGAGGACCTGATCAACGACGGACGGGTCATGACCGTTACGGCCTCCGACAACAGATATGTTGCAGCAGCGGTGCTGTACGATTACTCGACCGGGAAAATCCTTGCGAGGACGGGCGGTTCTCCGAAGGGAGCAAGCCGCGGCGAGGCTGTTACCATGTCGTTGGATGCAAACGGAACAGCAAATGCAGCGCATCTGCTGCTGCAGGTATATGACTACGCAAACAACTGCAGTACCTACAAGATCAATCTGAACAAGTCTGAGCTGAATGATCCTGTTGCGGTTTCCTTGAATCGCAGCACGCTGAAGCTTTTCAAGGGCGGCACGGCGACGCTGGAAGCGGAAGTTACGCCTTTCGGCATCCATCCCGATACGGTGACCTGGACCAGCGACAATACGAATGTGGCTACCGTGGACGAAGACGGTACGGTTACCGGCATTGGCGATGGCACTGCCACGATCACGGCAACCTCTGTAAAGGATCCTACCAAGAGCGCAGCCTGCACGGTTACCGTTGAGGTTTTGAAGGTTACGCTGACCGGCGCGCTGATGGATGGCTCCTCCACCTCCCAGTTCTATACGTGGGATATGGAAAATGATACTACATGGACGCCGGGGGCTGTGATGGAGGTCGAGGGCATTACCTCTACCGCATATGACACGGATCGCAACAATGCCATTGTGGTTGACGGAAATGAACGGAAGCTCCATCAGGTCGACATGGAGAGCGGCAAGGTTCTGGCGGACTATGATGCCGTTGCGGGCGGTAACTTTAATGTGCCGCTGTTTGATCTGGAATACAGCGAGCTGTTTACCAAGGGCGACGTACCGGCCTGCTACAGTATCTATAACTTTATGCTCAACAAGCCTGCGGAACTGGGCAGCATCCGCACGGACGGCTTCATGCTGTTCATGGATTTCCTGCTTTACGGAAACGGAGCCGATAAGTTTACGGCGATGACCTCGCTCGGCAAGACAAAGCTTGATCTGGATCAGGACGGCACTGCGGAAACGGATGCGGAGGTGCTGCTGCTGCTGGATAACCGCGGCAACGTGTGGACCTTCCAGATTTATGACGGGATCGACTACAGCAGCACGACAGGCAAATATGAGATCGCAAAGTCTAACCTGACCAGTGCATTTAAAATGTACTTCATGGGCGACGATAACGGCACGCCGCTGTGCTCTATGGTTCCCACGACGGTCAATGGACAGCTGGCATTGTATTTGTCCTACTTTACCGGCAAGGCCAATGAGCTCTACCGTCTGACATACGATTCCGCCAAGAACTTCTGGACCGGCGAAAAGCTGGCCAGCTTCGGCGAGAATGTATATCCGGCAACGATCCTGAAGATCGACAATCATGAGGCCAACCAGACGGAGCTGGAGCAGATCGTAAGCAATCTGCCGCTTGGCTCCCACACGGTACAGTCTCAGGATTTGACAGACATGCTCAAATCTGCTGCGGTTGAAGAAACGGCCGCGTCTTATGGTGCGCTTAATACAGCAGCAGAAAAAACCGCATCGGCGAAACCGGCGGCTGACATCGCGGGCGAACAGCCTGCATCCTCGGAGATCATTACCTCGGAGGATCAGAACACGGTCACCCTGAAGCTGGTGTCGGGAGGAACGACCCCCACCACGAACGGGCTTATGAGCGTCAGCTACGATGCTGCCGGCTGGGAGCTGAAGAATGTCATTGGAAACGCGCAGTATTTCTCCTACAAGGCTGAAGCCGGAAAGGTAACGCTTGGTTATGTTTCCGTGGACAGCATGCCTGCCGGAGAACAGGTCGCAGAGCTGACGTTCACCAAGACGAATGCCGGCAAGGACGCCGATCCTCGGTTCACGGTCCAAAAGACAGAGCGAAACGAACAGCGGATCGATGAGGTGGAGCATCTGACGGCAAGCAGCAACCGGGATGATCCGTGCCCGTCGAAGGAATTCCAGGATCTCAGCACAACGGCTTGGTATCATGAGTCCGTGGACTATGTGTTGTCTAAGGGCATTATGCAGGGCTACGGCGACGGCACCTTCCGCCCCGATGAGACCGCGACCCGTGCCCAGGTGGTGACGCTGCTCTATCGCATTGCGGGAGAACCTGCTGTGGATGATTCCAAGGCCCTGCCCTTCACCGACGTGAATCTGGAGAGCTGGTACGGCAGCGCCCTGCGTTGGGCTTACCAGAACGGCATCACCACCGGTGTCAGCGCGGATACCTTTGCGCCTGACGACTGCGTGACGCGCGAGCAGTTGGTTTCCTTCCTCGCTCGGTATGCCAAGGTGACCGGCGCCTATGAAAAGGTGTCCGAAGACCTAAGCAGCTTCTCTGACAGAGATCGTGTCTCCTCCTATGCTGTGGAATCCATGCAGTGGGCTGTTGCCAACGGCTTTATTCTCGGCACAGAAACGGGCAAGCTGGAGCCCATGGCTACGGCCACCCGTGCTCAGCTTGCGGCAGTGGTCGCCAGATACTGCCAGAGCATTCACTGATTTCTATCCGAAACGGCGTGCTTACCGGGGGCGTATTGCCCCGCGGTGAGCACGGCGCAAGCCCCAGGGCTTGACAAAAAACCAAAGTGCAAAAGCAGCCCCACAGAAGTGTTTCTGTGGGGCTGCTTAGACTCTCAAAGACCTGCCTGGCCGAAAGTCAGTGTCCGTTTATGATACCACTTTCCGCGGCCTCGCAGCGGCACTTCGGGGGGCAGCCGCCATGATCCTGCTCAGGCGGTTTACATAAAGTTCACAATTGTAACGCTTTTGTTGGCAAAACGTTGTTGCATTTTGGCGGCTTCCCGGTATAATAGGATAGGAACAAACGGCGGCGGATGCCGTCTGGAGAATAGGCGGCATTCTGCCGTAGAACCACCGGAGAAGGAGATTCAAATGGGTAAATTTGAAAAAGGCAAACGCCCGACGCAGGCTCAGTCCTATGCCGAGCCGCAGCGTGCGCCGAAAAAGAAAAAGCAGAAAAAGCAGTCCCGCCTCGGCCTGATCGTCGCGCTGCTGGCTGCAGCCGTCGTGCTCGTCGGCTGCGGCGTGGGCTATATGTTCCTGCGCGACGACGGCAGGATCGTCAACAACCTCTATGTCGCGGGCGTCGATCTCAGCGGCATGACGAAGGAGGAGGCGCGCGCCGCGCTCGAAAAGGGCGTGAGCGTCTATGGGAAGGAAAATATGAACGTCGCGCTCTACACGCGCGCCTACGATACATTCACCTCGACATATGACCCGGCGCAGATCCCGCTCGTCGACATTTTCGGCAAGCCGCTCGATGCCTCCGCGCAGACCGAGGCAACGGAGCCGACCGAGACCGCGCCTTCGGAGACGGAGCCGGTGACGGAAGCGCCGACCGAGGCCCCGACGGAGGCGCCGACCGAGGACCCGAACACCCCGCGCGACGAGGACGGCAAGCCGATGACGCTGCTGACAAAGCTGTGCCTGACGCCGTCGGACACGGCGGTCCGCCTCGACCTCGACAAGGCCGTGGAGGCTGCCTATGCCTACGGCCGCGGCGGCGGCCTGTTCTCCCGCGTGAAGAAGAACGCGCTGACGGAGCGCACCGATCTGAACGTCGCCGATTTCCTCACGCTCGATGAAAGCTACGTCCGCACGATGCTGGACGAATATGCCAAGGACGCCGTGAGCGAAAAGACGGAGCCCTCCGTCACCGAGGGCACGACGACCGTGACGGACGACGAGGGCGAGGAGCGCGAGCTCAAGACCCTGACGGTCAAGCTCGGCAGCGCGGGCCGCGAGATCAACACGGACGAGCTGTACAAGGCCGTGCTCACCGCCTATGCCGACGCGAATTTCGAGATGCAGTATGTGGTGGAGGAAGACCTGCCGGAGGCCTTTGACCTCGACGCCCTGTACCACAAGTATTATGTTGCGCCGGTGAACGCCGTGTGCGACGAGGACACCTATGAAGTGACCGACGGCTCGGACGGCTACGGCTTCGACATCAAAAAGGCCATGGACGAGCTGGAGAAGGCAGGCCCCGGCGGCGAGGTCACGCTGACGCTCGACGTCATCGAGCCGCAGTACACGAAGGAATCCCTGCAGGAGAAGCTGTTCCACGATGAGCTTGCCAGCTACGACAGCCCGTACAACGCCGGTCTCATCGGCCGAAGCGAGAACCTGCGTCTGGCCTGCCTGGCCATCAACGGCTATGTGCTCAAGCCCGGCGAGACGTTCTCGTTCAACGGTGTCGTCGGCGAGCGCACGGCGGCCAAGGGCTACAAGGAGGGCGGCGTGTATGTCGGCGGCGAGACCGTTCAGCAGCTCGGCGGCGGCGTCTGTCAGGTCGCGTCCGTGCTGTACTACTGCACGCTGAAATCTGACCTCGAGGTCATCGCGCGGCAGGAGCACCAGTATGTGCCGGACTATATTCCCTGGGGCATGGACGCCACGATCTACTGGGGCAGCCTCGACTATAAATTCCGCAACAACACAACCTACCCCATCCGCATTCTGGCGGAGGCCTCCGGCGGCTATGTCCGCGTGCGCTTCATGGGCACGGAGACGAAGGATTACACCGTGGAGCTGGACTACAAGGCCACGATGACCCACAAGAGCAAGACCGAGGAGGTCGAGATCTCCAAGGGCATGAAGAACTACGACAAGTACAAGGACTATAAGGACGGCGAGCGCATCCAGGTCGGCTACGACGGCTATGAGGTCGATACCTACCGCATGAAGTACGACAAGAACGGCAAGCTGCTGTCCACGGAGAAGGTCAACCACTCGAGCTACGACTGGCGCAACCGTCTGGTCGCCAAGCTCGTCGAGGAGACGGAGCCCCCCACGGAGGCGCCGACGGAGCCGACGGAAAGCCCGACGGAAAGCCCGACGGAAAAGCCCACGGAGCCGGAGCCGACGGAACCGCCCACGGACGCCCCGACCGAGTCCACCGGCGGCGATGAAGAAGCGCCGTGATCTTAAAAACCGGACCGGCTCACCCAAATGAGCCGGTCCGATTTTTGTATCTGACAGGATAGAAAGGCACGGGGCAAGCGGAAAGCGGAGAACTTGCCAAGGCTGCCGGCCGTGCGTTGTAGGGGACGGCGTCCTCGACGTCTCGTGGCGCAACGGCAAATTTCCGTGCACTCTCGTCGACCGCACACGCCATTGTAGGGGAGCGTCATGCCGCTCCCGGCGCCGCACTTGCGTCTAGTACAGGCTGCCGTTAAAATGGCAAACGACCCCGAATTGTCATTGCGAGGAGGCCAAAGGCCGACGTGGCGCCCTGAGCGCGAAGCGCGAGGAAGTGCCCTTGGGGTGCAATCTCGGGAAGGCAGTTCCGTTTTCGCCGGAGTTTCCCTGTTATCGGACCGGATCCTGCGAGATTCCCACGTCGCTTCGCTCCTCGGAATGACAAACTTGAGAGCTTCACGCCACAGAATGCGTATTGCAGATATTGCCAGCCTGCATGGCGGTCACTACCCCACGCGCCCCATCGACACGACGTCCGGCTGGTTCTTCTGCGGCCAGAGCGACGTGGAGAGCGTGCACATCTACGCCATGCCCGTGCGCGTGCAGCCGGGGGACAAGCCCATCGTGCTGTCGGAATTCGGCGGCTATGCCTATAAGGTCCCGGACCACAGCTTCAATCCCTATGCGACCTACAGCTACAGCCTCTACCCCACGCAGGAGGCGTTCCGGCGTGCGCTGGAGGACCTGTACCGCAAGGAGGTCCTGCCCGCGCGGGACAACGGCCTGTGCGCCGCCATTTATACCCAGCTCTCGGACGTGGAGGACGAGGTCAACGGCCTTGTGATCTATGACCGCGCGCTGTGCAAGGCCGGCGAGGCCCGCATGCGCGAGATCGCGGAGCTGCTGCAGTTTTAACGGTTGGGGCGGGCGCGGGGAAGTTGTGGGGAAGCAGGCAGCCGCGCCGGGCGCAACGGCGGCGATTCGTAAAGGCTGTCGGTAAAACGTACCAGCCAATTGCGTCTGCAGCGGCGCTCAGGGAACGCCCGGTAGAAGCCTATTCAACCGCGCAAGGGCGCTGGTGCACCGCCGCATCGCCTGACGTGTCATTGCGAGGAGCGAAGCGACGTGGCAATCTCGGGAAGGCAGTTACGATTTCGCCGATGGCTTTCCCACGATTCGGTCGGGTCCTGCGAGATTGCCACGGCCCCGTTGGGGCCTCGCAATGACAAATTTGGGAGCATTACGCGGTCGACGAGGGTGCACACCAACTTGCAGCTGCCAATGGCGCTCACCGCCCGTAAAGGGCACGCCGCATCCGTAGAGCGGCAAAGCCGCTAACGGCTGCGCAGTGAGCGCCGCTACAGACGCAATTGGTGCATACCGTTTCAGCGATGGCCCATACGAACTCGCACTGACAACACTGGCGGCCCTGTGCTCTCCGCTTTCCTTTCTCCACTCTCAACTCTACTTCAGGAGGTCCGGTTATGGAAAAGCCCGTTACCCTCGACGCCCCGCTCACGTCCCTGCCCGGCATCGGCCCGCAGCGCGCTGCGCTGTTCGCCCGGCTGAACGTCCGCACTGTCGGCGAGCTGCTGCGGCTGTATCCGCGCACCTATGAGGACCGGACGCGCCTTGTTTCCATCGCCTCGCTCGAGGTCGGCACGCCCGCCTGCTTTGAGGCGGCCGTTGTTACCACGCCGCGCACGAACCGCATCCCCAAGCCCGGCAGCCGCATGCTCGAGGTCACGAAATTCACCGTGGCCGACGACACGGGCCGCCTGAACCTGACGTTTTTCAATGCCGCGCACTCCGCCGGAGCGCTGCGCATCGGCGAGCGCTACTGCTTTTACGGCGTGCTGACCGGCGATTACGCCGCCTATGGCATGACGAACCCGCTGTTCGAGCCCTGCGACGGCCCGGCGCGCGTCACGCGGCGCATTCTGCCCGTCTATCCGCTGACAGCCGGGCTGACGAACTCCATGGTGCTGCGCGCGCAGGCGCAGGCCGTCTCCCGCTGCGCCGGGCTCCTGCCCGAGACGCTGCCGCCGGAGCTGCTGCGCCGCTGCGGTCTGTGCGGCGCGGCGGAGGCCTGCCGCGAGATCCATTGCCCCACGTCGGCCGCCGCGCTGGGCCGGGCGCAGCGCAGGCTCGTTTTTGAGGAATTCTTTCTCTTTTCCGCCGCGCTTGCCATCGTGCGCAGCCGCCGCACGGCTCACTCCTGCCCGGCATGGCAGACGGAGCTTACGCCGTTCTTTGCCGCCCTCCCCTTCCGCCTGACGGGCGCACAGCAGCGTGCCGTGGACGACATCTGCGCCGACGTGCGCACAGGCCGCCCCATGAGCCGCCTTGTGCAGGGCGATGTTGGCAGCGGCAAGACGATGGTCGCCGCCGCGGCTGCCTATCTCGCTGCAAAAAACGGCGTGCAGACCGCGCTGCTGGCCCCGACGGAGATCCTGGCCCGGCAGCATTTTGACCGCCTCGCCCCGCTGTTTGAGGGTCTCGGCATCCGCACGGTGCTCCTGACGGGGCAGATGGGCGCGGCACAGAAGCGCAGCGCGCGCGAGGCGGCGGAGCTCGGCCTCGCGGACGTCGTCATCGGCACACACGCCCTGCTCACGGAGCAGACCCGCTTTGCCCGCCTCGGCATGGTCATCGCGGACGAACAGCACCGCTTCGGCGTGGCCCAGCGCGCCGCCCTGTGCGCCAAGGGCACACAGCCGCACCTGCTGCTGCTGTCCGCCACGCCCATCCCGCGCACGCTGGCTCTGATCGTCTACGGCGATCTCGACGTTTCCGTCGTCGACGAGCTGCCGCCCGGCCGCGAGCCGGTCGAGACGTTCCTGGTCGACGAGCGCTACCGCGCGCGGCTGAATGCCTTCGTGCGCAAGCAGGCAGCCGAGGGCCACCAGAGCTTCATCGTCTGCCCGGCCGTCGAGGACGACGGCGGAGACGGCGGCGAGACGCTCAAGGCCGCGGAGCAGTGGGCGCAGACGCTGCAGGACTATGTGTTCCCGAATCTGCGCGTCGCCCTGCTGCACGGCAAAATGAAGGGCGCGGAAAAAGAAGCCGTCATGGCCTCGTTCGCCGCAGGAGAGGCCGATATTCTCGTCGCCACGACCGTCATCGAGGTCGGTGTCGACGTTCCGAACGCCACGCTCATGGTCATTGAGAATGCCGACCGCTTCGGTCTTTCACAGCTGCACCAGCTGCGCGGGCGCGTCGGGCGCGGCAGCGCGAAGGCCTGGTGCGTGCTCGTTTCGGACAATAAAAACCCCGAGACCCGCCAGCGCCTGCGCACGCTCTGCGGCACGAATGACGGCTTCCGCATCGCAGAGGCCGACCTGCAGCAGCGCGGCCCCGGCGACTTTTTCGGCAGCCGCCAGCACGGCCTGCCGGTGTTCCGCGTCGGCGACCTTGCCACGGATCTCTCGGTCCTGCGGCAGGCGCAGGAGGCCGCGGCGCAGCTCATCTCGCAGGACCGCCCGCTGCCCTCACCGCTCGCGCAGGCGATCGAGAGCCTGCTTGCCGGGAGCGCCGATACGCTGAACTGAGCATTTTCCGCCCCAAAGCACCGAATTTCGCACAGTTTCCCCCATTTTCGCCCCGGTTATTTTGTAGGGGATACAGAATCTCGAAAATAAAGATTGTACGAAACGGGAAAATGTAGTACAATAGCATGAATCAATCAAAGCACCGAATTTCGCACAGTTTCCCCCATT
>OMGX01000690.1_pt1 | contig 18263 bp, 13 predicted proteins | sample 1674381 | NCBI WGS metagenome assembly OMGX01 (sample SAMN05578582, study PRJEB25193) | human gut metagenome | biome: Human Microbiome; feature: human-associated habitat; material: feces | host: Homo sapiens | place: USA:Birmingham | reverse complement strand
CACAATTAAGTAAGGTTCTCATCTGTTTTCAATAGCTTTTTACTGTTACAGTCCGGGATCTTGCAGAAAATAGCTTTCGATACTGATTTAGTTTTTTTCTGGGAACCCGGATCGTCATTTTCTGGGAACCGTAATCAATCTTTGCAGAGACCTTACTTAATTGTGTACTGGTTATTTTAATGATACACTTACGTTTTACTCTGCCAAATGAGTAGGTGCCGATCTGTTTCAGTCCGGTACCAATAGTGATGCGGTTCAGGCTACGGCAGTTGTAAAAGGCTCTGGAGCCGACAACAGAAACATTATTTCCAATGACCACATTCGTAAGTTTGTTTTTCCCCCTGAAAGCATTGGTCCACACAGAGGTTACCCGATAGGTGATTCCCATATACCGGATACTGGAAGGGATAACCACTTTTTTTATGTTAGGGTTCGTGGTACCGCAGCAGGCAACTGTTTGTTTGCCGGTAACCTGATAGATCAGTTTTGTGGAAGGGATACATTTGCTGCCCCATTTTGCATAAAGAGTGATATTTCCTTTGATGGTCAGCGTTTTTCCGGGAAGATAAGTAGCTCCTGTTCCGTCCGCTCTGGTGTTCCAGCCAAGGAAAAAACGGGAGGTACAGTAAGGGGCGGATTTTATCTTTATAGACTGACCGGAAGTATATCTGGTTTTATCAGACGGCATGCTTCCTGTGGGAAGGCTGGTGTTAGCTTTATATACCACCTGATAAGTCCGGGGAACAGGAGTGGATGTAGGCCGCGGTGCTGTTGTGGGGCGCGGCGTGATTACTGCCGGTGCTTCCAGTGTTCTTGTGTGTGCTTTTATGCAGAAGCAAAAATTGGATTTAGAAGTGGCGCAGTCCGTCCATCGGGTGCCTGTGGAAGACAAAAAGCTTTGTCCAGGTTTCAGTCCGGCAATGGCTTGAAACCAGGATCCCGATGCAGAGGAAGTACTTGCTTCAACATAATATTTTGTTTCATATGGAAAGGTAAGTACCACAGAATATTTACTTCCCTGAACAAGTTTTACAGGATTGTCAAGCTTCAGCGTATGAATACCTGCGATAGGCTGGGTATATTCAAGCGGAGTGCGAAAAGCAGGAGTTCCGCTGGCAGGATTCAATGGATCGGAAAGATCAGTATAAATCTGGATACGATATGTAGTAAAATCCTGCTTGCTGGAAAGGACGATCTCTCCAAGTTCTTCTGCATTACCCTGTCCCGCGGAAGCGGTAAAGACATTGGCAATGGAGCTTCCGGCTTTTACTGTAACACTGGTTGTGCCGGAAGCAGCACCATCATAAAAATAGTTATTGGGATACTGAGGGGAGGTAATGGCAGTATTGCATACAAGGTTTGAAATAGATGCATCTTCATAGGAAAGATAGAAGTATCCATTTTTTCCCCAGGATGGTCCATAACTGTTTTTTACGATCCAGGCTCCATCGTTTTGAACCATGGAGGCTGCTGGGAAATTGTTCTTGGAGTAGCTGTCATCCCATCCTACGATAGTGACTGCATGATTTACCTTTCCTGCAGTGGGGCAACATGCAGCAGCTGTTTCCGGGCGGTAATAAACTCCGGCATTGTCCATCAGTATCATGGCAGAAACAGATCCGTATTCAGAGACCAGCTGTTTCATACGTTGTTGTGAATAGGCTGAAAATACGGCATCTTTCAAATAGACATCTGTATTATATGCAATGGCCGGATCCAAAGGACGGGACAGATCCAGAGTATGTGTGGAGTCTGTGGGAAGCGGTGCTTTTCCTTCAGATACCATACCGGACCAGGTGCTCAAAAAGAAAGATGCGACCATACCGTTTCCGCTGTCATGATAGTTTTTTCCAAGATGAATGATCCTGTCATCAGGAGTATTTCCCAGAGGATCATTAACTCTGTTGGCAAAAAAGTATGCAAGGTGTTCCTCAGAAAGATCCCAGGTTCCAAGCCCCTGCTTCAGAAGAGCGGTCTCAAAATTGGAAGCAAGGCTGAAAGCCCAGCAGATATTAAAGGGATTCTGATTTTTTACAGAGGAGATGATGCCTGACTGCCTGGAATCATAATAAGAAGGCAGAAGACCGTATTTGCTTATGCTGAGATCACTGTCCGGATCTTCTGCAGGAGAAAACGCAGGCATATTTTCCATGAGATCCAGCTGTTCCTGAATTTCTTCTTCCGTCATAGGACGTCCCAGTATATAATCTGCGTCTCCTGTGTTGTTCATTGCGTCTCCGGAAGAAAAGAGTTCCGCGTCCATTTCTCCGGAGGAAAAGTCTTCTATGTTCTGGGAGTCTTCCAAAAGATCAGGATTTTCTTCCGGATCAGCATGTTCAGGAGCTTCTGTGATTTCAGGAGCTTCGATAAAGATATCCTCCTGAACAGTCGGATCAGAATCAGAAAAAGAATCTTCCGGGTCGGCGAGACTGATATCATTTTCAGAGGAAGTATCCTCTGAGAATGGGACTGTTTCATTTGCGCCAGATGAGAAGCCGGCTGCAGATACAGAAGAATTTCCAATTAGAATGGCAGTACTCAGAAGCAGGCTTAGAAGCTGTTTTTTGCGATATTTCATGAGGATCCTCCTTTATTTTTATATAAATACAGGTTACTTAACTAAAATATAGCGATTCTTGAAAAAGATGTCAATGATATATAATAATAATAATAAAGCAGCATAAGCCCCGGCTTCGGAACTTATGCTGCCTGAAGAATTTATCATATATCGTTGATCTGCTGCACCCCCGGCGGATCAGTCATATATCCAAATGCTTAGTCGTTGATCACAACGCCTTTCTGAAGCATAACATTTGCATACAGAGCTTTCTCGCTGGTAGAGATGATACAGTAAGCTGTCTTAGCTTCATCATAGAATTTGAAACGCTCGATATTGCCTACTACTGCATCGCCTCTGTCATCATACTTGCGGATGATTTCTTTGTATGTATCCCAGATTGGTGTTTCTACAGTATCACCAGGCATAACTTCCATGAGATTTACCGGTTTCTCTACATAGGTGTCCAGTGGGAATACTTTCAGGATAGCTTCCAGGATCTCAGGAACACCGTGACCGTCACAACGGATGGTGATGGCATTTTTGCCCATGGATTCAACCGGGAAGTTTCCGTCAGCGATAACGAGACGGTCGCTGTGACCCATTTCACATAATACCTTTAATAATTCTGGTGATAAAATTTCAGGAATTCCTTTTAACATTTCAGTACCTCCGATCATTTTTTTCTATCCTAAACTTTACCTGTGTTTTTCTCAAGTTTCAAGAGAATATTTTCCTTTAAAAGATGAATATTTTACTGTTCACAGAAGCACTTTGGATTGTCATTATCTATACCATAGCAATAGCTTTAAAACGGGAATATTTGATTGTGAAAGAAATATTAAGATTACAAAAAAGATAACAGAGGTAGTCCGTGTAATCAGTATTTTCTGTGAGACAGAATTAAGGATAAATTTGCAGAAAAGAGCATCGATTATTGATCTATAGATTTCGGGACTGTTAAAAAAACGAATGATTGCTATATTCCCAATTTTATGTAAGTATGGTAATATAAATTTATATTTGTGTTATTTTATATAAAGAAAGAATAACAGCTTTCTTTTGTGAAAAAAGATAAATGGGGGATACTTTAATATTTATGTACCGCGTATTACTTGTAGATGATGAAATTCTTGTGAGAGATGCAATTAAAGAGAATATTGACTGGAAAGGTCTGGACTGTGAACTGACAGGAATCTGTGAAAACGGACAGCAGGCGGCAGAATTTGTGAAAACACATCCGGTGGACATAGTTCTGACAGATATTTTAATGCCTTATATGGATGGTATGGAACTGAGCCATTTTCTTCATGACAATTATCCGGATGTGGTGATCGTGATCTTCAGTGGATTTGGAGAATTTGAATATGCAAAAAAAGCGATCCAGTATAATGTCAGTGAATATCTTTTAAAACCGGTGACGGCAGTAGAACTGACGGCAGTAATCAATAAAATGAAAGAAAAAGTAGACCAGACCCGCAAAGAAAAAGTAAAGATGGAAAAGCTTACCAAAGCTTCTGAAAATTATCGCAAAAATGCTCAGGTGATCCGTTCAAAGGCCATTGAAGCCCTTGTAAACTGTACTACCAATGTGGAGGAGAGCATTGAGAGACTTCAGAATATGGGAATCGAGCTTTCGGCTGTTCGATATAGAGTTGCCATGTTTGATATAGACCTTTATTCGGATATGTATCAGGTAGATGTGGAAAAAAGACAGGAAAGCGCTTTGATGGCGTTTGTTCTTTATAATATCAGTAATGAGATCGTGACAAGAGAACAGGCAGGCATTGCATATCAGGAAGGCGGAAACAGAGTCTGTATTCTGTTTCAGGAAAAATGGAGCCGTGATTTTACCACGAAAACCAAGATGATCTGTAAAGAGATTCAGGATAAGATGAAAGAAGTTATGGGAATAGAGGTATCCATGGGAATTGGCGCATGGGTAAAAACACCAGGAGAACTTCTGATCTCTCATGACATGGCTTCCCAGGTTATGCAGTATCGATATCTTCTGGGCGGGAATCTTTTGATCGATATGGCAGAAATAAAGCCGGGGCATAATGTTCCTATAGATCGTCTTCTGGATGATCTTATGGCGGCTTTGAAATCCGGAAACCGGGAACTGGTAGAAAAGATTTTTTGTGAAATGCAAAGTTGTATAAAAAAAGGGCTGGTGGAAAAAAGTCGTGCCTGTATGTATCTTCAGCAGATCGTCAGGACGCTGGATCGCGTCTGTGAGGATGTTTCTGCAGATATGAAGTGTGTGCTGAAAGGAAGAGATGAACTTCTTCATCAGATCACGGAACAAAAGTCTTTTGACAGTGCCTGCAGAGTAGTGGAAAATTATATTTTGAAGATTTTTAAACTGCTTTCTGATATGAATAGTTCCAGCGGCCAGAAACAGGCGCGTCTTGCTATGGACTATATCCAGAAAAATTATATGGATCCGGATCTGAGCCTTAATGATATCTGTTCTTATTTGAATATCAGTACCAGCTATTTCAGCACTATTTTTAAAGAGATGACAGGAGAGACTTTTACTGAGGTACTGATCCGTACCAGAATGGAAAAAGCAAAAGAACTTCTGGAAAACACAACTATGAAGAACTATGAGATCGCAGAAAAAGTTGGATTTTCTGATCCGCATTATTTTGGTATCTCCTTTAAGAAGATAACAGGTGTGACTCCTACCGAATATGCCAGGGAGAAAAGACGATGAAGAAAAAATTCAATCCGGAAGCTATGTTTTTAGGAAAATTCAACAGCATCCAAAGTGTGATCTTTGCTATGGTATCCATGCTGCTTTTGGGCGCGGTAGCAATTGTTACAGTGATTTCTATGAACTATACAAGAACTTCTGTATTTGATAATTCGTCGCTGTATACACAGACCATCATACAACAGATGAATCAGAACATTGACTCTTATATTGACTACATGGAGAACATTTCCTACCTGGTATCCAGCAACGAGGATGTTCAGGCATATCTTTTTGGAGATGAACCGGATCCAGAGTCAAGAGTCCGTATTCTGAACCAGTTTAAAACTATTTTGGACAGCCGCAGCGATATTTTGAATCTGGGAATTATTGGTGAAAATGGAAGAATGCTGATCAATGATGCCCTGAGACTTACAAATCCGGATTTGGATATTCATACGCAGGAATGGTATACAAACGCCCTTAATGGTTCTGCAAGCTCTTACCTCAGTTCTTCTCATGTACAGCACATCATCAGCGGAGAACGTCCCTGGGTTATTACACTCAGCAGAGGAATCCGCAATAAATCTTCGGAAGTTGGCAATCAAAAAGAAGGTGTGTTTTTTATTGACCTGAACTACAGTGCTATCAGTGAACTGTGTAATCAGAGTATGGTTGGAAATCAGGGCTATGCGTTTATTCTTGATGCAGAAGGAAATATTGTCTATCATCCGCAGCAGCAGCAGCTTTACAATGAGCTTCAGACAGAAAATATCAGCCTTATTATGGGAACAGATCAGGATACAGTTCTTTTTGGAAAAGGAGGCGGAGAAAAGCTGTATTCGATTTCCAGATCAGAAAAGACAGGATGGACAGTGGTCAATTGCGTGCGGGTGGAAGAATTGCTGCGTAAAAGCAACAAAGCCCAGAGTCTTTATGTGCTTGTAGCTATGGGACTGATGATCGTGGCGCTGTTTTTTTCCCGATTTATTTCCAGAAGCATTACACAGCCTATTCAGCAGCTGTGTGATTCTATGGAAAGGGTACAGGAGGGTGATTTCAGTGTTTCGGATATTGTGGTGGAATCTCAAAATGAGATAGGCAGTCTGACAAAATCGTTTAATGTAATGACTCATAGGATACAGGAGCTGATGGAACAGAATATCCGGGAACAGGAAGCAAAGAGAAAAAGTGAACTGAAAGCGCTTCAGTCCCAGATCAATCCACATTTTCTTTATAATACACTGGATTCTATCATCTGGATGGCGGAAGGCAAAAAAAATGAAGAAGTAGTTCTTATGACGGCTTCTCTTGCAAGACTGCTCAGACAGAGTATCAGCAATGAAGATGAAGTGGTTTCTATTGGTCAGGAAGTAGAATATGCAAGAGGATATCTTACAATCCAGAGAATGCGCTATAAGGATAAAATGGAATTTCAGATCGAGGTAGATCCTTCTATATTACATATACCATTGATCAAACTGGTTCTTCAGCCTGTAATTGAGAATGCTATTTATCACGGACTGAAATATAAGGAAAGCAAAGGCCTGCTTCTGGTTAAAGGATTTATGAAAAATGATAATGCTGTGCTGCAGGTAATAGATAATGGAGTGGGAATGGACGAGGAGACCCTTGCCCATATTTATGAGAGGCATAAAGTGAATTACCAGTCCAATGGAGTCGGAGTCTATAATGTACAGAAACGTCTTCAGCTTTATTATGGAAATGAATATGGCATTACTTATGAAAGTAAAAAAGGAGAAGGTACTACGGCTACCATCACAATACCGGGAAGACAGGAGGTAAAGCTGTGAGAAAATACAGAAAATGGATTGCCGCTTTTCTTATTATTTTTATAGCAAGTGCTGCCGCAGGCATAATTTATTACAGAAATGCCACAGGAGGCGAACGACGTCTTTCCATGATCTATATTCCCAAGGTGGTTGACGGAACAAACGATTTTTGGACATCGCTGATATTGGGGACACAGATGGCAGCAAAGGAATTTAATACAGAGATTGAAATTATGGCTCCGGATGAAGAAAACGATGTAGAGGGACAAAATCGCATTCTTATGGAGGCCATGGAGAAGCAGCCGGATGCAATACTTATCTCTCCTTCCAGTTTCACGGAATCAGACAGCCTTTTGCAAAAGGCCAGAGACCAGGGAATACGGATCACCTATATTGATTCTTATACAGAACAGGACATACAGGATATTACTGTTGCAACGGATAACGTGGAAGCCGGAAGACAATTGGGGAAATTTGCCGCATCTATTCTGGAGCCAGATGATCAGATTGCAGTGGTGGCTCATGTAAAAGGTGTTTCTACAGCAGTGGAAAGAGAACAGGGATTTTGTGACGGACTGGGAGCCATGGCGGATAATATCGTAGATGTGGTTTACTGTGATTCCAGCTATGAAAAATCTTTTGAGCTGACGGTAGAGCTTATGAAAAAATATCCGGATCTTAAAATGGTGGCAGGGATGAATGAATATTCTTCTGTAGGTGCTGCCAGGGCAGTCAAAACAGCTGGTGCAGAGGAACAGATCGCAGTAGTAGGAGTAGACAGCTCTCAGGAGGCTGTACAGCTTATGGAAAAGGGCGTATTCAAAGGAATCGTAGTTCAGAAAGCCTTTAAAATGGGATATCTGGGCGTGGAAGAGACTTCTCGTCTTTTAAGAGGACAGAACTATGAGACAGAAATTGACTCCGGATGTCAGCTGGTGACCCCGGAAAATATGTATTCTGGTGAAATAGAAAAGCTGTTGTTTCCTTTTAATACGTTGAACATGCCAAAAACAGAAGAAAAATAGATGAGAACTCAGTAAATCTTACTAAGATAAAAAGGTTAAAAATTTACAGTACCGTAAATTTTTAACCTTTTTTTGTAAGATATTCCATTACAATTAACAGGAATTCACGATATTATTTATAAAGAAAACACAGAGAGTGTGAAAAACAGTAGGAGGGTGAAGAAATTGGAAAAGCTGAAACAAAATCCAATCGTGAAAAAGCTCGGCCTGAACAGGATTCTCCTTGTAGGTATCCTGATTCTTATGTTCGTAGTCTTCAAAGTAGTTCTTGGAGCTAAATTCCCTGTTGGGGACAGTATCAAGTCCACTTTGAACTATGTTTATTTCCTGGGCTTTTTATCACTGGGCGTTACTTTTGTAATCGCTACCGGAGGAATTGATTTCTCCATCGGACCGGTTATGTTCTGCTGTGCACTGGTTTCTGGTTACTGCATGACAAGCTATGGTATTCCTTGTGCAGCTGCTATGGTATTATGTGTACTGATCGGTCTTTGCTTTGGTACTTTTAACGGATGGCTGGTATCTTACATGTCAGTTCCGCCATTCATCGTATCTATGGCGTCTATGAACATTGCAAAAGGTCTTGCTTCTGTATTTACAAAAACACAGTCTGTAAGCTGGCCTATGAGCAGTGATCCTGTAAATGGATGGTTCAGAAAAATTGTTTCTGTAAACGGATTTCCGGTAGGAATCGTGATTTTCCTTACAGTTGCAGTTATCTGTGGTATTGTTCTTTACAGAACAAAACCTGGACGTTATATTCTCTGCCTTGGTTCCAACAGTGAAGCAGTTCGTCTTTCAGGTGTAAATACAAGAAAATGGCGTATGCTTGCATACATGATCTGCGGAACTCTGGTAGGTATTGCCGCACTGTTCTTTGTAGCTACATATACAACTGTTCAGCCTGGATATGGCGATCAGTATAACAACGAGGCAATTGCAGGCTGCGTTATGGGCGGTACATCCATGGTTGGTGGACTTGCATCTATCGGCGGTACTGTGATCGGTGTGTTTATTATTTCTCTTCTTCAGCAGGGAATTATGGCATTTGGTCTTGGTAAAGGACAGCAGATGATCATCACTGGTATCATCGTTATTGTAGCAGTTTACGCTGACGTTTCTGCAAGACGCAGAAAGAACTGATCGGAAGGGAGGATGTAACAATGGGTGAAGTTATTTTAACTATGAAGGACATTGATAAGTCCTTTCCTGGAGTTCATGCTCTGGATCACGTTAATTTTGAAGTGAAACGCGGCGAAGTACATGCGCTTATGGGAGAAAACGGTGCCGGAAAGTCTACTCTTATGAAGGTTCTTACCGGTATTTATCAGAAGGATTCAGGATCTATTGTTTATAAAGGCAAAGAGACAGAATTCCATAATACAAAAGAAGCACAGGATGCAGGTGTTGTAATCGTGCATCAGGAGCTGAACATGGTAGGCGACCTTACAGTTGCCCAGAATATTTTCATTGGCCGTGAGCCAAAAAAAGGATTCCGTATCGATGATAAAAAAATGATCGAGGATTCCAAAAAACTTTTCCAGGATCTGAATATTGAAATCGATCCTAGAGAAAAAATGCACAATCTTACAGTCGGCAAACAGCAGATGTGTGAGATCGCAAAAGCAATCTCTCACAAAGCAGAGGTTATCATTTTCGATGAGCCGTCTGCAGCTCTGACAGAAAAAGAAATCGCTGACCTGTTTGTTATCATTCGTGACCTTCGTGAGAAGGGACTGGGAATTGTTTATATCTCCCATCGTATGGATGAGATCAAAGTGATCACAGACCGTGTAACTGTTATGCGTGATGGTGGTTATGTAGGAACTCTTATTACAAAAGACAGTACAAAAGAAGATATCATTAACATGATGGTTGGTCGTGTTATTTACGAAGATCCGAAGCAGCACAGCATGGTTGCACCGGATGCTCCGGTAGTGCTTAAGGTAGAACACCTGAATGCAGGCAAGATGGTTCAGGATGTAAGCTTTGAACTTCGTAAGGGCGAGATCCTTGGATTCTCCGGACTGATGGGTGCAGGCCGTACAGAAACAGCAAGAGCGCTGTTTGGTGCAGACCCGAAACAGAGTGGTAAAATTTCCATTATGGATAAGAGCGGCCAGCTTCGTGAAGTTACCATCAACAGTCCGCAGGATGCTGTTAAATACGGTATTGGTTATCTGTCAGAGGACAGAAGAAGATACGGATGTGTGGTTCAGAAATCCTGTATTGAAAATACAACTCTGGCAACTATGGAGCAGTTTACAAAGGGCTTCCTGATCGACTCAGCGAAAGAAAAAGAAGTAACTGAGAAATATATCAAAGAGCTTGCAACGAAAACTCCTACTGCAGATCAGCTTGTTGTAAATCTTTCCGGTGGTAACCAGCAGAAAGTTGTTATTGCAAAATGGCTTACACGAGACAGTGAAATCCTGATCTTCGACGAACCGACCAGAGGTATCGACGTTGGTGCCAAGAATGAAATTTATAAACTGATGAACAGACTGGCAGCAGAAGGTAAATCTATTATCATGATTTCTTCTGAAATGACAGAAGTTCTCCGTATGAGTGACCGTATCATCATCATGTGTGAGGGTAAAGTAACCGGAAATATTGATATTTCTGAAGCAACCCAGGAAAACATCATGGATAAGGCTACACGTAGTATTGATTAAGGAGGATAGTCATGACTAAGAAGAAAAAAAGTATATTAAGTGATCAGAGATTTATTGTTTTACTGGTTGTTATTGCTCTGACAGCTGTATTCTCCTTTATGAGTAAGGAGTTCAGACAGTACAACACAATGCTGAGTTTGCTGGATTTTTCATACTATGATCTTCTGATGGCAATCGGTGTTACCTTCCCGCTTATTACCGGAGGTGTAGACCTTTCCATCGGTACTGGTATGGTATGCTACGCACTGATCGGCGGAACTCTGATAAGAAGCCATGGTGTACCTGTTGTTGTTGCTATGCTGGTTTGTGTGCTTCTCGGAGTTCTGATCGGAACACTGAATGGTGTCCTGATCGGTGTAATGAATCTGCCGCCGTTCCTTGCAACTCTTTGTACCTGTATGATCACCCGTGGTGCAGGATCTCTTTGTACTGCTACACCATGGCCGGGTCTTACACAGGAAGGCGGATGGTTCCACTCCATCTTTAAACTTACAATCGGTACAGGAAGAAGTGCTGACCGTTATCCGATCGGTTTCCTGTGGATGGTAATTCTTGTTCTTCTGATGGAATTCGTTCTGAATCATACAAAATTCGGACGTTATACCATCGCTATTGGTTCTAACAAAGAAGCAGCAGCTCTTTCCGGAATCAATGTTAAATTCTACCATGTAATGGTATATGTAGTATGTGGTCTTTTCACTGGTCTTGCAGCTATCGCATATGCAGCTGTAACACCTACTGTACAGCCTGGTACAGGTGCCGGACTTGAGATGGATGCAATTGGTGGTGTATTCGTTGGTGGTGTGGCAGCTACAGGTGGTTATGGATCCGTACTGGGAACTTTTGTTGGTATCTTTGTTATCATGCTTCTGAAAACGGGTCTTCCATATGTGGGACTTCAGGCAAACTGGCAGCAGATCATCACAGGTCTTGTTCTGATCGTTGCAGTATTGATCGATATCATCAAAGAAAAGAAAGCTGCAGCATTATAATTGACAGCTTTTGTGTATGTATGTGAACCGTCAGACGTGACCGTCTGACGGATCATCATAAAAACTATATAATTTTAAGGAGGATGTAGAACAATGAAAATTAAAAAACTCATCGCATTAGGCCTTTGTGCAGCAATGGTATCCAGCATGACAGTTGCTCCGGTATTTGCAGCAGAGGAAGAAGCAACAGAGGAAGCAGCAGCTGAGGAAGAAGCTGCAACAGAAGAGGCAGCAACAGAAGACGCTGCTGATCCTGCAGCTCAGTTTGAGGGACTGAAAGCAAATGAAGCTTATGAGTTCCCGATGATGGTTAAATCTTTCCAGTCTACATACTGGCAGGCAGCAGTAGAAGGTATGCAGAAAGCAGCTGATGAGCTGGGCGTTACTTTCACAGCACAGGGACCGAACAGTGAGTCTGATATCGCTGACCAGGTTAACATGATCAACACAGCTATCGCAGCTAAACCGGTTGGTATGGGACTTGCAGCATGCGATACTTCTTCTGTAACAGAAGCTCTTGAGAAATGTGCAGCAGACGGAATCCCGGTTGTAACATTTGATACAGGTGTTGCAGACGCTCCGGAAGGATCTGTAGTAGCAGAGGTTGTTACAGACAATGCTCAGGCTGGTGCAGTAGCAGCTGAGAATATGTATGGCGCAATCAAAGACGTTATTGCAAACGCTGAAGGTCAGGTTATCATCGGTGAGGTTAACCAGGATGCTACAGCTCAGAACATTCAGATGCGTGGTGCTGGATTCATCAACAAGATGATCGAGCTTATCCAGGCTGATGGAAAAACTGTTGCAGTTGCTGGTAACGAGTTCTATGTAAACGCAGCAGAAGGTGCAGATGCTAAAGAAGCAGATGCAGACGTTGTTATCCAGGTTGCAGTTCCGGCTCAGACAACTGTAGAGCTTTGCTCCACAGAGGCTCAGGCTATCCTTTCTAAAGAAAACTGCATCGCTATCTTCGGTTCCAACCAGGTTGCAGCTGAGGGTGTTCTTGCAGCTAACGCTAACCTGAACGTTCTTGGTTCTGACGCAGCAGCAGGCGATGTTATCGGTGTTGGTTTCGACGCTGGTTCTATCATCAAAGCAGCTGTACAGGATGGCACATTCCTTGGTGCTGTTACACAGTCTCCTCTTATGATGGGATACTATGCAATCTACGCTCTGACAGCAGCAGCTAACGGCGACGAAGTAGAAGACGTTCCGACAGCTGGTTACTGGTATGATTCCACAAACATGGAAGACGAGAGCATCGCTCCAAACCTTTATGACTAATCCTTTAGCCATATAGTTTTACACAATATTCACTATATCCCCAGAGGAACACTCTGGGGATATTTTAAATTAGCAGTAACATTACAACTGCAAATAAAGACACTTTTTTAGACAAACAAGGTTCTTCCGTATTGCGTATGTTTCGTGTAATATGATATTATCAAATATGGAAGAACACATAAAACACAGCGGATTGCATAAAAGACCGCTGTGGAAAAATCTTACATATTTAGGAGGTTTAACAATGGCAACATATTATCTGGCAGTAGATATCGGAGCATCCAGCGGACGTCATATTCTGGGACATATGGAAAATGGAAAGATGATTCTGGAAGAAGTTTACCGTTTTGAAAATGGAATGGTAAAAAAAGGTGACGAGCTTTGCTGGGAATTTGACCGCCTGTTTAAAGAGGTAATCAATGGACTGAAAAAATGTAAGGAGATTGGCAAGATTCCGGTAAGTATGGGTGTGGATACCTGGGGTGTTGACTTTGTTCTTCTTGACAAAGACGGCAACGTTCTTGGAAACACAGTAGGATATCGTGACAGCCGCACTGAGGGTATGGATGACGAGGTTTATAAAGTGATCTCTCAGGAAGAACTTTATGCAAGAACCGGTATCCAGAAGGCTATCTACAACACAATCTATCAGCTGATGTCTGTAAAGACAAAACATCCGGAATATCTGGAGCAGGCAGAAACACTTCTTCATGTACCGGATTATTTCCATTATCTTCTTACCGGTGTAAAATCCTGTGAATACACAGAGGCTACTACAAGCCAGCTGGTAAGTCCGGTTACAAAGGACTGGGATTTTGAACTGATCGATAAACTGGGATATCCAAGAAAAATTTTCCAGAAACTGATCATGCCTGGAACAAGCATCGGACATTTTTCTGAAGCTGTAAAAAATGAAGTGGGATTTGATCTTGAAGTAGTCGCTCCGGCAACTCATGATACAGGTTCAGCTGTTCTTGCAGTTCCGGCAAACGATGATGACTTTATCTATATCAGCTCCGGAACATGGTCTCTTATGGGACTGGAAAGAGAAACTGCAGACTGTTCAAAAGAGAGCTGCGCATTGAACCTTACAAACGAAGGCGGATATGCAGGACGTTTCCGTTATCTGAAAAATATCATGGGTCTGTGGATGATTCAGTCTGTACGTCATGAGATCAATGATAAATACGGATTTGCTGAAATCTGTGCAATGGCAGAAGAAGCAAAAGATTTCCCGTCAAGGGTAGATGCAAATGACGAGTGCTTCCTGGCACCGGCAAATATGACAGAGGAAGTGAAAGATTACTGCCGCAGAACCGGACAGAAGGTTCCGGAGACTCTCGGTGAGGTTGCAACTGTGATTTATACCAGCCTTGCAGAATGCTACGCAAAAACTGCAAAAGAGCTTGAGGAGATCACAGGAAGAACTTACAGCCGTATCCATGTTGTAGGCGGAGGTTCCAATGCAGGATACCTCAATGAACTTACAGCAAAAGCTACTGGCAAAGAAGTTCATGCAGGTCCGGGAGAGGCTACTGCAATCGGTAATATCACTGCCCAGATGTTGAAGGCAGAGGAATTTAAAACAATCGAAGAAGCGAGAACTGTAATCCACGAGTCCTTCAATATTAAAATTTATCACGCATAATTTATATTAATTGGAGGTTTTATCATGTTAGTAAACACGAAGGCAAAAGTTGGCGTATTTTCAATTGCACTGGGAGCATATCTTCCTCAGTTTCCGTCTCTTGTACCGGAGTTTGAAGCGCAGTATTCTGCGTTTAAGAAAACAATACCGGATACAGTGGAGATCATTGACGGAGGAATGGTAACAACAAAAGAGCAGGCAATGGAAGCTGGAGATAAATTCCGTTCAGCAGATGTAGATCTTGTATTTCTTCAGATGCTGACTTATGCGACATCTTACAATATGCTGCCGGCTATCCGTGATCTGGATGTTCCGGTGGTGCTGGTAAATGTCCAGAAATTGAAAGCTCTTGATTATGAACATACCGACATTGCCTCCTGGCTGGGAGAAGGATATGCATGCGGAGCCGTAGGCGAGGCAGTGGCAGATCTTGAGAGAGCTGGAAAAAGACATGCAGTGATCACCGGTGTAGTAGAAGGCGGAGATCCGGCTGTACAGTCAGAAATTGAAGACTGGTGCAAAGCAGCTCAGGTCAGAAGAAGATTCCGTGATACCAATATTGCACAGATCGGAAGACCATATCCGGGTATGATGGATCTGTACATTGATGAGACAAACCTCTATAACAGAATGTTCCTTTATACGAAACAGTTTGACTGGGAAAAAATGTGGGCTATTGCAGATGATATCACAGATGAGGAGGCAATCCGTGCGAAAGCGCAGGATATCCTGGATACATTTGAGATTGAAGGCGGCGGAACCATTGAAAAAGTATGGGATATGGCAAAATATGTAGTTGCTTTTGAGCAGTGGGTTAAAGATGAGAAACTGGGAATGATCGCTTCTCACTATGACGGATTTGCTCAGGGCAAGGCAGGAGTTCTTGACAGTATGCTGATTCCGGCCTTTTCCATGCTGATCAAGCAGGGAACAGCATGTGCGGTAGAGGGAGATATGAAGGTTGCTATGGCAATGAGCATCCTTAAAACGATTTCCGGAACAGGACAGCTGTCAGAGATGTATTCTATCGATTTTAATGATGATATCTGCATTATTGGTCATTCAGGAAGCGGAGACGCAGATATTTCTGATAAAAAGCCTACTATGAAGATTGTAAAAGTATTCCATGGAAAGACAGGCGGCGGATATCTGACTCAGTTTTATCCGTACACAGGACCTGTGACTTATCTTGCAATCACACAGGACAAGGACGGACACTTTAAGTTTGTGGTTGCCGAGGGTGTAAATGAAGAGGGACCGATCCTTTCCTTTGGCGATACAAATATGAGGACACGTTTTACCTGCGGAGCAAGAGAGTTTGTAAACCGTTGGAGCGAAGCCGGTCCGACACATCACATGGCTGCTGCTGTAGGCAGACATATTGATACCATCCTGAAGGTTGCAAAAATCTTTAATGTACCAGTTGATATTGTTACAAGATAAAAGGAATTCAACAGTCAGTTTGTAAATTTATACATATTCAAAAAAAAGATCCCCCGAAGACAAAAATGGCTTCGGGGGGTCTTTTTAGGAAAAAAGCTGTTTAACCTTTTTTCATGGCCTGATGTTCTGCTTCCAGCTCACTGTGAAGCTGCAGGGAATTCCAGTGGACGGTGATTGGCGTCAGCATTGCTTTTAAAGATACGGCTTCTAATTGATTGTCACGGAAAAACTGTAAAAAGCCGTTCAGCTGCAGCTTGGAAAAATCTTTCATAACCATCATTTCGTCAGTAAAACTTTTTCCCATATTAAATTGAGGACATGGTTTAAATCCAGGGATATTAAAAAGATACCCCAGGGAATGCAGAAATTCTCCTGGCTGTACCTCCCGAATTTCGATGCCGTCTTTTGTCAGGTATCTGCGGATCAGACGGCTGCGTTCATCTTCCTGGAAGTTATAAAGAAGGATTTGAGGAGCTGGCTGATATTCTCCGGGAATAAAAGTGTCTAAATTCAAAAAATTCATAGTATCCAAAATAATTCCTCCTGTTTTCTATAATATTTCAGTTCAGAGACATCTGTTCCTCTGAAGTTTACTTTATTGCCGGGATACGGATCTGTACTTCTGTGCCCTGCCCTGGCTGGCTGGTATAAGAAAGTCCATAACTGCTTCCATAGAGGATTTGAAGTCTGCGGTGCGTATTATATACGGCTATATTAGTTCCTTTGCCGGAAACAGTTTCTGTTCTGGAAATAATATCAGTAAGTTTTTCCGGAGGTATCCCCACTCCATCGTCAGAGATCAAAAGAACAATATCCTGATCCTCCATCCATCCGGTAAGCAGAATGGTGCCGGATTTGCTGTCCTTTTCAAGAATACCGTGGAGAACAGAATTCTCAATTACCGGCTGCAGTGTCAGCTTGGGAATCTGGTATTCTGTCAGCTCATCGGGAATATCTGAAATAAAGGAAATACTGTTATGATAACGCATATTTTGTATCTGAAGGTAAATAGAAACATGCTCTTCTTCATCACCGATGGTGCTGATACTGTTTTTTCTGCTTAAGGTCAGCTTGTAAAAGCGCGACAGCCTTTGTACGGCATTGGAGATTTCGGAAGTTTGTCCCTGCAGAGCCATCCAGTTGATCATATCCATGGTATTGTAGAGAAAGTGCGGATTGATCTGGGCCTGAAGTGAATTAAACTCTGCAATCCGCAGTTCTTCCGCAGATTTCCTCTGATCTTCCATCAGCTGTTCCATTTTCCGGGTCATATAATTGTAGGTATCGATAAGATCACCAACTTCATCATGGTAAATAGGGCTGTCCATAGGGACCGGAGTTCCATGGCGTATCTGGTTCATCTGACTTATGATAGAAGATAAACGATTAGTCACGGAATGCGCCAGGGAATGGGCCATAATGGAAGTGAGGATCAACATTCCAAGATAGACCAGAATATACTGGAACATCAGGAGATTTCCCTGATGAATCAGTGCATTGGCCGGAAGTACCGTTACCATAAACCAGCCGGGATGACGGATATGATAAAAACCTGCATAAAATTTCTGTCCAAGAATCTCTCTTTCAATAAATCCGTTGGAAGCCATAAACGAATCCTGGATCACTGCATAATCCAGGTAATATATACCGGCACCAGAGCTGTCAGAGGAAGCGACGATGGATTCTCTGTCATTGATGATGTAGGAAATACTGCCTTTTAAGGTGAGGTTGTCTTTCAGGATTTCTGTAAGCTGTTCTGTGGAAGAATACAGCGCGATATATGCAGGGTAGGCATAACCCTGATAATAAAAGGTAGTAGAGGCAATATAAGCCATATCGCCAAAGGTGTTTTTTTCACGTTCTCCCAGATAAAAGGGAGGGCAGTAAAGTTCTGGCTTGCCGGTTCCCTGAAAAATACCATACCAGTAGGTTCCATGAGCAAGGCTCATGGGAACAAAGTAGTCCTTGGTCTGCGCATCCTGGAAAAGACTGACAGAGTCATAAGGAAAATCCATGTAAATCTGAATTCCGGTAATTGTTTTTCCATCAATGAGAGAGTCGGCCTTCTGGCAGAATTCCCTTGCTTCAGCAGGGGCCAGAAGAAGCTGGGAAGGAGCATTTACAGGTTTGTGGAAAAACAATTACCGG
>OMGX01000687.1_pt1 | contig 18297 bp, 7 predicted proteins | sample 1674381 | NCBI WGS metagenome assembly OMGX01 (sample SAMN05578582, study PRJEB25193) | human gut metagenome | biome: Human Microbiome; feature: human-associated habitat; material: feces | host: Homo sapiens | place: USA:Birmingham | reverse complement strand
CAGAAAACGTATTTGACGGTTTTGCCTTACTGGGCGATGATGAGGAGTTTGACGTAGATAAGATCTTCGGCAGCGGTTCGGATGAACCCGCACCGCCTCCTCCCACGCCGGAACCGGCAGAAGAAGTCACCCCCCAGTCTGAGCCGAAACAGGTTCAGACGGAGACTGTAGAATCACAGCCCGAGCCGGAACAGACGTTCCCCGCAAAAACGCAGGACGCACCGGCAGAAGGAAAACAGCCTCTGGAACTCTTTTCGGCGTTTACAGGCGCGGAAAGCGGCCCCATCCCAGAGGCAGCCCCGGTCAAAAGCATTGTGCCAAGACCCCAAACACAACGAGCCGGGAACCGTATGCGCTGGAAAAGCGCCATGCGGCGTATTCGGAGATGCTGTCCCTTCTGACACTCTCCGACCGGCACAGAGATAATCTCCATGAACGAGGACTTCCGGATGCAATCATCGAGCGGAACGGCTATAAGTCCATGCCGGAAACGGAATCCGAACGGCGGCTACTGGCGTCACTTCTCCGGTGCGATCATGAATTGCACGGATTACCCGGTTTTTACACAAAGGACGGGACATGGACGCTGGCAGGCGCGAATGGATTCCTCATTCCGGTGCGGAACAAGGACGGCTTGATCCAGGGCATGAAGATCCGGCTGGACGGCGATGCGGCGCGAAAATACCGCTGGCTGTCCAGCCGGTCAAGCTGCATGGAAAACGGCACCCGCAGCTATTCGTGGATTCACGTCACCGGAGACACCACACAGAAGCGCGCCTATCTCACCGAGGGGCCGCTCAAGGGCGATATTGCGAGCTACTTCGCAAACGATGTGCTCTTTGTGTGTCTCGGCGGCGTGAATGCCCACAAGGGGCTGCGGGAAACACTTTTATCGCTCGGCGTCACGGAGGTCATGGAGGCGATGGACATGGATCAGTTTACAAATCCGCAGGTTCGGCAGGCAATCGGCATCCTGCGCCGCGAGGTGCAGTCGATTCAGGGCATCCGGTACTATCAATGTACCTGGAACCCGCGCTTCAAGGGCGTGGACGATTATCTGCTGGACTGGACGAAACGAAGGACGGCTTAAAGAGAGGACGTCTATTCCCGCGAGCTGGTCAAAGAAACGCTCAACCAGCGAACAAATCAGTATGAAAAGCTGGCAAACATCTTCTATGACCAGCGCGACAATCGGTTTGGGTATGACAACATCGGTTTTGATGCCGATATTGATCCCCTGAACTACTGCCGCCGGGCGGAGGAGCTGTTTGAGCTCTATCAGACGTGCGCAAATCGGAGACAGATCGAGACGATCTGCCTGAGCTATCTGCGGATGCTGGAGGCCACCAAGGTCAGCTCGACCGGGCATCTGTATTTCATCCCGCGGCAGCACATGGACAAAGTGGATACGTTTGAAACGTTCATTGAGCAGCTCAGCGCGATGAATCAGAATGACAATTCCCTGAGCGTCAACAGCTTTTACATCATTGACGATGCCAAGCAGCGCGACAAAATGACGGAGGAATTCTATTCCGACGTCAAGAAAGAAATTGCGCTGTATCAGGAAAAGGCCGACTATCTCATCCAGAGCGGCAGCCGCAGCCCCGCTGTTATGGAGCGGTGGGTCAACAAAATTGCCACGCTGGAGCAGAAAAAGCAGAACTACGAAGAAATTCTTCGCCGGGAGCTCGACGGCCTTGACGATGAATTTGAAACGCTGCGCCTTCTGTCGCAGGAGCTGTCCGTAAGGGCAAACGGCCTGCGATTTCGGAACGCGGCTTGACATGGATTTTTGATGGACATACGGCAGCCCCGACTCGGAATACCGAGCCGGGGCTTTTTAATTGACTACATGATACCGGCTACGTCGCTGTTGCCTTGCTGTAAAAAGCGCAAAACGCTGGCAATATACAACTCGATCCCGATCGGAATACATCGCTCATCGATGTCAAAGAAACAGCTGTGTCCGATGCGTCGCTTTTCTTCTGGATGTGCGCAACCCAGATGGAAGAAGCAACTTGGACGTTCTGCGGCAAAATACGCAAAATCCTCCACCCCCAACGATGGCACGTCCCGCAGGATCACCTTGTCTGAGCCAAACTGCGCGCACGCTACATTACGAACCAAATCAACCATACGGTCATTGTTGATCAGCGGAGAGTAGCTCGGCTCGACAATCAGCTCTGCTCGTCCACCCATCATGCTTGCAGTCTGCTCACAAATATCGCGGACGCGTTTCCTGGCAAACAGACGTGTTTCCGGCGTAAGTGTCCGAATAATGCCGGACAATTCAACGTAATCAGCAATTTGATTTCGCACAGTTCCGCCGTGAATGGACCCGAAAGAACATACAGCGGAATCGGTGGGACTGATGTTTCGGCTAATCAGCGACTGTACTGCCGTCAGAATCTGTGCCGCGATCAGGATTGCGTCCACGCCCTCGTTCGGATGTGCACCGTGACAGGACGTTCCATAGACCTTAAGCGTCAGCATATCAGAAGCTGCATACATTTTCCCGTATTTCAGCCCGATCTGTCCGGCAGGCAGATCGCCCGCAACGTGCAGTCCAAGCACGGAATCTACATGTGGACTTTCAAGGCAGCCCTGCGCGATCATGCGCGCTGCGCCGCCAATGGTCTCCTCTGCCGGCTGGAATAAAAGCTTGACGGAGCCATGCAGGGATTCGCGCATGGACTGGAGCAGCTTTGCCGCTCCCAAAAGGATCGCCGTATGTGCGTCGTGACCGCAGGCATGCATCACACCCGCTGTCTTCGAGCAATATGGCGCGTCCGGATGATCCTCCTGTATCGGAAGCGCATCCATATCCGCCCGCAGCGCAATTACCGGACCGGGGAAAGATCCTTTAATCAGCCCTACGACACCGCTTTCTGCCACATTCCTCTCGTATGGAATGCCCGCCGCATCTAAATGCTCACATACCAATTCCATCGTCGGAAACTCCTGCTCGGATAGATCTGGATGGGCGTGCAGGTGTCGCCGCAACGCAATGGCCTCTTCCCCGATGTGTTGCTGTGTAATGGCTTCTCGAATATAATTCATAGTTTTCTCCCGTTAAAAACCTGTCAGCACGGCGATTTCGACCAACACCATCTGTGCGGCAAACAGGATCAGGAAAAGCTTTCCGAACCATTTCAGCCAGCGGTCATAGCGTACATCACCCAGCCCGCAAATGATCACAATACCGCAGGTTGGCCATAACAGGTTGCTCAAACCATCGCCGAATTGGAACGTCAGGCAGGCCACCTGACGACTGACGCCCAGCACGTCGGCCAATGGAGCCATGATAGGCATGGTAGCGGCGGCCTGACCGGATCCAGACGGGATCAGGAAGTTGATCAACGTGTGCGCCACCAGCATGAGCTGTGCTGAAATTGCAGAGGGCGCTTTTTCCAGAAGATTTCCAAGTGCATAGATGATGGTGTCCATGATCTGCGCGTGATTCATAATGACAATGATGCCCTTGGCAAGGCCGGTCAGAATGCAGCCCCACACAACGCTCCTGATCCCGGCAAGCATCTCCTGACAATAGTCGTTTGGCGACCACTTATCGATCAGCGCGGCCACGGCAGACATGATAATGAACAATCCGCAGAGTTCTTTATAGCCCCACTTCCAGCGGATCATTCCCAGCATCAGGATGACCAATGTGGCAAGCACATCCAGAAGAATCAGCGTATGTCGCCATGTAAATGTGTACGAGTCTAATTGACTGCGTTCAAACGAGTGCGTACACGAATCTCCATAAACCACCGAAAGCTCCGGCTTCCGGCGCACCTTGCGTGCATACAGCATCAGATATGCCACTGCTGCTCCCATCAGCACGACAAAGCAGACTGCGCGGTAACCGATGCCAGAATATAGCTGTACACCGGCAATGGACTGCGCAACGGCTACGGTATACGGGTTCAGCGTCGCGGCCATAAACCCGATATATTCTCCGAGCGCGATCGTGGCAAATCCCGTCATCGCGTCATATCCAAGAGCCATCATCAGTCCGACGATCAACGGGTAGAACCCGTAAAACTCGCTGAGCATTCCAAAAAGAGAACCTCCCAGGCCAAAGACGAGCATCAGAACAGGGATCAGGATCAGCGAGCGGCTACCGTTTTTTTGCACCACGCGACCGATAAATGCGTGGAAAGCGCCGGTTTTGACAATGACACCGAATGTCGCGGCGCAGGTCATGATCACAAAAATAATGTCCGCCGCGCTGACGCAGCCCTCATACAAAGAAGCAAACAGTCCGAGAAGTCCGGTGGCGGATACTTCAGATTTGCTGATCTCATGGTAACTTCCAGCAATTGCGACCTTTCTTGCAGTGCCGTCTATATCTATTGTTTCATAGTCAAACGAACCGGAGGGAACGATCCACGTCAGAATCGCGATCACGACCAATATGAAAAAAACGACCAGCCATGTATCCGGCAGTTTTCGCTTGCTCGTTGTGTTTTTGTGCATGAAGGATCTCCTTTCTTTCTGTTGCCGTGCGGCAGATGTCTGGCTTTCATGTTCTCAATTATATGACATGGAGTGCACGCCGACAATGCAATATCCTGCTTAAAATATTGCAAATCATGCTGAATGTGCGCACAATTGCTTCTTTTTGTGAACAGGAAATCGCGAGAAAGGCGTTTCGTATGTCCAATTTCCCAATCAGGCAAGGAGCATACTGAAAAAGAAGGCGCATCCGGTCGAACCGGATGCGCCAAAGCAGGGGGAAGCTTGCGTTTTTACGGAAGTGAGACAGTCTTGCGGGCTGTTTTGTCATACATGCGGCTGAGGATCGCCGCGACCTCGCTCCGCTTGATGTCGTTCGTCGGATAGAAGGTGCCGTTTTTGTCAGAACCGGTCAGAATGCCCGCGCGGTAGAACGTATAGATCTCCAATGCGTAAGTATCCGTTGTTATGACGTCCGGGATCTTGTTATCCGCGACGGTATTGATCTGCCGATAGTCGCTCATCGCGCCATAGAAAATGTGGACAAATTCATTGCGCTTGACGGGGGCATTCATCTGCGCAGGCGTATAATCCAGATACATCTTTTCAATGATCCCGTTATCTACCGCGTAGCTGACATAGCTGCTGTACCAGTACGGAGAGCCATTGCGCAGTGTGACCTTTCCGTTGTTGTTCAGCATCTGGTGCAGTGCGGCGGACAGCTTGATAGCCTGTGCAACGGTGAGCGTGTCATCCGGCTTATAGAGCGTTCTCGTTACACCGTCGATCAGATCCTTTTCCCATGCGGCGCGGATACTGTCATAATACCAGCTGCTTCTGGAGACATCGGTGAACGGGAAAGGATCTCTTTCCGGAACGCCGGGTTTGGTCGGCACAGACGGTGTGACAGGACCGACCGGCGGCGTGTAGCGGCCGGAAACACGGACGGTTTTGCCGCCAAACCAGTCCGTTCCGTTCAGGCTGTACTGCACCGTATAGTTGACGGAGCTGCTGCTGTAATTAGCAGGCAGAGTCAGGGTTGCCGTTTGCTCCGCTGCATTGCCGCTCGTCTTCGCAGTGATCGTGCCAGCCTTGATCTGAATGCCATTTTGCAGGTTCGTGCCGGTGAGCGTGACCATGATCATGCCGCCGTTGGAGGGAAGCTCCGTGGGCGCTACGCTATAGTCCGTCACCGACGGCTCAGTGGGCTGTGTGCTGCCCTTCTGGATCGTCACATTGACCTGCCCGTTGTGCGTGATGGTCAGTGTGTAGATGCCGTTTTCATACGTTTCCGTGTAGAAGTTGTCATCGGCGAGTTTTGTACTGCCGCCATTTCTGGTGACAACTGCGGTCGGCCGTTCTCCGGTGTGCAGCGTGATCACCGTGCTCCGGAGATCGCGGTCCTTATCAAGCTTGGGATTGGAAATATGGTATTTCATATAGTCCTGTACATAGTCCTTATGATCGCCGTTCCAGTCGTTCCCGAAGCTTGTCCAGTCCGGATTCTCGCTTTCGCCGGGAACCCAAAGCTCGTCCTTGTCCGTGCGGAAGTTGTTGAGATCGATCTTAATGCTGTCAGCCGTCTCATGCGCAATCAAATAGGTATGTGGCGTCAGAATAAAGCCCATACTGGTTGCGAATGTCGCGTCTGTGGGCGTGAGCGTAGCAGACTGATTCTTGTTTTCATTAAAGAGACTATTCATGATGAGAAGCCGTCTGCCGGTCTGTCCTGCCTTGCCGCCCAAAAGTGTCTCCACAAAGGCGTCGCCAGTGGAAAGCTCCGGATACAGTGCATTCAGGATATTCACCTTGTCTGCCAGATCGGCGCTCTTCAGCACCCTGCCGAACGCGGAAGCCTCTGCAGCAGACAGTTTACTGGACAGAACGGGCAGTGTGCGGTACCGGCCGCTCGTTTGCAGGAGGTTGTTGTCCTGCGCTGTACCGTACAATCCTTCAGCAAAGTTCGTCGGGAGATAGCTGTCCGTATGATAGACGGCTTTGATTTCATCCTTAACCTGCTCGCGCGTTGCCGCGGGATTTGCGATCATATAGCGCATTGTTGGGATGATCGACTCCTTGAGAACCCAGGATGCCTCATCATAGACACCGGTGCAGTAGAAGGGATGCTCGGCGTTGAATACCGTGCCGCCATTGACGTAGGATTGGAGCATATTCATGGCAAACAGCGTTTCAGGGAAGGTATAAACGCGGCGCACGTCTTCATAGGTGGTATTCATGACCGGCGCGAAGAGCTTGTGGTAGCGGATTTCGTACCACGCCCACGCATCGGTCAGAGCGCCCCAGTTGTCTGCAAGGCCACTCAGCCATGTGCCAAGTGCAAAGCTTCTCACCGTGTTATAGCCGCTGCTGGAGGTACTCTTAGAGTTGATGACAAGATACTTATGATGCTTCTGCGCAGCCTTAAACAGCGTATCATTCTCAAACCATTTTTCCATCCGGTGGTTTGCATCGTCAATGTCGGTCAGAACCAGATAGATGCCCTTGGAGGAGAAGAGTTCAAGGTATTCTGCTGTCAGCTGTGCGACGGCATTTGTATCTCCGTTATGATGGTTTTCGGCAAAGACAACGCCCTTGATGCAGGAATTGTTATCGATCAAATTGTTCAGCCAGTCCATATCGATCAGATTGCGGAACGTGTTGATCGGAACACCGCCGGTCATCAGTGTCAGGTAAATGTTAATGCCCTTCTCCTGTGCGATCGCAACATGGTACTCATAGAACTTCTGGAGATTTTCCTTATTGCCAGTGCCTCCCCATGCGTGGCCGAGATAGTCGTCGGCGTGAAGCTGGATTGCCGTGTAAGGCTTGAGATCCTCTGGAATCAGACTCCATACGCCTTCCATCGTATTGTGGCCCTGCATCGGAACGCCGGGAATTCCGGAATTATCCCACCATGTCGGATGCTTTGTATTTGCATACAGCGACACAAGCAGCAGCGGATGCTCCGCATCGACCAGCATACGCGGCGTGGCTGCCGGCTCTGTGGAAGTAACGACAATTTCTGCTGTAGCAGACTTGTTGTTCAGCTCAGAAAGCGTAACGTGCAGTCTGGTGCGTCCCGCCATTTTACCGGTGACGGTTTTCTGCGTCTTGCCGTCGCCGGAAAGACCGGCAATTGTGTCGTTTTCCAGTGTAAATCTAAAATCATCGCGGAAAACTACAACACGTTCAGCGTTCATTGCCATTGCAAGAACACGCTTCGTTTCCCCGTCTCCAAGGCGAATGATACCGCTGGGCTCCAGTGCGACAGAGGAGACGGTTTCGTCCAGATCCGTGCCGGTGTAATACGCAAAGGCATCGACCTGGATCGGAGCGTTGCTCTCCGCCTCCAGGCGAACCGTGTGCTGTTTGTTTTCCAGTCCATGCAGTTCCAGAATCGTGAACTGATACGGATTCGTGCTGCTGTTTGCATTTCCGATCGCGACCAGCACGTCGTCAACATAGATCCATGCGCGACCATAATTGCTGTCCATCTGACCGACCCAACGGAAGCCGGTACCGGTAAAGGTCAGACTTGCAGTAGCGCCGGGAGCGTCATTGGCCTCCTTCGCGCTGCCTTCGTAATGATTTGTGCTGGTTTCATCGACCCAGTTTCCGGTGTACTGGATCTGGCCGCTGTGGCTGTCCACATATACCCAGTTTCCAGCCGTACCGCCAGTTACGGTAAGCGTTGTCGTTTTGGAGCTGCCCGCAGCGGTGGCCGTAATGGTGACGGTTCCTCTGGCTGCGCCGGTCACGGTGCTGCCATCAATGGTGACTTTTCCGTCCGGAGAGGCTGCATAGCTGACAGCCTTGTCTGCGGCGTTGAAGTTCAGCCGTGTCTTTAGTGTCGAAGTTCCGCCCACCGTAATACTTGCCGGATTGGCTTCAACAGACCAGACCCGTGTGGGCACGGTTTCAATCGCCGTTTGATTGACCTCGAATTTCTGAAGATCAATGACATTTTTATCGGCGTTATTCCAGCCTTCTTTCGGCTCAACGCTGATCAGATAGACATCAGGCGTCAAGCCTGTCTTTTCATAGACCCGTGCCGCCGGAGCCGCTGCGCCATTCAGATCCACCTCGCTCGTCTCGACCAGAATGGGCTCGCCGCTCGGATTATGCCGGTAAAGTCTGACAATCGCAGTGCCAAAGTTCGTATCCTTCTGGGCGAAATAGCGGACACCCGTTCCATAGAACACCAGAGATGCCTGTGCGCCCTTGGTATAGGAAGACGGATCCTCCTGATCGAGCTTGTCGACGACCCAGCCTTCCTCAAACTGGATATGCGGAGAAAGCTGGTTGCCATTGACGCGCGAAGGAACGGAGACCCAGTTCTCGGCAGGAGCCTGCGCCGGTACAAGATTCGTCAGCGTGAACTCCTGATAGCCGTTGCCGTCAAGTGTAATGGTGTATGTACCGGCAGCAGCGTCAAACACCGTCTGAATCTGTTTGGACTGTCCTGCAAGGCTGCTTGTCAGCGCCAGCGTTGGTTCCGCGCCAAGACCGGAGATTGTGATCGTGGCCTTGCGCCACGTGCTTTTGCCGTGCGCGGTGTTCTGTGCGTAGCTGTCCTTGAGGTAGTTATACATCAGGCGGTTGTTGTTGGAATCCCATGTGGGAGTCGTTCCTTTCACATAGCCTTCCCAGATCGGGTTTTTGTCGACCCAGTAGTTATTGAAGCGGAACTGGAGTGTGCCCGCCTGCGCCTCGTCCACAAGAAGCATGGAGTAGGGCTCAAATTCGATATTCGCGCCGAAGCTATTCTGCGTAAGCTGGAACGACACATTCTGCTTGCTGTGCAGCGCACTGTTTTCACGGGTATCGAAGAACCAGTTGCTGTTATAGGTCAGCCAGCTCTTTGTCAGCTCGTCATAGTGCGCATAGCCAGTGCCGTTATAGCGCTGCGGATAGCGGGCGTTGAAATAGTTCTGAATGCCAGCCGCCCCACCGAGTGCCTGAACATCTGCCATGCGCAGAATATCCTTGCCGGTCGGATCCTGCGCCATCTTGGGCAGAGACGGGATCGTACCGTAGCGACCGGTCGAGTAAGTCATCATGGTCGTTCCGTTGTTTTTACCCTTGTTGGGGCCGGACGAACCGCTGTCGCCATAAAGCGGGTCAAGCAGGCGGTTGGCGGCATTTGAGCCAAGCTTATTGAGCGTGCCGCCGCTCGATGCGTAGAACACCTTCGTATTCTGCATCACCTGTTCATGGGTCGGGATGGCATAGTCGCGCATGTACTCCATGGCCTTGGCGATGCTGTACTTGTAGTTCGGCGTAAAGTAAGTCTTTGCTCCCTCATTGTCGCCGACGGCTTCGGCATGATCGGGATGCTCAAAGGTAAATACTGTTGCGCCTGTGCGCGCCTGCTGCACCATACGCATGGCAAACAGCAATTCCGGCATACTGACCGGGCCGCGGCATTCCTCCGGGCCGCCCTGAACGCTGAAGGTATTCGCGCCCCACTGCGGGCCGTATCCCTCAATGAACCACATCCAGGAGTCGATCAGGCTGCCCCAGTTGCCGCACAGACCGTCCAGCCATGCACCAAGGGCGACGCTCTCATGCGAATTGTAGGAAACGCTGCTCCAAGCACTGGTCGTTTTGGCAAGCAGGATGTAGTTTTGGGAATACTTTTTCAGCGTCTGATAAAGCGTTTCGTTGTTCAGGAAGTATTCCAGTGTGCCGCCATGGTCGCTGCCGCCGGAGTCCTTCGGGGCGTCGTTCATGTCGCAGTTGATGACATAGCCGCCCCATTTCGCGGCCTGCTTGACAAGCGTATCCATATAGGTGATGCGGCGGTCTCTCTCGCTGATACCGGCATTGTGGTTTTCCGAGAAGACAACACCCATCATATTCTCATTCTGCTCATAGATGCCATCCAGCCAGTCCAGATCCAGGAACGTTCCTGTGTGGGAGTTGGAGACCATCAGGAAGAACGGAATGTTGTCATTCTTTGTCTCGGCAATGCGCTCAAGATACCACTGCTTGTTTGCCGCGCTGCCCTCGACTGTTCCGCTGGCATGGATCAGGATCGCATGGTGAACGGTCTTATTGCCTGCTTGGACGGTCGGGCCCTTCCAGCCTGTTTCGTCCGTTCCGGTCAGTGCGGTCCAGAAACCCTGAATACTCTTGCCGCCCTGCAGCGGGCCTGCAAGACCATTCGCAGGATACCCTGGCCCATCATATTTGTAAAGACCGTGCAGGAACAGAGGATTGTCCCCATCGACCGTCATACGCAGTTCACCCGCCTCCAGCGAACGGATCGTAAGCGCAACAGTCTTCTCTGACTGACCGGCTTTTACCGTGATCGTGACATCACCGGCAGCCAGTGCAGTCACAAGGCCGGTGGCGGTCACAGTTGCCTTATCTGTGTCGCTGCTGGTGTAGGTAACGGTCTTGTCTGTCGCGTTGAAGGGCACAAGCGCCGAGATTTGCAGGGTATCATCTACCCAGAGTGTTTTCTCAGTGGGAGAAACACCGTAGAGATGGTTACTGATGGTTGCAGACGTGTCATAACGAACCTCGAATTTGTTCAGATCGATGACGCCGCTGTCAAGACCACCGCCGTGCTTGCGCTTAATGGTGATTCTGTGATAGCCTGCCTCAAGCTCTTTCTCGAGGATTCTGTTGTCCATTGCGCCCGCCTCATTGCGATGCAGATCATACGTTTCAGGCGTGCCGTCGTCGATCTGAACCTCTACCTCACCGAAGTTCGTTTCATACTGCGCATAGTAGCGGATGCCAGAGCCATAGAAGTACAGCGTCGCGGTTGATCCCTCTGCACCGGCAAAGCGGTTGGGTGCCTCATAGGTCCATGCGCCGTCAAAATGAATGTTTGTATCGTCAGATGCCGGAACCGACACCCATCCGTCTTCGCCAGCGGGAGGCGGCGTGGGTGTGCCCGGCGTATACGGCTCGCCCAAGGTCGGGAGCGTATCCGTCAGGAAGTTCTCAAACTCCGTATAGGCAATGCGCCAGCCGCCCGATTTGCCGCCGGAGTACCAGACCTGCAGCGTTCCGCTGGCATCGTCGTAGATAAAGGTGGAACGGTAAATGAAGTTATTGTCCCATTTATTATCACGCGGTGCGAGGAGCGGCTTCTGGTACGTCGTCCACGTTTTCCCGTCCTCAGAGGTGCCAAACAGAAGATACGTCCGATTGGTGTTGCCGCCCTTCGGGTAGGCGCAGAACAGACCCCAGTATTTGTTCTGGCTTTCGACCCACTGCACGTCCAGATGCCATGGAATGTAAGAGGCTATGCCGTCGGCACCTTTCAGAACAAGCGTGTCTGCAAGGCTCTGCTTGTTCGTCCAGTTCTTACCGTCTGTGGACGTGTACAGCTCGACAAACGCGACCTGACTTTGCCAGCCGTTGCCGCTGTTGTTGGAGTCGGAGTTGTTCGACCACATCAGCCATGTATTCGCATTACGACGGACAACGGCAGGCGACTGCATATCATAGCGGTACTGACTGTTGATCAGGCGCTCATAGGGCTTGTCGTCCGTTGTACTGGTGATTGCAAAGCTGTTGCCGTCCTCCTTTACGCGGATGAGACGCAGATTGGAGGGCGTTCCTGCCGGTGAATCCTGCTCCCAGACGTAATACACCCAAAGCTCATCGGAATCTGGGTTATATACAAGATCGGTGTCACAATTGTGCGTGCCAGCTGGCTCATGCTTCACACCGCTCAGCGGGTTTTCGATGCCATTCGGCACGACCCAGTTGACGCCATCGTTGGAGGCGGCAAGGCATGGGTTTTCGTACTGTGAATAGCCGTCCTGATTCGGTGTCAGCACCATCCAGTAGCGGTAGCCTCCCCATTTGCCACCCTCTTTACTTGTTTTTGCAAAGTCAATGACATCCGGATGCGTGGTGTCCCACTCTGCTTTTTGAGTTTGTCCTCCCTGCGCCGTATAGGAATAGGTCGGGATGGTCAGCACATCGCGGAGCTGATAAGGTACGGGAAGCGGATCCTTCTTTTCCTCAGTGGACCAGACCTCGACCTCGATATAGTGACCGCCCATTTTCGCGCCCTTGTCGTGACCGTCATTCCAGATACGGACGTAGCGAGCTGTGAACGGAGCACTGTCAACCTGCACCTCCAGCCCGTTCTGAGCGGCTGTCCAATCTGCGTTATAGACTTCCTTTGTGGTTCCATCCCGGAAGTCCTCGGTCGTGCTGAGGATGATGTGCAGATCCTTGAGTGTTCTGCCGTCACTCCAGTAATTCCAGAAATTTACTTTGCTGACGGGATATTCGTTGCCAAGGTCGATCTGTGCATAGGACGGGGCGCTCGTGTTCTGCGCCTTGTCCTTGCAGACCTCGATATATTTTGCGTTATCTTTAATGCCATCTGTCAGCCAGCTGTTCGGACGGTCACTTCCACCACCCCATTTATTTACAATTACATTACAGCCCGCCGCGACATTATATAGCGTAGTCTCGGGCGGTGTCACGGCGCCGGTGTGCTCCGTGCCGTAGACCTTGATCTCCGTATAATGTCCGCCATGCTTTTTCTGCCCTGGCGTGCCGCCGTCATGTCCGTTGTTCATCACGCGAACATAGCGACCCCTTGCTTCTTTCTCTACGCTCAAGCCTGCAGAGACAGATTTATAGGAAGCATCTGTCCCAACACCGAATCCGAAGAAGTTCTCCGTGTCGGAGTTGAAAATGACTGTGCGATCATCTTCAGCAAACGTACCTTTTTCGGAAGCAAGAATTACAAGTCCGACGAGCGTGCGTCCATCATCCCAGTAGTTCCAAAACTCCACCTTTGCAATATCATAGGACGTACCGAGATCGATCTGCGCGTAGCTTGGATCTGTGCTGTTCTGCTCCGTATCCTTACTGATCTCGACATATTTTCCACTATCGGTTATACCGTCCGTCAACCAACTGGCTGGACGGTCCGCGCCACTGGTCGGGCCGTGAATGGATACGTTTTTTCCCTGTGCAACATTTGTCAATGCAGGCGGGTCTTCCGCCAGCACCGGCAGCGTCAGCGCCGGCAGCATTCCAAGCAGCATGACAGCTGCCAAAAGAAGCGGCAGCAGGCGCCTGCTGAAAAAGCGGGTTCCTTTTATCATTTCATATCCTCCTTACTTATCTGTTTTTTTCAAAATGGCTGGTATCCTGTTTCCCATACTAAATGAAATAAAGTCCTAATAACATGGGATTTTTTCACGTCCACTTGTGATTTTTTGACCACTTTTGTTCTATTTGCATAAACTGCATAAAAAGCGCGGGGCGGATTTGGCAAAATAGCGAAAAAGCGGGGAGCCGGTCGGCTCCCCGCTGGTGTATGTCAGGGCGTTTTTTCCGCCGCCGCGCGCTTGCGGCGCTGTGCCTGCGTCAGATATTCCTTGGCGGACATTCCTGTGTATTTTTTGAAAACATGGCTGAAATAGGTGGTGTCCTCGAAGCCGACGCGCTGCGCGACCTCGAATACCTTCAGATTTCCCTCGTCCAAAAGCTGGCGGGCATACTCGATCTTCTTTCCGGCGATCGTTTCCATGACCGTCCGCCCGGTCTTCTGACGGAAGAAGCGGCTGAGATAGCCGGGGCTGACGTGCACGGCAGCCGCCAGCTCGCTCAGCGTCAGCGCCTCGCAGAAATGCAGGTCCATGTAGTTCTGCACGTCCGCCAGAAGATTGCCGCCCTCCGTAGAGAGCAGCGCGAGATACTGACAGACTGCGCGCACAAGCTGCTTCTGGTGGCGGATACAGTCCTGATGGAACTGCAGCTGCTGAAGCTGACGCTTCCACTCCGCCCTGTCCAGATCCACAGCGTCCAGATCCGCACCGAACGCTTCGAGCGTACTGCGGCAGGTGTGCATGACCATCATCGCCGTCTCCTTGACCTGCGCTTCGGGTGCATGCTGGCGGCGCTGTGTGTCAAAAATATGCGCAAGAGCCGTCTCCGCCTGCGTCAGATCGGCGCTTTTGAGCGCGTTGCCGAGCGTCGTGAAGTACGCGGCGTACGTCGGTGCGCGCTGGGTCTGCATATGCCGGAAAAAATGGACCTCCTGCTGATCATAGAAGCGATCCTGCAGTGCGCGGCGTGCCTGCGCAAGCGCGTCCTGCAGCTCGCACAGCGGTCGGCTGTTTTCGCTCACGCCGAGATACAGCGTCTTTCCCAGCAGCTTTCTTGCCGTGGAAATACAGTCGAAGCAGAAGCTGCGAAGCTGCGTGTCGGAGCAGTCTGGAAACATCATATACAGCTCATGCCGCCCCTGCGGGCAGAGATACAGCTGCTCCGGCGGAAGCAGACTGTAAAACAGCTTTTCCAGTCCTGCCCGAAGCATGGGAGACGGGTTCATGGCCTCCGCGCTGCGCAGATCCGCGACTGCGACGGCGTAGCCGGAGGCGGTCAGCCCAAGGGCTGCCGCCTGCTGACGGATCTCCGCCTCATGGTGCAGCGTACCGCTCAGGACTGCGCTGAGCATGGACGAAATGCGGCTTCCAACATCCACATGGAGCAGCCGCTGCTGATCCAGCTTCTGCTTGCATCGTTCGACAGCGGCAACGATGTCATTCATATTTCCCGTTTTTGTAACGTAGTCGCTGACGCCGTACTGGATCGCCTGCTGTGCGTAGGAAAAATCCGCAAAGGCGGTCAGCAGAATGATCTGGATCTGCCGCTGTGCGCCGCAGACCCACCGCGCAAGCTCCAACCCGTCCATGACCGGCATTTTGATGTCGGCGATGATAATGTCCGGCTGATAGTCGAGCACGGCCTGCTTTGCCTGCAGACCGTTTTCGGCAGTGCCGACGATCTGGCAGCCGAGCTTTGCCCAGTCAATCAGTGTGCAAAGGCCCTTGCGCATCAGCGCCTCGTCGTCCGCGATCAGAATTTTGTACATGTTGACCGTCCTCCTTTGGAAGCAGGATTGTGACCTTCGTCCCACTGTTTTCAAAGCTGGTGATCCGGATCCCATATTCAGGGCCGTACAGGTGCTTGAGCATCTGATAGACCGTGTTCAGCGCGACTCTGTTGTGGCGGCTTCCGGCGGCAGGCAGGTCGAGCGGCAGCTGGATCTGCCCGTTTTGTCCGGCAAAGCCGACGCCGTCGTCCGTGACCACAAGCTCCAGCGCCCCGTTTTCGGTGCAGCCGACGGAGACCCGGACAGTTCCCGGGCCCTCCTTTGGCTCGATGCCGTGTCCGACCGCGTTTTCCACCAGCATCTCAAGCGTGAGCTTCGGAACAAGGCAGGAAAGCAGCGCCTCGTCCGAGACGGACACCTGATAGGATATTTTATTGCCGAAGCGCATCTGCTGCAGTTCTATATAAAATTTCGCGTATTGCAGCTCCTGCGCCAGCGGGATCTTGATGTCGCCGCCGCTGGAAAGCCGTGCCTGCGTCAGCCCTGCAAAGTTGCTCGCCATTTTCTGGATGTCCGTATTTCCATCCATCTGCGCCATGAGCGCGATGCTGCACAGGACGTTATACATGAAATGCGGGTTGACCTGACTTTGCAGGAATCGAAGCTCGCTGTCCATGGCGATGAGCTTTTTCTCATAAACGTCGTTGATCAGATGGTCGATCGTGTCCGTCATGGCGTTGAACGCCTGACTCATGGTGAAAAATTCCTGACAATCGTATTGCGGGAGCTTGACGCTGAAATTCTGCTGCGCGACCTGCCGGAGCTGGAGCGTCATCTCCTGAAGCGGCCGCAGCCGCCGCATCACAGCGAAGAACATGACCGCTGCGACGGCAAGCAAAAGCAGAACGCAGGCGATCACATACGGCGCGGCGACCTGATATAGAAGCCGCAGGATCTGCACCGACGGAACACCGACAGCACAGTGCAGCCCCATGCCGGAGGCTTCGCTGAACAGGAGATACCGGCTTCCGTCAAGCTTTCGCGTATAGCAGGCATCGCGGTCGGCGGCGGCCAGCTCACGCTGCTCCTCCGCGCTCAGCCGCAGCGCGCTCTCCGACAGGACGACCGCGCCGTCCTTGTCAAACAGGTACCAGAACGCATCCTGATAGTCAGAGAGCTTGCCCATGATCGACGTGACCGCGGACTGGTTGACGACGAAGATCACCGTGCCGAACGGGTCCGCCCAGCGGTCGTAAACAGTAAAGATAATGTACAGATATGGTTCGCTCGCAGTACACTGTACGTCCGTGCCGCTCTCCTGAAAGGCACGATAGCGCGCCAGATTGTCTTCATTCAGCCGAAGCTGCTCGCTTGAGAGCTGCTCGTGGTAGCTGACCACGTCGAACGCGCCGTGCATATCCATGAAATATGCCATCTCCACAAACGGAAGCCCCGGCGCAACAATATTTTTATCCGAGTAAATATCAACAAGGCTGCGGAACTGTTCCCCTCTGGCATCCGAGGCCTCGCCGGTCATCTGCGGACTTTTACAGATGCGCAGCAGGATGTCTTCCAGAAGCTGCGTTTTTGTGGAAAGGCTGCGGCTGACGGTCTGCATGGCAAATTCGGCCTCACGGTTGACGAACGGGCCCATGACATTGCTGATCAGAAGCACCAGGATCAGCAGGCTGATCAGCAGCGTGACCAGCACGGAGCTGACGCTCAGCCAGATCAGCTGTCCGCGCAGGGATGGTGTGCGCATCCAGTTTCTAAATCGTTCGCGCATAAAAATATCCTTGCCTTTCTCTTGCTTTTTTGCCGTTCTTCCTGTTATGATAGCATAAATGAAAGAAAAGCTGAACAGGAGATGAGGTGTGGTTATGAAAAAAGGGCGGCGGCTTTGCGGGCTGCTCGTGCTGCTGTGCGTTTTCCTGACGGCCTGCTCCGCAGCAGCGGAGACGGAGCCGGTGTCCATCAGCTTCATGCACGGTTGGGGCGGAAGCGGGGCCGACCATGTCGGTATGCGCGAGCTGTTTGCCGCGTTCGAGGCAGAAAACCCGGATATTCACATTGTCTATGATACCTCGCCGGATCTTGGGATCGTCATGGAAAAGGCCGCGGATATGCTTGCGGTCGATAAAACACCGAACATCATCAGCACAAACGGAAATGTGCAGTATGTTTCAAATGCCACAAAGAAGGGCGTGGCGCTGGATCTGACGCCATATTTGCAGGAAGACGCGACGTTCGCCTCGGACGTCAGTCCGCAGATCCTGCAGGCGCTGCAGGAACCGGACGGCGCGGTCTATACGCTCCCGGATGCAGTGGAGTATATCGGCTACTGGTATAATGCGTCTTTGTTCCGGCAGGCGGGGATTACCGACACCGGAACGCCGGAGGGCACGGTCGTGCTTCCGCAGACCTGGGAGGAGTTCTGGGCGGTCTGCGATGCGCTGGCGGAGATCTCGCCGCAGACCGGCGCCGTGCCGCTCCAGCTTCAGGTCAGCCAGATGGGCTTCTTCCTTGGCGCGAGACTGGCAGCTGCATCCGGGGATGCGCTGTCCTTTATGCAAAAGCAGACGCCTGTGTGCCGCCGGGAGGATGCAGAGCTTGCGGTGTCCGAGCTTATGCGTGCGCTGGCCTATGACACGCAGCGCGGCACAGCGCCGGACGTCCGCCGGAATTTCTTTGACGGCAAGAGCGCGATCTATATTGACGGCGTCTGGGCGAATACAGAGCTTGCGGAAACGACGACAAAGCAGGAGATCCGCTATGCCGCGTTTCCCGGTTTTTCGGGAGAAACGATCGCATACGCCAATCCTGCGACCGGCTATGTTATCAGCAACGACGGCTCAGAAAGGCAGATCGACGCCTGCGTTCGATTCCTGAAATATATGCTCAGTAAAGACGTGCAGGAGCAGATCGTCACAAAAACGCATCAGGCGCCGAGCAATCCCAATATCAGATCGGAAGAGCGTCGTGTAGGGAAAGAGTGTAGATCTCGGTGGTCG
>OMGX01000679.1_pt1 | contig 18395 bp, 20 predicted proteins | sample 1674381 | NCBI WGS metagenome assembly OMGX01 (sample SAMN05578582, study PRJEB25193) | human gut metagenome | biome: Human Microbiome; feature: human-associated habitat; material: feces | host: Homo sapiens | place: USA:Birmingham | reverse complement strand
ATTTATCGGAACATTTGTTCGTGTTATAATAAAAAGACTTTAAGAATATAAAACACGAAAACCAAAGGAGGGATTTCTGTTGGAACGATGTGATTTTTCTTCTATTAGCACATGCCTAAAAAATCAAATCAGTGAAAGCAATCAGATGAACCAACCTGATTTTTTATACGAATTATTTGAAGATTTTATGAATGATTCGATAAATGAAGATTTTTCTATGGATAATGGTCTTATTTGCCGCTGGATGACCGGACAGGCAAAAATCAGTCCAAAAATATCTTCTTATTATGCCAAACCCAGTAATCAGAAAAAGCTGGCAGAAACCATTCAGCGGAACTTGCTTCCCTTAATGGCAGACTGCAACATGGTTATACAAGACATTTATACGTTATTCATGCAGGACGATACTATTTCAGATACAAAAAAACAGGAAATTGCATCTCTATATAAGCCTTCCGATTCAAGACTGTTGTTTTTGGCAAAAGTGCTTTCTTTTGGTATGGAACGGCAATTTATCAAACGTGATAAAAGAAACCAAAAACTAATTGCAGGAGGTGCTCTTTCCCCGATTGTACTGGATTACATTATGGGCAGTGAAGTCCCTAAACCATGCCGCCATTTTCTCGGAAGAGAAGAAGAACTGGAAGAACTACACACTATGTTTGAAGAGAACCGACATATATTTCTTTACGGAATTGCCGGGATTGGAAAAAGCGAACTCGCTAAAGCCTATGCAAAACAATACAGAAAACAGTACACCAATATTCTCTACATGGAATATACCGGTGATCTGCATCAAGATATCACAGACATGGACTTTATTGATGATCCACCAGAAATTAGTGAACAGGAGCGTTTTCAAAGACATAACCGTTTCTTACGTTCTTTGAAATCAGATACACTGCTCATCATAGATAATTTTAATGTTACATCCACGCAGGACAGTTGTCTGTCCGTGGTATTAAAATACCGTTGTCGGGTTTTATTTACAACCAGAAGCCGACTGACTGAATACTGTAGTTTGCAGCTAAAAGAAATAAAAGATATGTCCTCTCTTTTCCAGTTGACATCAATTTTTTATTCAGATGCAGAGGAACACCGACCAGTAGTAGAGAAAATCATAGAAACTGTGCACAACCATACTCTTGCTATCGAACTGGCAGCCAAACTTCTGGAAAATGGGATTTTAACTCCAAATCAATTACTAACAAAGCTTCAGGAGGAAAAAGCTTCTCTTCATAACGAAGATAAGATTAAAATAATCAAAGACGGGCAAAGCAGTAAAGCCACTTATTACAACCATATCCATACCCTGTTTTCGTTATACTCTTTATCTCAGAAACAGCAGGATATTATGTGTAACATGTGTTTTCTTCCTTCGTCCGGCATTTCTGCACGTATATTTGCAAAATGGCTGGAACTGCCTACTTTAAATGATGTAAATGATCTGATTGAGACAGGCTTCGTTCAAGAAAATATCCGACATAGCATTTCTCTGCATCCATTGATTCAGGAAATCGCTATTTCAGAAACCAAACCTTCCATTACAACCTGTCACACCTTATTGGCTTCTCTTCAGAAGGTATGTCTGATGCACGGTGTAGAAATCAGCTATTATAAGAAATTATTTCAGACAATAGAAAATATCATGCAACTGATTGAAAAAGATAATATTCCCCATTACCTATTGTTTTTAGAAAATATCTTCCCATATATGGAGAAATATCACTATCAAAAAGGTATGATAGAAATCATTCAAGAATTAAAACACCTTGTAAAAACAGATAGTCATGGGACTGCTTCTGATCGTGCACTATTACTGGACTATCAAGCAACTATGGAAGCCAAACCACAGAAAGCCATCCAATTAGAAAAAGAAGCGCTTTCTCAAATAAAAGAAATCACAAAAGATAATGCCCACCTTGTATCCAACCTTCATGCAAACCTTGGAGGACTTTATCGGATGCAAGGTCAAATAGAGTCGGCCAGAGAACATATGGAAACAGGTATCTCGCTGTTAGAAGAATACGAACTTCTATATACCAATGACATCATTCCTCAGATCAGTAATTACGCTGCATTATTAGCAGAAATACAAGAACCAGAACGTGCCATGTCCTCTCTCCAGAAATTAGCACGAATTATCAAAGAATACAATTCCGACCACTGCCTGGATTATGCCCAAGTACAGGAATCTCTAGGAAATATATGCCTGATAACAGCTAATATCTCACAGGCGAAAACACACTTCAAAAAAGCCCTAAAGATTTATGAGAATATCTGGTCAGACGAACCGGAATTGATAGAAGCAAAGTATCAGGAAATTCAGGAATTATATCCACAAGTTGGATTTTCTATTGGGAAAAGACTATCAGATTTTTTAGCAAAATAAACATAATTTTACGGCGGACAAAATTGCCCGCCGTTGTTTTTTCCAAGTCTCATCAAAAATCCATCTTTATGCTATATGTTTTCCATTCATTAATTTCCGCAAGACGTTCTTTAAGTTTATCATGGATAATTCTTACTGTGTCACTTCTGCTTTAATGATTATAAGCTATTTTTCAGTATATTCAACACCTCATCATGATTCAACACCTTATATCCACCTTCCATGATGATGGTTCCATTTGCGATGCCATCTAGCATTTCTTCTGTGACACCTAACTCATGGAGATTCATTGTAAGTCCCAGTTCTTTCATCCAAACTTCCATACAGGAAAGTCCTTCTATGCCAATCTGTTCATCAGATTTTCCGGCAGGATCGACCTCCCACACATTCACAGCAAAACGACAAAACTTGCTAAGACCATAAGGCATAATATACTGATAGTAAGGAAGTGACACCGCAGAAAGCGTCATTCCGTGAGTTGCATCCGTATATGCTCCTACTGCCTGACCAAGCATATGAACCATCCAGTCGGTACTTTTTCCTCTGGAGACAAGCGTATTCAGCGCCCAGGTTGCAGCCCACATGATATTCGATCTTGCCTCATAGTCCTCAGGATTCTGAATGGCAATTCTCGAACTGTGAATTACCGATTTCATCAGTGCCTCGCTGATATAATCGCTGGTATTGTCGTCCTCCCCAGAGAAATACTGCTCACAGATATGATTGAAGATATCATAAATGCCGGCCACCATCTGCTCTTTCGGCAATGTGAAAGTGAATTTCGGATTCAGGATTGCAAACTTCGGCATCACAGCATCTCCAAACACATGACCAATTTTCATCTTTTGATCATGATTCGTAATTACCGCACCTCCATTCATTTCGCTTCCGGTTCCCACCATAGTCAATACACAACCAACAGGGACAATCTCGCAATCCGGCTCCTCAAAGCGGATATAATATTTCTCCCACGGATCTTCATCACAGTGAACAGACACGGAAACCGCTTTTGCATAGTCGCAGCAAGAGCCGCCGCCTACAGCCAGCAGAAAGTCCACCTGATTCTCTCTAGCAATCCGAGCACCCTCCCTTAATTTTTCTATTGTGGGATTTGGCATCACGCCTCCATCCTCAACGACTACCTTTCCGTTATCTTTCAGTAATCTCATAACCTGACTGTAAATACCATTTTTCTTGATAGAACCGCCGCCATAAATCAACTGAACGGTTTTTCCATATTTGGGAAGCTCCTCGTTCAAAAAACAAAGAGAATCCTCTCCAAAGTAAAGTTTTGTCGGATTTGAATACGAAAAATTTCCTAACATAATGTTTTTCCTCCTTAGTCCTGATAGATTTCTTTCGCCATGCGGAATGCTGCCCATGCTTTCGGCCAGCCAGCATAAAAGGCAGCGTGTGTCAAAATTTCTGCCATTTCTTCTTTTGTAACACCGTTCTTTTTTGCTTCTCCTATATGAAAGGCAAGAGAACTGTCCAGAACACCGCTTGCCATAAGTGCTGTTACTGTGACAATGCTTCTGTCTCTTGCAGGCAGCTTATCTTCTCGTGCCCACACTTCTCCAAACAGCACATCATCATTCAGTTCCGCAAATTTCGGTGCAAAATCACCCAGGGCATCTCTGCCCGCTGTTACCTTTTTCATGATCTGTCTCCTTATTTTAGCTTACTGTATTCTTCTTCCTTCACCGGCTCCATCCATTCATTGGAACTTCCTTCTGCCGGAACCTCTACAGCCAAATGAGAAAACCAGCTATCAGGAGCAGCACCATGCCAATGCTTCACTTCCGGTGCAATATTGATGACATCACCGGGTTTCATCTCCTGAGCCATTTTTCCCCATTCCTGATAATATCCACGTCCGGCAGTGCAGAGCAAAATCTGTCCGCCTTTGTGATGAATATGCCAGTTATTCCGGCATCCTGGTTCAAAGGTTACATTGGCAATTCCAACTCTTTCAGTTGTCAACATGGACAGGTAACTCTGCCCGATAAAATATTGTGCATACGCATCGTTTTTCTCTCCTAACGGGAAGATTTGCTGAAATTTGTTTATATTCATTATTCCTTCTCCTTAAATATTTTCTCTAAAGTATTCTTTCCGAACAGATTCCCCATCTGCCGGGTCATCAAAAGAGCAATCCTCGATGCTTGATCCTTTAATACCAATCATGCTTTTCATTTCGTTCCAATGCACTGATTTGCCCCATTTCTTCACTGGAAAGCTCAAAATCAAACAACTCCATATTTTCTAAAATATGCTCTGGGTTACTGGAACCGGGGATTATGACAACACCCCTCTGTAAATTCCATCTTAAAATTACTTGTGCCACAGATTTTTCATGCATATTTGCGATATTTACCAAAACCTCATCATTCAGCAATTCTTTTTGATGCCCTCTTCCTCCCAATGGATACCAACCTTCAACAACAATTCCTTTGCTTTGAATGTACTCTACCACATCTTTCTCCTGATAGTAAGGATGTATCTCATTTTGCACCACAGCAGGCATAATCGTAACTTGTGGTAAAAATTCTTCCAGTTCTTCAATATACCAGTTAGACAAACCTATAGAACGGATTTTTCCATTCTCAACAGCTTTCTCCATCTCGTGATATGCCTCCACATCATTGCTTCCAGGGTGGTGGAGCAACATAAGATCAATATAATCCACACCCAATTTTTCAAGTGCTTCATCAATGGCTGTCGCCGCATCCCCATATTGATTTGGGTATAGTTTTGTTGTTATAAAAATTTCTTCACGTGGAATACCCGATTGCCTGATTCCATCTCCCACGCTTTCCTCATTTCGGTAAAAGCTAGCTGTATCAACCAATCTGCCGCCGTTTTCAAGCGCATAAGCTACTGACTCTACCGCCGTATCGTCCAATAAGCTGTATGTGCCGAGTCCCAATATCGGCATCTCATACCCGCTGTTTAGTGTCACTGTTTTTGTTTCAAAATCAAATAAAATATCATTCATTCTATCATTTAACTCCTTTGACAGTTCTATAAACTCTGAAACAATTATATTGTCCTCGTTCTGCAAATCAGGTAGAGATTCCTCATTGCTCTGCAATGAGGAACCACAAGCGGTCAACGAAAACATCTGACATGTCATGATAGTAACCAATGAAATTACAATACCTCTATGTTTTCGCATAATTCATTCCCCTTATTTTAAATTAGCCTTAAAGAATTCTTCAAATTTATCAAAAGGGATACGGTCTACCCTGTCATACAGATCAATATGCTCCGCATCTTCCACAGTATAAATTTCCTTTGGCTCTTTTGCAGCATTGAAGGCGGTTTCACTGAAAAAACGGGAATGTGCCATGTCTCCTACCACAAACAGGATTGGTCTGGGAGAAATCTCGTCAATATAATCCAGCAAACGAAAATTCATCATTGCCATGTCGCTTGTTGTAGTAAAGCCTCCTCTTGCGTTTTCATGATGTCCACGTTTCAGCGCATAAAACCGGAACCACTCCGCACCGGGTTCTTCCATATCAGTGGGAACTTCGTCAATCGGCTCAGCCGGAAACATAGGCACATACTCCGGGTACCCGTTCTCAGCATCCACCCAGCGCTGACGGGAAATATGCTCTTTATTTGCCTGAATTTCCGCCTCATTCATGCCCATCCGGACAGCAACGCTCATATCATACATGCTTGCAGTGGCCACTGCTTTGATACGGGTATCACACTGTGTCGCAGATAGAGCAAAACCGCCAGAACCGCATATGCCGATTGCACCGATTCTCTCTCTGTCAACATAATCCTGCAATCCAAGATAATCCACAGCGGCACTGAAATTCTCTACAAAAATATCGGGAGAAGATACATTGCGAGGTTCTCCATCGCTTTCCCCCATAAAAGACTGGTCAAAAGCCAACGCAACAAAACCACGTTTAGCAAGTTCATTTCCATAAATACAAGGTCCTTGCTCCTTTACTCCGCCATAAGGCGCACCAATAATTAGAGCCGGATATTTCCAGTTCAAACTGGTATTCTTCGGCATATAGATGTCCGCTGCAATAGTCATGCCATAACGATTTTTATAAGATACGGATTTTCTGGTTACATTCTCACTTAATTCTGAAATATAATTTTTTCCCATGACTTATACTTCCTTTCTGTTATTGATTATCGTGTAGTATTATTTACCTGTCATACTGCATTCTTTCTGTTAATGAAAATAGGCTGAAATCTCCTCCATCCTTGCAACCTGATCCACATGGAAGGGACAACGCTTGTTACAATGCCCGCAGTGGGCACAGGCATCAGCCTTAACAGTGAGATTTTCATAATGACTTTTTGCCAATACATCGCCAGCTCTGGAAAGATCATAGTATTTGTTAATCAGCCCCACATCCAGCCCCATAGGACAAGGCTGACAATGATTGCAATAAACACATTTCCCCGATGCATCCTGTGGTGCAAAAGAGCCAATGACTGAATAATCTCTTTCTTCCGGTGCGGCATCTAAGAATCCAAGAATCCGTTTAAGATCATCCATATTACGAACACCGGGAAGCACAGTCAGAACACCCGGTTTATCCAAAGCATACTGAATACACTGATACTCCGTCAGCGCTTTCCCAAACGGGGAGGTTTCCGCTTTTAACAGCTGCCCTCCGCTAAATGCCTTCATCACGGAAATCCCTACCCCCTCTGCTTCGCAGCGGCGATACAGATTCATTCTTTCTGCCACACTGCCAACTGCATAACTGTCTTTCGCATAATTTGGTTCGGTGCCCCCTGCATAATCGTAAGCAGGATTGATGCTGAACATCAGCATATCCAAAATCCCCATATCAAGCACCTCGTTCACGAGAAGCGGGGTGTGGGAAGAAAGACCGATGTGCCTAATCACGCCAGCCTTTTTCAATTCTTTAATATAACCAATGATTCCAGCTTTTTCTACTTCATGCAGATCCGCCGATTCATCAATACAATGAAGGAATCCAAAATCAATATAATCTGTCTGCAGCGCCTTTAGCTGCCAGTCAACGGAACGTTTAATGATATCCAGGTTTGTTGTCCAGCCATACATTCCTGTTTCGTAATTTGCTCCAAAATGAATCTGGAAATATGCCTTATCCCGCATCCCTTTTACAGCCCGCCCATAGGCTGCAAAGGGTTTTGCTTCCGACGAAGCCATATCAAAATAGTTAATTCCATTTTCCATAGCGGCAGTTATTATTTTTTCGATTTCTTTTTCACTTGATGCCTGAATGGAACTGGTACCGATTCCAAGAACGCTGACCTGTTCCGTTCCCCTCGGCAGTTTTCGGTATTGCATAAATAGTTCCTCCTTTTAATAGCCGATTTCATCCAGCCAATTTTGTATTGTTTTCTGCGACTGTGATATATCATCACGGTACACACCCAGCACATTACTTTCGATCTGACTATTTGAAAGTACATCAGAAATATCTTTCACGCTTGACGCAAGTCCTCCCGTTCCATGGGAGCAGAACAGTACAACCTTCTTTCCGCTAAGATCATTTTCTTCCAAGAAAGAAAAAACAGCCATCGGCGCACTGTACCACCAGTTTGGGTAGCCTAAAAACACCGTATCATACTCTGAAATATCAGAAACCTTTTCCGTCAGCTTTGGTCTTGCATTTTCCGCTTTTTCATCCGCCGCCCGTTCAAGACAAGCATCATAATCTGCCGGATATGGTTCTTCCACCTTGATTGAAAACAGTTCTCCTCCAACTTCCTGCTGAATCCATGCTGCCATCTGCGCAACATTTCCCGGAGGCTGTACACTGGCTGATGCAGTGGCATCAACACCTGAAGTGTCTGCAACATTTTCTGACCATGTAAAATAAGCAATCAGTATTCTGTTCTCTTCCGAAATCTGCTGTCCATCTATGTTGTCAGCAGATTTTGATTCTGCCGCATTTTCTGTAGAGTTTGTTTCCGACATTGAAAGATCGCCGGATTTTTGCGAACTACAAGCGGCAAAGAAACACATCATGAAAAGCAGCAAAAATCCGACATTCCACCTTCTCACAGACTTTTTACCCATGCTTTCAATTCTTCCTGAGACAACAAGCCATTCAACATTTTTCCTTTCATCAGGATAGCGTCTGGACAGCTCGGTGCAAGTTTTTCATTTGTGTTTCCCATGCCGCTGCCGCCAGAAGTAGCAAAAGGAACGATGGTTTTACCTGAGAAATCATAACTCTCCAAAAAAGTGTTAATAATCGTTGGGGCAACATACCACCAGATAGGGAATCCGACAAACACCAGATCATACTGATCCATACCTTCCAGCTTCCCGGCAATTTCAGGACGGAATATCGGATCACTCATCTCCACACTGCTGCGGCTTTTTTTATTTGTCCAGTCCAGATCGGCACTGCTATATGGCACCTTTGGCTTAATTTCATACAGATCTGCTCCTGCCGCTTCTGAAAGTTTCCACGCTGCCTTTGCAGTCACGCCACTTGCTGAAAAATAGGCTACCAAAATTTTCTTACTCATAGTAATTTCCTCCGTAAATTATGTTATTGAACTTATTATAAATGAATCTATATTACCTGAAATGTTTTCCATTTCCCTGACTTTTGCCTCAAGAAGAAAATGACCGCCCGAATGCTCCAGTCACAAACCATTGCAATAGCAATCCCGATCACGCCCATTTTCAAAACAATTCCCAAGAGCCATGACAAAAGCAGACGCACTGCTATCGTGGATATAACCGAAACATACATGGTAAATTTCACATCACCTGCTGCCCGCAGCCCATTACTAAGCGCACCGGAAAAGGGATATGCTACTGCATTAAATACGTTATGGATTAAAACCAGCCAGATTACAAGCCGTTTGGTCTCCGGCTGCAAAGCATAAAATTTCATAAAGAATGGAGTCAGAAGAAAAATCAAAAGATTCCATGCCGATGAAAGCAAAATTGTGATCCTTGCCAGTTTCTTAAAATAATCGTCTGCCGCCTTTGTATCCCCATTTCCCATACACTGTCCAATGACGGTTATGAACACAGGCCCCATAGCGACTCCCGCCAGGGCAGCCAGTGACCAAATACTTTGTGCAACGCCATTTGCTGCAATCTGGTATGTTCCAAAAAGTGCAACAATGCTGCTTAGCGCCACCTTTACCAACTGGAAAACGCCATTTTCCATTCCGTTTGGAATTGCGATTTTTAGAATTTGTTTCATGAAATCCCCATTCCACCGAAAAATCCACTTGCAGCGATAGAACACTTCATTTTTTCTCTGAAAACAAAGTACTGTAATCATCACGGCTGAAAATGTCCGGGCAACCAGTGAAGGGTATGCAACACCTGCAACACCTGCACGCAAAACAAATACACCAATGAGATTTCCAATAACGTTGATGATATTGGAAATTACCGACAAATACATGGTCACACTGGTTTTTCCAATACTACGAAAAAGGGCAGCCCCGGCATTGTAAACCGCCAATGCCGGATAGGAATATGCAGAAATCCTAAGATATGTAATACAGGAGCGCATCACAGAATCTTCCACCTTGCCAAACATCAGACGGAGCATTCTTTCATTTCCAAGCAGAACTATCACTGCGATCAATATGGAAAAAATCGTAGAGAATGATAGAAGCTGACTGGCGGATTCTCCAGCGTCATCATTTTTCTTTCTACCGATATATTGGCTGATCACAACCGCCCCTCCGGATGCCAATGCTGTAAACAGATAAATAAAAATAGTATTGAACTGATTTACCAATGAAACACCGGATACTGCTGCTTCTCCGGCGTAGCTGACCACTAGTGTGTCCGCCATCCCTACAAGCATTATCAGCAGCTGCTCTAAAAACAGGGGAATAATCATAGCCTTCAAACTCTTATTTGAAAACAGAGCCGTTTGCTGATCCATGCTCTTTCCTCCTCCACTAAGATTTTACAATTTATTCCTTTCTTCTGCTCTGTGAGGTTATCTTTCTGATCCCTTTCACAGCATAAAAGCTGATAAAAACCCATAATCCCATCATTGCGGTATAATCTGCAAATACAAAAACTGCACTCTGTTCAAAATCAAAAAACACAAACTCCTGTTTAAGAAACATATAGGAGACAATATTTTCCTTATGGAAACAGTACGCTCCATACCCCGCAATAAAAATTGCTATAAAACGCAGCAGCCATACAAATGCAGCAGGGGTTTTCTTTCTGCTCCAAAGTCTGCGGAACAGTCCAAGGATCATGCGCCAATGAAACCCTAAATGAATACTCATCAGCACAAATCCCCAATAGGATGCCGCCAGATGCAAGGTTCTCGCTGTTGCCATCGGTCCGTGGATAGAAAGTCCCGCAAAGACATGACGGGACATCACAACTCCACTAAACCCCAAACACAGCATATCAATAAGAACGCTGATATTGATAAGTGTCTGCATTGCCCACAGCAGAGTATATTTTCCTTTGAACAGGCTCCCATACCACCTGATGTTCAGAATGTTATGCAACAGAAACAATACAAGCATTCCTGCTCCAAACCACTCATGAAGTTCCTGCCCGGTAATTTGATAGGACATTAGAAGAAACAGCAGCACTGTCATCAGGAAGTCAATTCCCATTTTAATTTTCATTTTTACCTTCAAATCGCATCTCCTTCTTCCTTTGTCCATATCTGATATTCTGGTTATTCTTCAAAACTCAAGCCAAGACCGTTTACCCATTCCATCACTTCATCTTGGGAATCACTTCCGCTTAGGCGTTCACCAGAAAGCCACTGTGCTCCGTTTGTAAGCTGTTCCAGATTGACTGCACTGGAGCCCATACCACTTCCTCCGGATGTACAGAAAGGTACAATGGTTTTACCGGAAAAGTCATAGCTCTCCACGAAAGTGCTGACAATTCTCGGCGCTTCTCCCCACCAGATAGGGTATCCGATGAATACAATATCATATTGTTCCATATTCTCCACACTGCCGGAGATAGCAGGACGGGCATCCGGATCATTCATCTCAATGGTAGTGCGGCTGTTATTATCATTGTAGTCAAGATCTGCATCGGTGTAAGGTTCTTCCGGAACAATCTCATAAATATCCGCATTCAGACCGTTTGCGATATGCTCTGCCACGCCCTTTGTAGTCCCCGTTGCAGAAAAGTAGGCAACCAAAGCTTTATGATTCTGTACATCCTGATTGTCCGTATTCTCCACATCTGTACCGTTTTCCGCAGATTCAGTATCAGCTTTGCTTTCCACAGAAGTATCTTCTGTAGACGGCTGCTCTGTCTGGCTTGCAGAGTTTCCACAAGCTGCAAGTCCCAAAATCATAACCAAAGAAAGTAAAATAGCGATTGTTTTTTTCATCATAAATACCTCCGTTTTTTATTCTGCAAGAGAGAAGATGACTTCCTCCTGACTGTCAAGATTGTTAAATACAGAAAGATCAGAAGTGACTCTGCCAATAGGGATAACATCTACCGAAAGAATTGGATCGTCTGTTTGTGCATAGAAAATGGCCATATTATGGTGTGCCTCGCAATAGGTAATATCACCATTCTCAAAATTCTTCTGACCGCCTTCCAAATGCTCTGGATAGAACTCAACCCCTCCATAGTATTCTCTGCCACCGTAACCCACCATGGAAATTGTCAACGGAAAATATGTTTTGATTTCTTCTGCCAGTTCTGTATCGTATAGGACTCCATCTAAACTAACTTCACCAACCGTAATCTTGATAGGAGTTCCTGTTTGTACTTCAGATTTAGATATTCCTATATCTGCAAGCCATGATGAAACGGTATCCTGTGCATTTGGAACATCTTTTGCTTCAATCGCAATACCCTCTAAAGAAACTGCTGCATGGCTTGCTTCTGCAATAGTCTGATAGCTGCCGCCCGCCCCATAGCCGTCATGGGTACAGAAAGGGATAACTGTTTTTCCGGTTAAATCATACTCATTCAAAAAAGACAGCACTGCCTGCGGAACATCCGTTGCCCATACCGGATAACCCACAAACACCGTATCATAGGCGGAAATATCCAGATTGCTTTCTTTAAGCTCCGGCAAATAATTACTACTCATTTCATCATGGTTTACATCCCGCAATTCATCAAAATCTGCCGTATAAGGAGTAACCGTTTCAATCCGGTGCAGATCTCCGCCCACATTCTCCGCTATCATATTAGCAACATACTCTGTTGTACCATAACGAAGATCATTATCCACTACGATGCTTGCAGAAGCTGTGGCATCCACATCGGAGGGGTATTCTGTATTACCCCAGCGTGAGAAATAGACGATTAAAGTGTTATTGGCCGATTGTTCGCTTTCTGTGCTTTCAGGTTCCGAAACTGTATTGGACACTGAAACGCTATCTTGCTGAGAAGATGGACTTGTAATTTGTTCGCCGCTTTCCAGTGATGGTTCTGTGCTGCTACAAGCAGTCAGCATAAAAAGCAGAGAAAAAACAAACAGAATAGATAAAAATTTTTTCATATGTAGCCTCCTCATTAAATCGCAGCCTCTTTATCTTTGTGACAAAAATCCTTGCTGTGCCAGCATTTCCGGTACCTCCGGGTAATGACAGTAAGGAGGCCGGTAAAAGTCTGCGGTCATTTCGGTCCAATTCCCGCTCCGGCTGTTCCACGGTCTCTCTCGCAGATATACGGCGTACTGCTCGTCATACTGCTTCAGCAGTCCTTTCAGGTCAGAATTATATTTTTCCTCAAAGCAGACCGCTTCTTTCGGCAAACGGGGCTTCTGCGCAGGTTCTTCCGCCGGATACCCCACACATAAGCCAAGCATAGGCACAACATATTTGGGCAGATTCAGTTCCCGTATCGCCTCGAAAGCATGAAGCCGAATGTCCCCAATCGGTACGGTGCCCAGACCAAAGGATTCGGCGGCAACCACCGCAGTTCCCAGAGCGATTCCTACCTCGTTTGCCCCAACAATCAGGTTGTCGATCTGGCTTACAACGGAATCAAACTCCTGACCGTTTTCCTTACAAGCCAGCCAAGTGCGGTAAAAGTCTGCGCAAAACACCAGAAAAACAGGAGCCTGCGCAATATGTTTCTGACCGCCGCACAACTCCGCAAATTTTTTCCGTCGTTGCTGCTCCTGCACAACAATAACGGATATGTGTTGGAGATTTACCCAGTTCGGGGCTGCCTGCACTGCTTTTAAGATTTCATCCAGTATTTCCTTCTCTATTGGTCTGTTCTGATACTTTCGGATAGACCGATGCGATAATAAAGTTTTCATTATTACTCCCATTTAATTTTTCACTTCCTCTTATTGTTATTTTTTTATTTTACAGATCATATAATCGATTGCATCAAGTGACTGCTGCTTTTCATGTACCTCATCAAGCAATTTGTACCGATATTTTCGCAGCATCTTTATCTGCATTCCCTGATCTTTACATCCGGAAATTTGGGCAATTTCTTCTTTGCTTAATCCGGCGTTTGTAAGGGAATCATAATCCGGTTTCATGAAATGGCTCTCCCTCCTAAATAAAAAATGTAGGTGTCGAAATTGAAACTATCTGCTTCATCTCTACACCTACATTATAATTTTGTGCTTATATTATATCAAATACCTAGTTTTTATGGCTTATCAATGCCTAAAAAGCATTGAATATGTTTGATGAATTTTGTGGTTGCTAAGCTAAACGGCTGACCACGTTTCCATGCTAATACACTTGTTGCTGTAAGTGGCGGTTCAAGCGGTCTGAATGTAACCTTTGATTGATCCCAGAAGGGTACAGCCCCTTCAATCACCAATGAATATGCCAAGCCTCCATTCACCATAATTGCGCTGTTCGTACTTAAATTGCTGGTAAAAACAATATTCAGTTTCTCATAGTGGGTGCCAAACCAGCTTGCCAATTCACTCTGCACATTCATACGCCGCGGAAGAATCAACGGCAATGCGGACAAATCCTTTGCGGTTACAGTGTCTTTCCTGGAGAGCGGATCATCCGGGCGCATCAGAACCACCCATTTTTCTTTTATATTCAGGCGGATAAAATCGTACTTTTCCATATCAATCGGCTCAAGAAGCAAACCAATATCCAGTAGTCCCTTATCCATTTGTTCCTTTACCAAATCTGCCGTGGCTGTAAAAATATCAAAAGTAACACGGGGATATTTCTGACGAAAGGATTCAATTATTTTAGGAAGAAGTTGTACGGCTGCAATTTCTCCACACCCAATAGAAATTTTACCTTCCACCTGTTCCTCTTGCTCCACTAATTCTTTTTCTGTCTTATCTACAAGCTGTAAAATTTCTTCTGCACGACGGCGAAGAAGTATTCCTTCATTTGTCAATTTAATTTTCCGTGTCCCTCTATCAAACAGCTTTACACCAATATCTTCCTCCATCTGTGAAAGCTGACGGGAAAGTGTCGGCTGCGTGATATGTAAAACTTCTGAGGCTTTTGTAATGCTTTCTTCCCTTACTACAGTCAGAAAATATCGAAGAACTCTAATTTCCATCAGTAATACCTCCTAAATCTGCCATGCTTAATAAACATATTTTAACTTATATATACTTTAGAAGCAAGATAACCAACCATTATTCTTAATACTTCTTATTTTTGCAGACTTAACATTTGATATTATACTTCACCGCAAAACATTGCATCTTTTTTCTCAATTCTGGCTCAATTTTCCCTCAATGTCTTTTTCCCACATTTTTCGTATGCTTATCCCACAGCAAGCAGTACCACTCTGGTACAGCCTACTGAATCAATCAATACAAAAACGGAGGTATTTTTATGCGAGAACTCAGAAACACAAAAATCATCGCTGTAGATCATGGCTACGGCAATATCAAGACTGCTAACACAGTCACACCAACAGGCATCAAAGCCTATGAAACAGAACCGATCTTCACTGGAAACATTTTGGAATATAACGATATATTCTATCGAATCGGAGAAGGACACAAAGAATTTATTCCCGACAAAGCAATAGATGAAGAATATTATCTTCTGACTCTCATGGCAATTGCAAGGGAACTGAATGTTTTTTCCATTCAGGAAGCAGAGGTGCATCTGGCAGCAGGCCTTCCTCTGACATGGATTAGAAACCAGCGGGAAGAATTTCGTTCCTATCTGCTCCAGAATCCAGAAGTCCATTACCGATTTAACAGCAAAGAGTATCATCTCCGTTTTGTGGGATGCAGCCTTTACCCACAGGGATATCCGGCTATCGTAAACCGACTTGGAGATTTCAAGGGAACAAATCTTCTTGCAGATATCGGAAACGGAACCATGAACATTCTATATATCAACAATAAGAAAGCTCAGGAAAGTCGGTGCTGGACAGAAAAGTTTGGCGTAAACCAATGTATGATTGCCGCTAAAAACGCTGTTCTGGACAAATTCGGAGTAAAGATTGAGGAATCAACCGTAGAGCAGATTCTACGTTTTGGAACCGCTGACATTTCAGCGCCTTATCTGGATTGTATTACTGCTGTTGTTAGACAGTATGTCACAGATATTTTTGCCACACTCCGCAAATATGAATACAATCCTGACCTGATGCGTCTGTATGTGGTCGGAGGCGGTGGATGCCTGATCCGTAACTTTGGAACGTATGACAAATCACGAGTTACCATCCTTGATGATATCTGTGCCACTGCCAAAGGTTATGAATCTCTGGCTTATATGAGCCTGAAAAGGAGGGGATAAGTCATGCAGAACAATATCCGCAACACGAATCTGCGGTTTAATCTGGACAAAGATCCGCAGCGGAAAGCCTGGGAATATTTACAGACAATGGATAGACAGAATTTTAAATCTTACAGTCAGGTAATCTCCATTGCACTGGTAGATTATTTTGACCGCTACTACCACACTCAGGCTGATCCCTATCTGGAAACAAGGGAACGGGAAGAACTTTTTGTGAAACAGATTGTAGAAGCAGTGGAAAACAGCCTGAAACAGTCATTGCCACTTTTTCTTTCCGGGCTGACTGCAGGCATGGCACAAAGGGAGCCCCAAATCAGGCCATCCTTTCCAACACCTGAAAACACACAGTCGGATCGTGATGTAGACTGGGATTTTCTTGGAGAATAAACCATTGTGATTGGAGGTGAACACATGACGGACTTTCTGACAGCAGACACAAACCTGCCATCTTATATGATGTTTCCCCGTTTTCTTCTGGACATGGAAATAAACGAAACTGCAAAAATACTTTATATGATCCTGCTTGACCGGGCAAGACTTTCCCAGAAAAACGAGGGCTGGTCAGATACAGATGGTCATGTGTTCATCTACTTTACGATTGAAGCACTGGCAGATGTTCTTCACAAAAGCCAGATGACGGTTAAAACTGCCCTGGCAGTACTGGAAAAACAGGAGCTTATCTTCCGAAAACGGCAGGGACCCGGACAACCCAATCGGATTTATGTAAAACTCCCGAAAGAAACCATCAGCTACACAGACAGATTTCTTTCCCTAAGACAGACAGAAAACTTTCCTATTGACAGACAGGATTCTTTCCCCGATACAGACAGAAAACTGTCTGGTAATAAGAAAGAGAGAAATAAAAAGAATCTAACAATAAGAGGGAGCAAAGAGTCACGCTCACCCTATGGAAAATTTCAAAATGTTTTTCTGTCAGAGAAGGAGCTGGAAGATATCCGGCAGACAATACCTGACTGGCAGGATTATATGGAACGCTTATCCGGTTATATGGCTTCTACCGGAAAGCAATACCAAAACCATGCAGCTACCATCATCAGCTGGGCAAGACAGGATCATCCCACTTCCCGACAAAGAAACTACGAAAGCGAGGAATACGAGACATTATGACAAAATTTACAGAAAAACCAACAGCCATAACACCAAACAGAGAACTTCAGTCTGATGAATATTTTAACGAAACAGACTGCCTGATTTACTGTTCCAAATGCAAGACGCCAAGGCAGTGCAGACATGAATTACAAGGAAAGGTTCTTATTCCTTCCATCCGCTGTAAGTGCCAGCAGGAGATCTTTGAGCAGAAGGAAGCCCAGAGAAAACTCCATGAAAAACAAATGGAAATTGAGCATCTCAAAACCAGCGGCTTACAAGACAAAGCACTCTATGACTACACTTTTTCCAGAGATAACGGCATCAATCCAGAAATAAAACTGGCACACAATTATGTAGACAACTGGGAAGAAATGAAAGCTAATGCTTCCGGACTTCTCATCTGGGGCGATGTAGGCACCGGAAAATCTTTCTTTGCAGGTTGCATTGCCAATGCCCTTCTGGAAAAAGGTGTACCTGTACTGATGACCAACTTTTCCAGGATTCTGAATACACTTACCGGGATGCATTTTGAAGACAGGAATCAGTTCATCAACAGCTTAAACCGCTACAGTCTTCTGATTATTGACGATCTCGGAATTGAGCGTAACTCTGACTTTGCACTGGAACAGGTATTTAATGTGATCGACAGTCGTTACCGCAGTAAAAAGCCCCTGATCATAACGACCAATCTCACTTTGTCAGAGCTGAATAACGCCGCTGATATCGCACACAAACGAATTTATGACCGGATTCTGGAGAGATGTGTTCCCATCCGTATCAATAACCGAAATATCCGTCAGGACAATGCAGTAGCTAATTTAAAGCAAGCGAAAAAAATCCTGTTGGATAATCATGCTTCAAACCAGAGTTGAAACAAAGCAGTATCTCACAATAACTATTTTTCACTGACAGTAGTGCTACTTTCTTTTCTTATTTATCACCAGAAACATGCCGCTGTCAGTTATCTAAAACCATAGTACCAAACCATAAAATTTTAAAACTAAAACGCCCGGATACGGGCATAAAAAGGAGGTGCCAGATATGGCAAATAACAAAACAATGACAGCCGAAGAAAAAGCACTTTTACAAGCAAAACACCGTCTTGAAGAAGCTGAAGCAAGAAACCGCAAAAAAGAGCGTAATTCCAGAACACGCAGATTGATTCAAGATCGGAAGAGCACACGTCTGAACTCCAGTCACTTAGGCATCTCGTATG
>OMGX01000666.1_pt1 | contig 18551 bp, 15 predicted proteins | sample 1674381 | NCBI WGS metagenome assembly OMGX01 (sample SAMN05578582, study PRJEB25193) | human gut metagenome | biome: Human Microbiome; feature: human-associated habitat; material: feces | host: Homo sapiens | place: USA:Birmingham | reverse complement strand
CTGGAGTTCAGACGTGTGCTCTTCCGATCTAAGAGCTCCCAGAAGGATACCGCCCAGGATCCCCATACTCCTGCACAGTTTTTTCTTTTCCGGAAGCTCTTTTTTCAGATTCTCCAGCGCTTCTGACAATTCCGTCTCAAATACTTCTATTTGACGGATCTGCATTTCCCTGTCCAGATAACCAAGACGGCCGCCAAAAGAAAAGACTGTTTCCTTTTCTTCTGCAGAAAGAGCTGTCTCGGTCAGGATTTTTTCCGCACAGTCCCGAAATATACTTCCAAAAGGTCTGCCCTGAGCGTCTTTCATAGAAGCGGACACACACATAAGAAAATCCCTGTAGGTGCCTTCCATTTTACCGGCAGTTTCCAGAAAAGCCTCCGGAAGAGACGAGTTCCCACATCTTACAGCTCCCTTCAGATATGCTGCAATCTGAAGAAAAATCCTCAGTTCCTGCTCTCTTCTTGTAAACTCCATGCTTTTTGAAAAACCAATGCCTGTTCCTGCCAGAAAAATCAAAAAAATCCCTGCCGCCTTCAGCATGGATTTCCTCTTTCGTCATAAATTCCCCGGATGATCCCGGCTCTCTGCTCTTTTCCAAGAAGGATATACCTTTCAAACACTTTCATCTTTCTGAGACGTCCAAAAAAAGGAGTAGAAAAAATCTCCTCCAGGCTTGCCCCATGAGCAGTGGCGATCAGCTTACATCCGCTGTAGATCACAGATTCCACCGCTTTAAAATCTTCTTCCCTTCCAAGTTCATCCACTGCGACTACAGAAGGGGACATAGAGCGGATCAGCATCTGCATCCCATGAGCTTTTGGGCAGCCGTCCAGCACGTCTGTCCGGATTCCAAGATCATTCTGGGGTATTCCCTGATAACAGCCTGCAAGCTCGCTTCGCTCATCCACCACTCCTACCGTTACTCCCGGAATCTTTCCGGATCCGTTGCTCAGCTGGCGGATCATATCTCTGAGCAAAGTAGTTTTCCCACATCTTGGCGGAGAGATCAAAAGTGTATGGGCTGTCCAGTTTTCTTTCCGGATATGTTCCATGACCGGATCTGCACATCCTTGTATTTCATGAGCCAGCCGGAGATTGATGCAGGATATATATTTCATTCCCCTGATCCTGTCTCCATCCAGGATCACCTTTCCGGTAACGCCGACCCTGTGTCCTCCCTGTACGCTCATATAGCCCTGGCGGAGCTCATCTTCATAAGCATACAGGGAATATCCGCTGACATACTCCAGCGTTTCTTTCAGATCCTCTCTGGTAACCAGATACGGTTCCCGTCCTCTGGTACGCAGAAAGCATTCTCCTCCATCGTAGATCAGAAACATCGGACGTCCTGCCCGCAGACGGATCTCGTACAGCTTTTCATAATCCAGATCCGCCTGAAGAAGAAGCCTTCGGATATTTCCGGAAAACAGATTCTGAATCTGACTTGCCTCTATGGTCCTCACCCCTCTTTACACATAATATATGTGGGCGTTCCCATTTTAGTACAAGTTTTTATGGAAGACTGATCTCAACTTTTTCCCAGCGGATATCCAGAGGATCTGCAGACCACAGCGCCCCGCTGTAGCCCGGCTCCATATCCAAAATCACATGATGTCCTTTTTCCATAGGTATTTTTCGGAAATCTTTATAAAATCCCTCTCCGGTCCATTTCGTGTAAGCTTCTCTCAGAACCCACTGTTCAAAAAAGGCAGCTGAAACATCCTCTGCTCCGATTATTTCCGAAACCATCTCAGAAGGAACAAGTTTCTGCAGCATTTTTTCAAAATTAACCTGTTTATGCTGCTGGATATCAATTCCAACCTCCTGATCCGCCATAACGCACACCACATATTTTCCTGAATGACTGATATTATAATGAAGTTTCGGACGCAATGTAAAAAACGGTTTCCCATGCTCTCCCTTTGCTCTTGGTTCAAAAGACAGCTTCAGACCATACTCTCTGTACAGAGCCTCCTCCAGAAGTTTCTCGCCTGTCATATGCTCCATATTTTTTTTCTCATACTGCCCTGGTATTTCTGTTATGTAGATCACTGCTTCCATCTTCCTGCCTCCTTTAAAAATCTTGATGCTTCCCTTTCTTTTTCGTATTGCTGCTTCATCCAGCAGAGAGTCAGCTGCTTTCTTGCCCGTGTCATTCCCACGTAAAACAGTCTTCGCTCTTCTTCAATGGCTGATTCCAGAACAGCTTTTTTATAGGGAATGCTTCCCTCATTTATATTCAGGATATAAACCTTATCATACTCCAGGCCTTTTACTCCGTGCATGGTAGAGATCAGAACTCCCTCCTGCTCTCTGGACTGTTTTTTTGCCTGTTCACTGAGTTTTCTTGTGTAATCTTCTATATGATCTTCCCATTCCTTCAGACTGTTCATGCCCCTGGCACTTTCTGACAGCCGGTCCAGGATCTCCAGCAGTTCTTCTGGTTTTATTTTACGATACTGCGCATATTCATGCAAGTATTCTTCATACCCCATACCTTTCCTGATAAAATTTATGGCAGCAAAAGGAGGCAGACCTTTCAGTATCCTTAAATGTGTTTCCAGTGTGGTGATACGGTCGCACATCCAGTCTTTGTCCTTATAGAACTCTTTCAGCTGAGAAAAAGACAGTTCATAGGAGACTGCAAGAGCATCCCGGGAAATATATCGGTTCGGCCGGTTCATGATCTCAAGAAAGTTTTTCCTGCTGTTCTCTCCTGCTGCCAGCTTCATATAGGCAATCATGTTTCTGCAGATCCAGTGCCTGAAAAGATTGGGAAGAGTCTCTTTCATGGTAAAAGGCACCTGTCTTTCCATCAGTGCTCCCACCAGTCCTTCCGCCTCCTGATTTGTCCGGAGCAGTATCGCCGTATCCCGGATATCCTCTCCTCTGTCCATCCTGTCCTTCAGCTCTCCGGCAATGGTCATATATTCTTCTCTGGGATTGGGAAATTCCTGAAACTTTACCGGAGTCCCTTCTTCGTTTGGAGTAGAAAGATCTTTTTGAAAACGGGTCTTATTGTTTTCTATGACTTTTATAGCAGACGCCAGGATCCGCTTCGTACAGCGATAATTCATATTCAGCACCACTGTTTCTGCTTTTGGATAATCCTTTGTAAAATTCAGCATAATCTCCGGCCTGGCTCCCCGGAAATGATAAATAGACTGATCGTCATCCCCCACAATAAAAAGATTGTCTTCCGGCTTTGCCAGCAGTTTTACAATATCATATTGAAGCTGATTGATGTCCTGAAACTCATCCACCAGGATATAACGGAATTTTTTCTGCCAGGCCGCCAGGATATCCGGTCTTTTTATAAAAAGATCGTAGCAGTACAGGATCATATCATCAAAATCCAGCTTTCTCCTTGCAGTGCAGATGCTCCGATATCCCTGATAAATACGCCGGAATATTTCATCCGGACAGCAGGAAGAATAATAGTGCTCCAGCGAGATCCGATTTCCCTTTACCACACTGATCTCTTTGGCGATCTCTTCCGAAAAATCACCTTCCTCTGCCAGTTCCCCTCCATGCTCCAGGAGCAGTTCCTTCAGAATTCCGTATTTTTCCTCATCAGAAAGAATATTCTCTGCCGTAAATCCATACGCCTGCTTCAAAATACCATAAAACACACCATGGAAAGTACCAAATGTCACTGGCGTCCGTTCCTGTCCGGTAAATTTCAAAAATCTTTCTTTCATTTCCCGGGCTGCTGCTCTGGAAAAAGTCACAACAAGAACAGAGGCCGGTGAGATCCCGCCTTCTCCTGTCATATATGCAGTTCTTTCTACGATTACTGAGGTTTTCCCCGATCCGGGGCCTGCCAGAACCATCATCGGTCCTGACAGGTGGGCGATCGCCCGTTTTTGAGATGGGTTACGTTCCATATAAGTCCGTTCTTAACTGAGTTTTTCGATTGCTGCTTTTACGCGTTTAATAGTTTCTTCTTTGCCAATGATCTCCATGATCTCTGTCGCACCGGCAGGTGTCATCTGTTTGCCGGATACTGCAGTACGCAGCGGCCACATCACGTAACCGTTTTTGTATCCTTTTTCTTTCACAAAAGCGCTTAAAGACTCAAAAAGAGGATCATTCTTATAGTCTTCCTGGGCTTCCAGAACAGGAAGCACTTCTTTCAGAACTGCAAGCGCAGTTTCCTCTGTTGTTTTCATTTTCTTATGGCAGTACATAGAAGCATCATACTCCGGAACCTCTTCAAAGAAATCAATCAGGGCCGGAATATCCGGGAATACTTCAATCCTGGTCTGTACCATTCCTGAGATCTTACGGAAGTCATACTCTTTTTTCAGAACTTCCTTCATATAAGGCAGAGCCTTTTCATAAAAAGCTTCCGGATCCATTTTTTTGATATACTCTCCATTCATCCAGCGAAGTTTCTGAATGTCAAAAACTGCAGGAGATTTGCTGATATGATGATAATCAAACGCCTCCACCAGTTCCTCAAGAGAAAAGATTTCTCTGTTTTCCTGGGGACTCCATCCCAGAAGCGCCACAAAGTTTACAATAGCTTCTGTCAGAAATCCCTGATCCAGAAGATCTTCATAGGAAGAATGTCCGGAACGTTTGCTGAGCTTCTGATGATCCTCATTGGTGATCAGAGGACAATGTACATACACCGGGATATCCCAGCCAAATGCCTCATAAATGCGGTTGTATTTCGGTGCGGAGGAAAGATACTCGTTTCCACGCACCACATGGGTAATTCCCATCAGATGATCATCTACCACATTAGCAAAATTATATGTTGGATATCCATCAGATTTGATCAGGATCAGGTCTTCCATCTCCTCATTATTTACCGTAATATCTCCATAGATCACATCATGGAAAGTTGTGGTTCCTTCTGTAGGCATATTGAATCGGATCACATGAGGTTCTCCTGCAGCAAGCCGTCTCTCGACTTCTTCTTTCGGAAGATTCAGACAACGTTTGTCATAAATAGAAATTTCCTTTCCTGCAACCACTCTCTTCATGGATTCCAGCTCTTCCTGACCGCAGAAGCAATAATAAGCATCTCCCTGCTGGATCAGCTGCTGTGCATATTTCAGGTAAATTCCGGATGCCTGACGTTCACTCTGTACATAAGGACCTACTCCGCCGTCCTTGTCCGGTCCCTCATCGTGAAGCAGCCCTGTTTTTTCCATGGTGCGGTAAATAATATCTACTGCTTCCTCCATGTAGCGTTCCTGGTCTGTATCCTCAATACGAAGGATAAAATCTCCGCCTTCATGCTTGGTGATCAAATATGCATAAAGAGCTGTACGCAGATTTCCTACATGCATCCTGCCTGTTGGGCTGGGTGCAAATCTTGTTCTTAATTTAGTCATGCTATCTCTCCTGTTCCCATTTTTTATTACAGCAGCTGCTCAAAAATTTTGCCGCAGCCGCTATGTAATTACGTCTTATCAATGAAAGACCCTGAGACATCTCTGCCTCAGGGAATTTTTCTCAATTATGCTTCGATGCCACGGTTTTTCAGATATTCGATCACATCGCCAACGGTAGCCAAATCTGCAAGCTCTTCTGCCGGGATTTCAATATTGTACTCATCCTCCAGAGCCATTACCAGCTCAAAAAGATCCAGGGAATCTGCTCCCAGATCATCTTTAAAAGAAGTATCTGCTGTAATTTCATTTTCATCACAGCTTAACTGCTCTGCGATCATTTTTCTCATTTCTTCTAACATTGCTCTCTTCTCCTTTTATCAAACATGATACTTTGATGTGGAAAGTATATATTCTACAGAACTTTTTGTCAATAGATTTCAGGGATTTTCTCCCCAGGCTTCATACATCCTGAAACCGTATCTGCCGGGCGACGCTCAAGGCAAGTCCCATCTCTGCCATCAAAAACATGATGGACGTACCTCCATAACTGATAAACGGCAGGGTGACACCCGTATTAGGCATCATATTTACCACGACCGCAATATTAAAGATCACCTGCAGTGAAATATGAATAAATACTCCGCTTACCATCAGCGATCCAAACATATCCGGCGCATTCTGTGCAATAAAAAACAGTCTGTAAAGAAGATAGGAAAACAAAAGCAGCACCATAATCCCACCGGCAATTCCAAGCTCTTCACATACAATGGAAAAGATCATATCGTTCTGTGCTTCCGGAACGCTGCCCAGTTTCTGGATACTGTTTCCCAGACCTCTTCCCAGAAAACCTCCGGATCCAATGGCATAAAGAGCCTGAAGAGTCTGGTATCCGTCTCCATCAGCAAAGTCCTCCGGATGCAGCCATACAAGAATACGGCCAATACGAAAGTTTTCATTGGTTTCCGGATCTACCGTTGCATACAAAAACAGCACCAGTCCCAGTATCAGCACGACTCCCACTGCACCTATAAGCAGAAAAGGCTTTACTTTGGGATGTGCTACAAAGATCAGCCCTGCCGTAATGCCAAAGATAATGATAGCGGTACTCAGGTTGTCGGTGAAGACATAAGCGCCTCCTGCCAGAACAAGTCCTGCCAGTCCCAGTATCATACATGCCTTCAGTGTCTGGACCTGCCTTCCCATCTTTATGATCATATAAGGCAGACAGACAATCACCGCGATCTTGGCGATTTCCGAGGGCTGAAACTGAATTCCGATCTTCAGCCACCTTTTTGCACCGTTTACCACAACCCCCAGAGGAGTAAAACGTACCAGCGCCATCAGAATAAAAGCCGCTCCATACAGAACTGTTACAAATTTTGTAAGAATATGATAATCTATCTTGGATATGAGGATCATAACTACAATACATCCTGCACTGATAAATGCCTGCTTTTTAAAAAAATACATATCGTCCCCATACCTTACTTCAGCCATATAAGCGCTGGTACTGTAAAGCATGATAAGACCGAAGCAGGTCAGAAGGATTACCACTGCCAGAAGGCTGTAGTCATAATAATCTGCTTTTTTTCTGCTTACGGGTTTCTTTTTTCTTTTTTTCTGTTCAGCCAGCTTTTTCCGCTGTACTGTATCTGCCATGAAAACACCTGTTTCTTTCTAAAAACTCTTTCTGCTGCCTGATTCCTGGTAAAAAAAACAGAAGCTCCTGTTTTTCTTTACCTTCTGACTTTTCATTATAACAAAATCCCCTGCACTGTACAAGTCTGTGAGAAATTGTTCACAGATTTGTAAAAAGCAGGGATTTTTCTTATACCAGTTTTCCGGAAGCTTCTGCAATCTCCAGCAGCTGCCGGTTTTTTTCATTGGCAGGGCCAAATATATCTACGCAGCAGATTACACGGCTGCAGGTTTCCATTAATTTCTTAGCTTTCTGAAAATTTTCCTCACTGATCACAGAAAACGGCTCTTCCTCCACTACTTCTGCTGCCAGAACCTTTGCCACCTGGTGATCCAGGTCATTTTTATGAAGAACTCCTGCCGCAAAAGGAATTCCGGCACGCTGCAGTTTCCGGTAGACAGGAATCCCTTTTCCGTTGCCTCCGATCACAAAAATATCCGGTTTTCCATTAGGCGGCTCCATTTCCAGGCAGCCAAATGAAGCATTGTAGCTTCCTGCTGTGATCCCATACAGATGATGGATATATTCTGAAGTAAAAATATCTTCCGGAGTGCCATATTTTTCGATCCGGTCTCCATGAACACAGATCACCGAATCTGATATCTTCTGTGCCAGATCCAGTTCGTGCAGAGACATCAGGACTGCTGTATTTTTCTTTACTACCATATCCTTAAGGATTGTCAAAAGCTCCAGCTTATGACGGATATCCAGAAAAGACGTGGGTTCATCAAGAACAATGATTTCCGGTTCCTGGCAGATTGCCCGGGCCAGAAGGATTCTCTGTCTCTGGCCATCACTGACAGCTGTAAAATCCCGGTCTTTAAAATCAGCGGCATGGACTAATGCCATAGCCTCATGAACCTTTTCCCAGTCTCTTTCACTGAGGATTCCCAGCGTTCCTGTATATGGATAACGGCCGGTGGCTACAATATCCTCACAGGTCATAAGTTCCGGACGCAGTCTCTCCGTCATAACTACTGCCAGCTTCTTTGCAACTTCTTTGCCTGACATACGGTTCATCTGTTCACCGCCCAGGTATACGGTTCCGCCCACCAGCTTCAGCTGTTTTGTCATACTTTTCAGAATTGTAGATTTTCCTGCGCCGTTTGGACCGATCAATGTAAGGATCTCGCCTCGTTTCAGACGGATTTCTATATTCCGGATCAAAGGCTTTCCGTCATATCCCACTGTCATCTGTTCTGTCTGTACATAAAATTCATTCATTGCGCTGTCCTCTTTCTTCGGATCATGATATAAATGACAACCGGCGCCCCAAACACTGCAGTCACCGAACTGATGCTGAGCTCTGTAGGGGCAAATGCAGTTCTGGCGATCAGATCGCAGAAAAGACAGAATACGGCTCCTCCCAGGAAGCATGCCGGGATCACCAGAAGAGGCCTGGCTGTTTTTAAAAGGCTTTTTACCAGATGGGGAACCGCGATCCCTACAAAAGAGATCGGACCTGCAAAGGCCGTTACACAGGCAGACAGGATACTGGATAACAGGATCAGAGCCACCCGGAACACCTTAATATTCACTCCCATATTCTGTGCATAGCTTTCTCCCAGCTGATAAGCCCCGATAGGCTTTGACATGAGAAATACCACTGCCGAGGCAGTCAGTACCACCACAGACATCACTCTTACGTTCTCCCAGTCCATTCCGGAAAAGCTTCCCAGTGACCAGTTATGGAGGTTTACAATATTTGAGTCATCAGCAAAAGTGATCACAAAATCTGTGATTGCCGAACAAATGTACCCGATCATGATGCCGCTGATAATAAGAGCTGACATCTGCTTTACTTTTTTTGCCACAAGAAGCACAAAACCCATAGAGATCATAGAACCGGCAAAAGCCGCCAGAATCAGAACTGCCGAAGAAGCCACCATCGATCTTCCTAACAGGAATATCATCACAAGAGATACCACCAGCTTTGCTCCGGAAGAAATTCCAAGTACAAAAGGGCTGGCAATGGGATTTCCAAAAAAAGTCTGAAGAAGAAATCCTGATACAGACAATGCACCTCCAAGGATCACCGCAGAAATAATTCTTGGAAGACGAATCTCCCACACAATATTCCGTGCTGTTTCCTCTCCCCCTCTCATAAACAGAATATCAATGATTTCTCTTACAGAAATGGGGATGCTGCCGGAATTGATGTTCCATATGATAAATAAGATCAGCAGCAAAAACAGAAAGCCAAAGGCCGCCCAGTATCTGAAATGTAGCTTTTTACGCATGATTTTGTCCTTCCTGTATCAATATTTATTTCAGCTTATGCATAAAGGTCAGAGAGTCCAACGTTTCATCCTCCGATGTCAGCATAGTATGGATATCCTCGATCATCGTTCCCAGCTCCAGTGTTTCCTGGAACAGATTCTGCTCCGTACACCATACGTTTCCATCCTTTACAGCTTTAAAATCTCCCAGAAGAGAGCTTTTCGCCAGCAGTTGGGAAATATCCGTCAGCTCTCCGTCGATGGTACTGTTATAGATTATGTAATCTGCATCTTTTGCAGAGGCATAGAATTCCTCCATCTGCATATTCATAGTGGAAAGTGCATTATCTTTTTCTCCAAGATCCCGAAAAATATATTCTCCTCCCGCCAGATCGATCATTTTTGCCACATAATCATTAGATTTACGCACATTGGCAGCGCCTACCGAGTTAATATAAAAAAATGCAACCGTCTTTCCTGTATTCCGGCTGTCCTGAATCTTTTCCAGCTTCTCTGCCTGCTGCTGAAAAAGCTGCTCCGCTTCTTTTTCTTTGTCCAGAAGCACGGCATAAAGTTTCAGCCATTCCGTCCGTCCCAGAGGGTGTGATTCATAGCTGGAGTGTTCTACAAGGACCGGGATCCCAAACTGTTCCAGTTTCTCTTTTACCTCCGGTGTATGATAGATCATGGTGGATTCTACTGCCAGACTGCACTTTTTGTCCAGGATCAGCTCATAATCCGGGGCACTGTATTTTCCTGCAAAGGAAATGCTGCCGTTCTCCAGGGCTTTTTTTGCTTCCTCAATATACCAGCCGTCAGCATCTGTTCCGGACAGACTGATATGGTCCAGTGCATCCAGTGCACAAAAAAGATTCATGGCAGAAGTCGCTACCAGGTAAATATTTTCTACAGGTTTTTGGATCACAGCGATTTTTTTGTCCAGATCTTCTGGGGCTTCTTTTCCCTCCGGCACTACCAGAAACTGCCCTTCCTCCGCTATGGTGATCAGGGCATATCCATCCTTATAGTAATCTACAGAAAACTGTTCCGCATAAGTAAGCTCCATGCTGTGGTCAAAGGTAAGACCTTTGATTTCCGTATGAGTATTTTCCTTTTCTGCAGCCTGCACCGGACAGACAAATGTCAGCAGAATCACACTGGTTATAAGACAGATAAGAACTTTTTTCATATTATTTTGCCTTTTCTATGGATTCAGAATCAAACTGCAAAGTATAATCGATCTCATGAGGTTCACTCATTGCCACCGTATCTGCTTTTACTTCTAACACTGTATCGAAGGCAGATACCGGGATTTCAAATGTAGAATTTCCCTCTGTATTGGTCATTTCGTATTTTTCACCGTCTACTATCATATAATCATAGTTCGGACTGCTCCAGATCAGCTCTGCAGTTACCTTTCCATCCTTAATTTCCAGTTTTGCCGGACTTTCCACAGAAGCCTTGCCTGATCCGCCTTCCAGAACAACCTCCGCCGTATAATTTCCATCCTCCAGTTTCAGATCCTCCACAGTGTTTCCTTCTGCCGCTTCCTGCTTTCCTGCCTCTGGTGCCGGTATCGGATCCGAGACACTTACCTTATGATCATACCATTTTCCTTTTTTTCCAAGAAGGGCACAGTCAAACTCTTCATCCAAAGCAGGCACAGGAATGTCAAATCCAAATACCTCCTCCTTGTATCCATCACTGTAGGTCACCTCATCTGTAGTAGGTTCCAGAATTTCTGCCCCTTCCTTCTGCGCGTCCTCTGCTGTTCCCACAAACAGATTTACGATGCTTTTGGATACAAGACTTACATGAATGGTCATCTTTCCATCCTCTACAGTCAAAGTCCCTTTTCCATCATTTGCCTCATTTACATGAAACATATTGCTGTCTGTTTCAAATTCTGCTGTATAAACGCCGTCCTCAAAAGCCGCATCTGCTTTTTCTTCTGCTCCTCCGTTTTCTTCAGTTACAGCTTCCGTTTTTTCTCCTGCCATGGTCAGACTGCTCCCGGCTAAGGAAAGCACACCTGCCGCACATAATACCATTACAATTTTTCGTTTCATAATAAAATCTCCTTTCCTGGTCTTTCCTGATAAAGTAAAAACTGCTGCAAAGCCACTGCTTCTGCAGTCCGCTTTGCAGCAGTCTATATTATCTCATCCTGCAAAATATGCAGCTTTTATTTTTATTCTTCTGCTGTTTCTGCAGTTTCTTCCCCTGCTTCTTCTGTACCTTCTGCCCCAAGAGAATCCATTGCTGCCTTTGTATGTTCTACATAAAGTTCTTTTACTGCATCGATTCTTCCCAGACCTGCGATCTGAGCATCAACAGAGTCAAAAGCACCGGACGCTTCCATCATACTCTTCCAGGAATCCTCTTCACTGCCTGCCATGTCATTATTTGCATGATCTCCGGCAACCACCATCAGAGGACGAAGAATAACTTTCTTATATCCGGCTTCTTTTACCTTCTCGATCACAGCCTCACATGCTGTGTCTTCCGGTTCCCCTTCTACTGTTCCAATAAATGCATTTGCAAATCCAAGCTCTTCCATCTGTGTCTGCATCTGGCTGTAGCTTACCTTTGCTGTATGAGAAGTGCCATGTCCCAAAAATACAAAAGCTGTGCCGTCTTCTGCCGCTGCTTCCATACTTTCAAATCCGGCATCTGCAACAGCTGCATCTGTAACTGCCTTGGCAACTGCCTCCTTATCCGCATTGATCACAGTGGCATCATCTCCTACATCACCAAGCATTGGCTCTGCAATGGCAACTGACTCAAATTTATCCTGATATTCTTCCAGTGCCTCCGTCATTTCATCATACTCTGCACCGTGCATCAGATGAGTTGGCTGTACTACAAGATTTTTGACTCCGTTCTCTACAGCACGATCCAGCGCCTGCTGCATATTATCGATTACTTCTCCGTCTCTTGCCTGTACATGGTTAATGATGATCTGTGCGGTAAAAGCTCTTCTGACTGCCCAGTCCGGATAAGCTTCCTGAAGCGCGTCCTCAATTCCTTTGATATCCTCTGCGCGGCTGTCATTATAAGAAGTACCAAAGCTTACCACCAAAAGTTCGTTTTCACCTATCTCATCTCCATTACGGGCATCATCGGCTGCTGCATCCCCTGTATCCAGTCCAAAGTAGTCCGGGCTTGCGAATTCTCCCTCTACCAGTTCTTTCTGCGCATCTGTCAGAGCATCCCATGCTTCTTTTGCAGCCCTACAGTCTTCGTCTGTAGTTTCTGTTCTTTCCTGAACGTAGATCTTATCAATAAGAGCTGCTGCATTATCAGCTGCTGCCTGATCTGCGTCTCCAGATTCATCTTCTGCAGTTTCCTCTGCTGTGGCTTCTACCGCTGCATCTGCTTCTGTTTCAGAAGCATAAATGCTTGCAGATCCCATCATAGTTACAGTTGTTACAGTCATAAGAAGTGCCAGTGCTTTTACAGTTTTGTTTTTCATGATTTTCCTCCTTTATCTTTACACTGTCTGAACAGTTCTGCCTGTCTGCAGACTGCCCTAAACTGAATAAAAATGTACGGAGAAAACTTTTCCGGCCTGCGGAAGTTTTATTTTAACAATAAAAAAACCCTTTATCTTTATAATAAGGGTAAAAGGCCTGCGGAAAATGCGCGGTACAACCAATTACTCGTGATCCGGGACATGAGTCCCCGTACCAACAGCAGGCAGGTTTCCTGACTTATAGATCATCATATGAAGCAGCCTTCCCGGTTTCCCAGTGACTGTATGTAACATACTCAGCTCCATACTCCTTAAATACAGTGACGAGATCGTACAGGATTCACACCTGTTTCCCTATTATCCGTTTTAATCCGGCACCTGTTGTTATTCTTATTCAATTTGTTAAATCATATCACTTTTCTGCTGTAAATACAATAGTTTTAGACAAAATAAGACTGATGATGATCGTCACCTTATTTTCACAGGATATGATCGCCATCAGTCTCATCCGATTTCTTTATTCTATTTCATATAAGTTTTAAGCCAGGTGTAAACACATTTCTGTCTGCTCTTATAAGCCCCTACCTGGTTTCCGGTATCTGTCTGCAGTGCTTTGTAGATATTATCAAGAGTTACCGGACGTTTTGTCTTATTAAGGACACGAGTCACTGCACCATAACCGCCCTGGTGGCGGATATTGATAAACATTCCCACTGCCTTTGGTTCTGTAATGCCAAGCTTACGGATCTCTTTCTGCATCTCATCGATCTGCTCATACATCAGCTGATCCTGGCACTTGATGCCGTCAGGTGAGCCGATCAGATTCACAATAATCTTTGCTCTTCCTGACTTCTTACTTATTCTGTATGTAGACCAGTTTTTATTAACCACATCATTCCATACATAATTCTTCGGATCATATTTCTTCCAGGTAGCAGGATATTTCGTATGGATCAGCTTCAGAAGTCTCTGTGCTTCTGTGGCATACCACTGTCCTGCGCCAATGGTAATTGCACGTTCAGCACTGCTGTTGGTACCTGCTTCTGTAAAATCCTTATAATCCTGTCTGCCGTAAACCTGTCCGCCAGTCTCCACTGCATAAAGGATTTTTTTCATAACATCCTTCTGGGTCTGGGTAAATACTGGATAAGAAGTGTTTCCAGATACATTTTCCGGTGTATGGATCAGGCTGCTCTGTTTAAAGGATGCCATATATTTTACATTTCCGGCTTTTTTATAAGGGCGTACCGCATAAACATATTTCGTATCTGCATTTACCTTCTTGTCTGAATAAGCACTGTTTTTACTGGCAAGATCTGCGATCAGAACCCACTTTTCTCCTGCAGCTCTTCTGTAAATACAGTATCCGCTGCTTCTGAGATTTTTATTCCAGGATACGTCCACTCTGCTGCTGGAAACTGCCTTTACCTTTACTGTAGTCTGCTGAGGGCGGGTTGCTCCAAGAGCCGGAACGTATTTGCTGTATACATTCTTTTTGTTTTCTTTTCGATAAGCTCTTACTGCATACTGATAAGGCTTGCTGCTGGTCAGATTCCTGTCCAGGTAAGAAGCTGCATTCTTGCTTACTACCTTTAATCTCTTAAATGGTTTGTTAAGAGATTCTCTTCTGTAGATTACATATCCGTCTGCCATAGAGGTACGGTTCCAGCTGATCCTGAGGGCATTGGTAGATGATGCCTGTATATTTGTTTTTACACTGATATTCTTCACAGACGCAGCAGCACTTACCGGAACTTCCGAGCCAAAAGTCACTGCAAGCATTGCCAAAACTGCCATAAAAAATACGGTTATTCTTTTTCTTCTTCCAACTTTCTGCATTCGATCCTTCCTTTCATCTGAACACGTTTGTTTCATATGGACTGCCCTTTTATAGCCATGTACGGCAGACCTTTCCTTTTTATCATACGAAAAGTTCAGAAAGAATGCAAGAGTTTTTTTACAAAATATTATTATTTTGTTACATTTATATTACCTTTTAACGCTTTGCAGTAACAAATTCACCTTAAATCTCCTACAAAAAACAAAGCCAGTGTGCCTGGACCGGAGTGAGCGCCGATCACTGACCCTACATAATTTATGATCTCTGTATTAATCTGATACCGTGCCTTTATCTTCTCAGCCAGGATTTTTGCATCTTCCAGACAGTCTCCATGACTGATAAAGATCGTATCACAGGTGTCTTTATGACTTCCCAGTTTTTCGTCCATAAGAGAAGCCAGTTCCAGAATTGATTTTTTACGTCCCCTGACTTTGCCGATGGGGATCAGTTTTCCCTCGTCGTCCACATGAAGGATAGGTTTAATATTCAGCATTCCGCCAAGAACTGCTGTCGTTTTTGAAACACGTCCCCCTCTGTAAAGATGATTCAGATCATCTACGGTAAAAAGATGTACGATATTTTTGCGATGGTTCTCTGCCCATTCTGCAGCTGTCTGCATATCTGCACCTTCTTCTTTTAGTTTCTGTGTCAGATAAACCAAAAGCCCCTGTCCCAGGGATGCCGCAAGGGAATCAATAATCGTAATGATACGATCCGGGTATTCTTCTCTAAGTTCCTCTACTGCAATCCGGCAGCTGTTATAAGTTCCGCTTAATCCGGAGGAAAACGCAATATGCAGGATATCTTTGCCCTCTTTCAGATACGGTTCAAATAAAAGCCTGGCTTCTTCCGGGTTCACCTGTGCTGTAGTAGGCATGGAACCGGCTCTCATCTTTCCGTAAAACTCACCTTCCGGCATATAGGATCCCTGTTTATAAAGTACATCGTCCATAGTGTAGCTGAAATACATACAGCCTACATTATGTTCTTTGTAATATTCCACCGGAAGATCCGCATTGTTATCCGTTGTGATCACATACTCTCTCATACGTTATCCTTTCCCAACATGCTATAAGACCATGCTGCAGCAAACTTTTTTTGTTCTTATCATAACATCACAGTTCGTCTCATGCAACATAAACAATAATGAATTTTTCGACTTATTGTGAAAGTCGTAAACAGTCCACACATTTCTGCCCGGTTACTTTTCCAGTACTTTCAATGCCTCCTGCAGCTGATTGTCCTCTTCATGCGTAATCTCCTCTTGGTTCAAAAGCTCCGGATCCAGTTTTACCTCCACATCCGGTTTGATTCCTGTATGATTAATTGAATTCCCCTTTGGTGTATAATAATCAGAGATCGTTAGTTTTACAGCGCTGCCATCCTTTAACGGAAGAAGCTCCTGTACCACTCCTTTGCCATAAGTAGTCGTTCCTACGATTGTTCCGATTCCATGATCCTGAACTGCTCCTGCAAAAATTTCAGAAGCGCTGGCACTGTTTTCATTGACCAAAACTGCAAATGGCATATCCAATGGTGTTTTTCCTTCTGATTTCTGCTCCTGGCGCTCCCCATATTTATCTTCTGTATATACGATCAGCCCTTCCGGAAGAATCTCATTTAAAATACTGCACACAGAAGTCAGAAGTCCCCCCGGATTTCCTCTGAGATCAACAATCAGTTTTTCCATTCCCTGCTTTTTCAGACTGGAAAAGGCTTCCCTGAACTGATCCGGTGTTACATCTGTAAATTCTGATATCCTGATATATCCCACCTGTTCCTTAAGCATTTCTTCAAAAACAGAAGGCAGAGTTACATCCGTGATCTCTACAGTCAGTTTCAGAGGCGTTTCCTCATTCTGCCTGTGTATGGTCAAAACTGCCTGCTTTTTTTTACCATCCCGTATCATATCTGCAACCTCTGACACCTCCATATCTGTAATGTCAGTATCATCAATTGCACTGATAATATCCCCTGTCTTCACACCGGCATTACTGGCAGGTCCTCCTTCGTAACATTCTACGATCTCCACACCGCCTTCCAGGTTTTTCTGCATAGTCACGCCAATTCCCACATAGGCTCCCATTGTAGCTGAATTTTCCTGTTTGTATTCTTCTGCCGTATAATATCTGGAGTAAGGATCTCCCAGCCCGCCTATCAGTCCTGCATACAGCATTTCTGCCAGCTGGTTCTCATCTATTTCTCCCAGATAATCCCGCTGGATCAAAGCCTCCAGCGCACGAATCTTCTGGACATGTTCCGAATCGGACAGAACACCTCTGTCCCTGATCTGATATCCTGCATATCCTCCAGCGGCAACGGCAAGTGAAATTGTAATTCCTGCCGCGATCCCTTTGATAAACTCTTTCTTCATATTATAAATGCCTCCCAGAACAGATAAACGGCACAATGTCCTGACTTTTTCAGCCAGAACTTTATGCCGTATCTGCTCTCAGTTATTATTTTTCATCAGACTCTCAGATGCTTTCTTGTTGTCCAGAAGCTTCCGATCAGACCGATTCCTATACCCAGGGCAAGTCCCAATGGCAGTAATGTCTGATAAATTTCAGAAACAGGAATAAAAGCAACTACTCCTGTCAGAACATTAAACTTTGTCAGAACATATTCTACTGCAGTATTATACAGGAAATATAAAACAGTCAGAGGAATCGCCGCACCGATCACACCCAGTACGATTCCTTCCATTACAAAAGGCGCCCTTACAAATCCGTCTGTCGCACCGATATACTTCATAATACCAATCTCTTCCTTACGAACAGAAACACCTACAGAAATAGTATTATGTATCAGGAAAATAGAAATCAGTACCAGAAGTCCGATTACCACCATCGAAGCCACAGATACCAGACGGTTAAAGCTTCCCAGAGTCTTTGCAGCCTGTTCAGACTGCTCTACTTCACGTACATGCTCCAGACTCTGGATATAGGATACCAGATCTGACTGCATTTCAATCTGATTCATATAAACCTGATAGTTTGCAGAATTCACAAGAGGATTATCATCTTTAAATCCTTCTGCAGCTTCAGATCCCTGGAAATACTGATCTTTAAAGTCATTCCATGCTTCCTCGGCAGACTTAAACACAATATTTTCCACTTCCGGACGCTGCCTGATCTGTTCTCCAATCATATCGATCTGTTCCTGAGTTGTTCCTTCCTCAAAAAACACTGTAACAGGAACTTCCTGCTCTACCTTATGGGCAATATTATCTACATTATTCACAATAGAATAAAACACCCCAACCAGAAATATACATGCAGCCATCGTCAGGATAGATGCAAGAGAAAACATCCAGTTTCTTTTAATATTTTTTACACCCTGTTTCAGAGTAAACCATATCGTACTAGGCCTCATGATATCCTCCTTCTTTCTCGTCGCTGACAATGACGCCTTCATGCATGGTAACCACTCTTTTTTTCATTGCGTTTACAATATCCTTATTATGTGTTACCACAAGCACTGTTGTTCCACGCTCATTGATCTCCTCTATCAGCCTCATAATCTCTTCCGCTGTCTGAGGATCCAGGTTTCCTGTAGGTTCGTCTGCAAGAAGGATGTCCGGACGGTTTACAAGGGCTCTTGCAAGAGCAACTCTCTGCTGCTCACCACCGGAAAGCTCATCCGGATAAGATTTGTCTTTTCCGGCAAGTCCAACCTCCTGAAGCACCTCAGGAACACGTCTGCGGATCACCTTTCCCGGTCTGCCGATAACCCTCTGGGCAAAGGCAACGTTTTCATATACATTACGATCTTTGAGAAGACGGAAATCCTGGAATACAACGCCTAGCTTTCTGCGGTATTTTGCAACCCGGCGATGTTTCATTGTTTCCAGTCGCTCACCGCTTACGATCAGCTGTCCTCCAGTAGTATCAAGCTCCTTCATCAGAAGTTTGATCAGGGTAGACTTACCTGAACCACTGCTTCCTACTACAAATACAAATTCAAGATC